>ENA-ORPK01000344-ORPK01000344.1-human-gut-metagenome-genome-assembly--contig:-NODE-344-length-45030-cov-4.075709_pt1 | contig 45030 bp, 40 predicted proteins | sample MGYA00242139_ERZ509068 | MGnify/ENA primary metagenome ERZ509068 (study PRJEB26280, sample SAMEA2338687) | human gut metagenome | biome: human gut; feature: human-associated habitat; material: faeces...
TAGCATCAATTCTGCCGTCGCCGTTTACGTCACCTGCAACGGTTGTAGGCCATACCATGCCTTTGACAGAAAGACTGAAAGCAGTCTCCACGCCTTCCACTTCGCCAGTGTAGTATGCGTGGTTGATAGCTCCGGTATGGGCAGAAACGGTTGTTCCGCCTGCACCTGCCACAACCAGACCCTTGCCACTTGCATAGCCGACACCTTATTCGATTTTCTCAAAATGAAGCATTCCACAGATACCGTTTGAAGGAACAAGCTCGTCTGCAATTTCTGTCGGGAAAGGCAACAACAGTTCAAACTCCTCATATTCGTTTTCGATGTTGCCGAACTTGAAGAACGCAGGTTCGTTGGCAGCAACCTCGTCTTTCTCATAGAAATCCACGGTTGTTTCATCGGTTTCCTTGTTGTAGGTCATCTTCTTGATGCCATAAACGGCACAGCCATCATTGAGGTCACTAACAGAACTGTAGTTGTAAGGCAATGCCATAACATCCATGGCGTTGAGCTTGAAGTCGGTTACGGTGATATATTCAACCTGCTCTGGATCAATCTCGATGAGTTTCCAAGCAGAAGCCGCACCAGCTTCCTGGAACTTAGCCTCGCCATCACCCTCTTCGGCACCTAAGATTGTTATGTACGACCCACTAAAGTTTCACGGCTGTGCCAACACCCAATGCCACAGCTAAGTCCGCATGACAAAGAAGCGCAGAGTGTAAGCAACTGTAAAATTACACCGTTAGCATTATCTTTTCAGCAAGTAAACATCTATTTTCCACACGTTGCCATTTACAAAAGCATTTTGAGCAGATAATACAACCATCCCCCGATAACCGTCAGACTCATCGCGACCCAGTCATAATTAAGAGCAATAGCCTTAGGACCTGTTTGGAATTAACCTCGTTAGGGGAGTCGTAACCATTATTTCGGATTACGGCAGGACTTTTTTGCTGATGTCCGCACTGTTTAGTAATTTTGCACTCCGAAACAGACAACAACACTCAGGCCGTGCCATCAGAGAAGATTGTGCTACGGCAGGACTCTATCTATGAATGTAATTAGGGAAAAAGACCATCTTCTTGGAATGATACGCCAAGGGCAGCCAATGACCTTTGCCCAACAGGTACGTCTTGTGCTAAGCCTGTCGACCCCGGCCATACTGGCACAACTCACCACAACCATTATGCAGTATATTGACGCATCAATGGTGGGCAGCCTCGGGGCAGAAGCCTCGGCCTCTATTGGGTTGGTTGAGACAACAACATGGCTTATGGGCAGCCTTTGCTCTGCAGTGGCAACCGGATTTTATGTGCAGGTGAGCCACCAGCTTGGTGCCAACCGTAGCGACAAGGCCCGCAACATTCTGCGCCAAGGCATAGTGTCGGTTTTGGTTGCCAGCACTGCCATAGGTTTGACAGCCCTCCTGTTAAGTCCCATGCTGCCGGCATGGTTAGGCGGCAACGATGCCATCAACAGTTCCGCCTCCTACTATCTGGCTACAATAGCTCTGGCACTACCCGCATTCCAATTTACAATGTTCGGCTACGGCATGCTGCGAAGCAGTGGCAACATGATTACGCCAAGCGTGATGAGCGTGGTAATGATGGGACTAAATGTTATCTTTAACTTTTTTCTCATCTTCCCCACACGCACTATCACAGTGTCAGGCACAGACTTCTTGATTCCCGGAGCAGGTCTGTCGGTCACTGGTGCTGCAATAGGCACTGCGCTTGCGGAACTTACCGCTGCCTCAATAACCATGTACCTCCTATGCTTCCGCTCAAGAGAACTCAATCTGCTTCAAGACAAGGGCAGGTTTCGTCCCACGTGCGATGTAATAAAGCGCGCCATACACATTAGTGTGCCGATGGGGCTGCAGCAAGCGGCCATGACTTCGGCATACATAGCAACCACGATTATCATTGCACCATTAGGAACTATTGCCATTGCTGCAAACTCGTTTGGCATTATCGTTGAAAGCCTATGCTATATGCCAGGGTTCGGCATTGCCGATGCCGCAACGACTCTGGCAGGACAAAGTCTCGGAGCGGGCCGGCACGAACTAACAAAACGGTTTGCATGGGTTTCGGTGGCGCTCGGCATGACCGTGATGACAATGACTGGTGTAGTAATGTATGTGGGTGCGCCCTATGCCCTGTCAATCATGACACCCGTCAGCGAGATACGACACTTGGGCACCGAGGTGCTGCGTATTGAGGCTTTTGCCGAACCCCTGTTTGGCGCCGCTATAGTAAGCTACGGTGTGTTTGTAGGTATTGCCAAAACCCTTTCACCTTGCATTATAAACCTGATAAGCATGTGGGGCGTGCGCATTGTGCTGGCAACTGTCCTCACGCCTATCATGGGATTGCGGGGGGCATGGCTGGCCATGTGCATAGAGTTATGCTTCAGAGGAAGCGTGTTTCTGATTAAGATGTCGCGAACCCGCTGGCAAGAGACCAAAACAATAAAAGTCCGGAGTTGATTAAGAAATATCCAGAACCACTACAACCAAAATACTATGAATAAAATAACAGACAAAATCTTTGGCGGCGAGCGCCCCCTGTTTGAAATCCACAACACAGAACTGGACCATGTTAGGATTACATTCGGAGAATCGGGCATCAAGGAGTGTAGCAACATTATGTGCCGCAACTGCTATTTTGAAGGCAAATACCCTTTGTGGCACGTCAAGGGCTCTGACATACGCAACTGCTATTTTGCCCCAGGTTCACGCTCAGCCATCTGGTATTCAGATGACATGCACATGGAGGACTGTGTCATAAACGGTCCTAAATTCTTCCGCGAAATGAAAAACCTGACACTCAAGAACGTCGTTATCAACGATGCCGACGAAACGTTTTGGGGCATTGATGGGCTGACGCTTGACAACGTGGTGCTACACAACGGCACATATCCCTTTATGCACTGCAAAAATATCAAGATACGCAATTTGGAATCCGACTCCATGTACGTATTCCAATACTGCCAGAATGTAGAGATACACAACGCCCGCATCAACACGAAAGATTCGTTTTGGGAAGTAGACAACGTCACCGTCTACGACTCTGAACTTAACGGAGAATTCTTAGGCTGGCACTCAAGAGGGCTCCACCTTATCAACTGCCACATCTCGGGCGAGCAACCTCTATGTTACGCCACCGACCTTGTGCTTGAAAACTGTACTTTCGATTCGGAATGCGACCGCGCCTTCGAATATTCCACTCTGCAAGCAGACATCACCGGACACATCAAGAGCGTAAAAAATCCCACATCAGGGCACATTACGGCCGACAGCTTCGGTGAAATTATCATAGACCAGAATATCAAGCAACCGGCAGACTGCATAATAACAACACGGAAACAATGACAACGGACTTTGACAAGCTTATAGACAGACGAGGCACAAACTCATACAAATGGGACTCTTTGGCAGATGAAGACATTATCCCCATGTGGGTGGCAGACATGGACTTTGAAACGGCCCCATGCATTGTTGAAGCGCTAAAAGAACGTATAAATCACGGTGTTTTCGGATATTCTCATGTTCCAAACAGCTATTATGAAGCGGTGTGCGACTGGTTCAAGCGCATGCACCATTGGCAGATTGCCTCCACAGACATTATATACACCACAGGGGTGGTGCCTGCCATCTCGGCCGTCATTAAGGCTCTGACACTGCCAGGAGACCAGGTCATAGTACAAGGGCCCGTTTACAACTGCTTCTACTCCTCCATACGCAACAATGGGTGTGAAACAGTGAGCAACCCCCTTACCTACGACAAAACAACACAGAGCTACAGAATGGACTTGGATGACCTTGACAGGAAACTTGCCCACGAGCGTGCCAAACTTATGCTGCTATGCAACCCGCACAACCCAGGTGGTAGAGTCTGGACACGCAAAGAGCTTATCGCTGTGGCAAGTCTGTGTGTAAAACATGGAGTGCAACTTATCTCTGACGAAATACACGGCGAACTGACTCTTCACAACAACCGTTATACGCCCATAGGCACTCTGCCTGAAGAACTGTCGGCAAACACTATTACCTGCTGCTCACCAACAAAGGCTTTCAACATAGCCGGGCTCCAGATTGCCAACATTATCTGCAAAGAACCTAAGGTGCGTGAACGCATTAACAGAGCAATAAACATAAATGAGGTGTGCGATGTCAATCCGTTTGGCATTGAAGCTCTGCAAGCGGCTTATTCCGAACAAGGAAAAATGTGGCTCGAAGACTTGCGCAACTACCTCACTGCCAACTATGACGAACTACTCACACGCTTCGCCACCGAATTGCCCGAATTTCCGGTAACGAAAATGGAGGGGACTTATCTTGCATGGATAGACTGCTCGGCAGCAGGCATAACATCACAGGAAATAGAAGACTTTCTGCTGAAAAAATTCAAAGTATGGATAAATGCTGGTTCAATCTACGGTCAGGAGGGAGAGTCGTTTGTGCGCATTAACATGGCCTGCCCACGCCAACGACTCACCAAAGGGCTGAACTGCATAATAGACGGGTTAAAAGAGCTTTATGCCAAACGAAACAACACCGTCTATTAAACCCAAATCGGTCGTTAGGACTTATTGTGTTTCGTTTTTTAGGAGAGCAGATGTTGCTTGTCATTTTAGGGAATAATAGCGGGCTATTTTGAGCTAAAAACAAGCATCAGGTGCCTTATAAAAAACAAAAGGCAATAAGAAGTAACAACAATAAATGTCATTTACGACCTAATGACCGATTTGGGTTAAATATTAAAGGATAATAAGCAATTTTCATGTTTTTTATCATTAGTTTTGTTTCACCTCAATAAAAAACTATGTATTTTTGCCATAATATCAACAAACAAATTTCTAATAAACTACAGTTATGACAACAACAATCATCATCATTGCAGTCGCAGTTGTTATCCTTTTGGGGATAATAGGACTATACAACAATCTGGTGCGTATGCGCAACAACCGCGAGAATGCCTTCGCAAACATTGACGTGCAGCTCAAGCAACGGCATGACCTTGTGCCACAACTTGTTTCAACAGTAAAAGGCTATGCCTCTCACGAGAAGACTGTACTTGAGAACGTAACCAACGCTCGTACCGCCGCTATGAGCGCCAACAACATCAACGACAAGATACAGGCAGAGAACAAATTGTCGTCAGCATTGGCAAATCTTAAAGTCAGTCTTGAGGCTTACCCTGACCTGAAAGCAAACCAAAACTTCTTGCAGTTGCAAACCGAGATAAGCGACATTGAAAACAAGTTGGCCGCCTCTCGTCGTTTCTTCAACTCTGCAACAAAGGAACTCAACAACGCAGTACAAACTTTCCCCGCCAACATTCTTGCAGGAATGTTTGGATTTCACAAAGAGCCTATGTTTGAAATTCCCGCTACAGACCGAGCCTCTCTTGACAAAGCCCCCGAGATCAGTTTCTAACCATTCCAACGGGAAAGTACACAAATGGAATATGTAGGATTATATACGCAACAACGGCGAAATAACATGCGCTCCATGGCTTTGTTGCTGTTGTTTCCTGTAATAGTCATCGCCATGGTCGCATTGTTTTGCTACGGGGTGGCTTATCTGCAATTTGCAGGCGACCTTTATGACGATGCCATACGCAATGAAGTGGGAACGCAGTATTTTATCGATACTGTGCCATGGGCGGTGGCAATAGTAGGCATCTGGCTTGTCGTTGCCTACTTTCTAAACACGTCCATGATCAGGCACGCAACCAATGCCAAACCACTGGAGCGCAAAGACAACCCACGCGTATACAATATTGTAGAAAACCTGACCATGACATGTGGCATGCCTATGCCAAAGATTAATATCATCAACTCTACCGAGCTCAACGCTTTCGCCTCTGGCATTGACAACAAGACCTATACCGTGACAGTGACCACGGGCCTTTGTGACATGCTCAACGATGAAGAACTGGCAGGAGTTATTGCCCATGAATTGACACATATCCGCAACCGTGACACGCGTCTGCTGATTATCAGCATTGTATTTGTTGGTATAATGTCTACAATCATGGCTATGACATTGCGTACCATGTGGTACACCTTTATGTTTGGGGGCAGTGGCCGCGGACGCGACAACAGAAAAGACAGCGGAGTTGGCGCCATCGTCATAATGCTGCTCGCTGTAGTGCTTGCGGCCATCGGGTATTTCTTCACACTGCTCACACGCTTTGCCATAAGTCGCAAGCGTGAATACATGGCCGATGCCGGTGGGGCGGAAATGTGTGGCAATCCCCTTGCCCTTGCCTCAGCATTGAGGAAAATAAGCAACAGGCCATACTCCATAAAAAACGGGCGTGAAGATGTTGAGCAGCTATTTATCATCCACCCACAGGCTCTTACCGACAACGGCATAAGCAGTTGGTTTAACAACATGTTCAGCACGCATCCCTCCACCGAAAGCCGCATAAAATTTTTGGAACAACTATAGGCGGTCATCGTCAAGCGGAACAAGACCATATGATTAGTCTCCAGATTTGCATCTGGAGACTAATCATTTATCCCAATTCGGTCGTTAGGACTTATTGTCTTTTGATTATTAGATAAGAAGCAATAAAAAATGTCACTTACGACCTAATGACCGATTTGGATTTATGCCTGCCCACCCCGATCTTTCCTTGTGAAATGCTTACCAATTAAAGGCAGTGAGCCAACAGGCAAATCATGATAGAGAACGTGAGCGACAAACAGCAGCACAAAGATAGTATTGATGCCTAAGCGCGCAGCCAGCGGCCAGCCTTGAGGTAGCAGAAGCATAACTGCAGTAAAGGCTGCCGTTATAACAACATACACCCCGATGCTTGCCATAGGATAGCGAATGGGATATTTGCGCTGACCTACAAAATAAGACAGCAACATGGCTGTGGCATAACCAGCCACTCCACCCCATGCACAAGCCATGTAGCCATAATGTGGGATAAAGATGATGTTGACAGCAATAAGAACGAAGCAACCCGCACCAGAGAACCACAGTCCCCAAATAGTTTTGTCAACAAGTTTGTACCAGAACGACAAGTTGAAATATACACCCATAAGTATTTCTGCTGCCATCACGACAGGCACAGCCTTCAACCCCTCCCAATAATCCTTGCCTACGACAAACTTCAAGATATCAAGGTAAGCCGTCACAACCAGGAAGGCTAACAGAGTGAATATGACAAAATACTTCATAGCCTGAGCATAGACTGTGCGACTGTCTCCCTCCTTGGCCTTTCCAAAGACAAACGGCTCGTAAGCATATCGGAAAGCTTGGGTAATCATTGCCATTATCATCGCAATCTTGACACATGCACCATAGATGCCAAGTTCCACTTCGCCCTGCAAGCCGGGTTTAACATACGGATATATAATCTTGTCGGCGGTCTGGTTTAGAATGCCGGCAATGCCCAATACAAGAATCGGCCATGAATAACGAAGCATCCTCTTTAGAAGAATGCCGTCGAACGACCATTTTATATGTATAAAATCTGGAATGAAGAAAAAGGTTACTAATGCCGTACAAACAAGATTTATGGCAAACACATAGAACACATCGTTCTTGCCCAACACCATAAAATACCACACATTAATACCTATATTTAAAACAATAAAAAGCAACTTGAGGGAAGCGAACCTAATCGGACGTTTCTTGAAACGAAGATAGCAAAACGGCAGAGCCTGTATGGCATCAAGAGCAACTACAGTTGCCATCATAAGTACATAGCAGTGGCGGTCTGCATAACCCAAAACTTCACCTATAGGACCGATGAAACCGAAAACAGCACCAAGAAACACTACACTAAGTCCTGTTACGACTGCCATGGCGGTAGAAAACACCGTATCAGGATTCTCACCCTCTTTATTGGCAAAACGAAATAAGGTGGTCTCCATGCCGAAAGTAAGTATCACCAATATCAGCGCTGTATAGGCATATAGGTTGGTCACTACACCGTAGCCTCCCGATGATGCCGAAATTTTTGCAGTATACAAAGGCACAAGAAGGTAGTTCAAAAATCTGCCCACTATGCTGCTAAGCCCATACACCGCAGTGTCTTTAACAAGCGATTTTAATCCTGCCATACCACAATCTCCTTTAATTGACTACAACGTGGCTGCTACTTGGAGCATAATGTACCACATTAGCGCATTTCTCAGCCACGTATTTAAGGTCTGCACCCTGTCTCGCCCAAGATGGCCGAAACTGCCGGCAGAAGTCTTGGGTCATGCCAAGCATGTGGGCTATGAACCAATCCAAATCAGCACAGTCAATGTGCAGAGCCTCGTCTTTCCAATCATTATTTACATATCTGTTAAGATAATAGTAGCACCTCTGTTGCAGAGAAGTCAGTTCAATGTCGGGCTCGGCTGCTTTCAGATCCAACAGTTGACGAAACAATTTTTTATTGTCGGTGTAAGCCTCCGAGGCAGGCCGACAACTTGTGCCGACTTTTACGTTGTCAACCAGATTGGCCTGCGAGAAGCCTGTAAGTTCATAATCCAACGCCATCTGGTTGCCGCCAGCAGAATTGCCGTACTCATAACACCCGAGTAGCCCCTCAAGCAGAAAAGCAATGGTTCCGGTGCGATCTGCTCCTTGACGACAGTTGAAATAAACTGGCCTTCCGTTTTTCAATTCATAAATAATCCATGCAACGTCAGAGATTACTGACATGTCTCGATTATAAGCACCAAAGTCTGTCATCGTATTATTGAAGTCCATGTCAGACAACGGTGCCACACCTGCACTGTAAGAGTGCAGACTCCATTCGCCCCTATACAGTCCAGCATCAGTCTTTGCACGTAGGTCAAGCAGCGCCCGAATTCCGAGCCTATGTAGCTCTGTCTTCCCAGCAGGCGTGATGTCGCTACGTTTTCCCTCCTTGTCGGTGCCGCCAAGACTGCCACCCCGATAGAGCATGCCGTATCTAACAGTTCGGCCTCCCAATCCTTTCCAACCACCAAGGTCGCGAATATTAAATCCGCCCTCAATTGCAATCATTCGCACCTGGCCCTCTGTTACAAAGGCCCCCTCGCTCAAGGTTCTGTTCCTCGAAGATACAATTTTATAATAATACGTTTTGTTTGGTATAAGGTTTTCAAAAAGAACAGTTCCTTTGCCGTTCCTTAATCTGACAAGACCGATAGAATCTGCCTTGTCGGGCTTTCGGCCTGTGGAGAGCCAAATCTGGGCTTCACGTTCCGTAGCGTCAAAAAAAGTAATGAGTTTCCCCTCTGGTTGGTCTGGGCGAAAAGTGCGACGCTCATCGTAGAACTGTTGCGGAATGCGTCCTGGCTTTGCAGCGAACTGCGAGTTAGACAACGTCATGACGTAGCGCACTGCCTCATTCTCAATGTTTATGGTATCAGCAGACAGTCTCCCTGCACAGATGTCACACAACCCGGTCACCACACAGATAATATATGTTAACGTTATTTTAATGTTTCTCATTTGCTCAGTTTCTCGCAACTCGGTGGCCATATCGTAACACAATTACAACCTTTATACAAAATTCGTCAAAATACTTGACCCGTGCAAGCAAATAACACAAAATGTCGCCATTAGGCATGATAACTTCGTGTTCTTATCATATGTCCCTTTGTCATCCAGGGCAGACCCAGACACAAGTATTTCTCTCGCCCGAACATCTCTGATATCACTATTTGAAACAAGTTGGTTTCCAAAATCACCGGTGTTTCGAACAGAAAAGGAGAGCCAAGCCTATATTCCCCGCTCGCCCCATGTACCACGGTCAAGATTACGATAACCTATGGCCTCGTTTACATGCGGAAGTAACACGTCTGGGCTGCCAGCAAGGTCGGCAATGGTACGCGCCACTTTAAGAATACGGTCGTAGGCTCTTGCAGACAAATCGTATTTTACCATTGCGTCATGAAGCCGCTTTGAAGCGCGGGCATCCAATCGAGCATACTCGTTGAGCATATGTGGCGTCATTTGAGCATTGCAATGTGTTTTGGGATATTCCTTAAAACGCTCTGCCTGCATCGCACGTGCATCAATCACACGTTCACGTATTGCTGCACTCGTTTCGCCTTTGGGCGAAGAGTTCAGAGCTTCAAAAGGCACTGAAGTGACTTCCACTTGTATGTCTATGCGGTCAAGCAACGGTCCACTTATTCTACTTATATATTTTTGTATTTGTCCCGGAGAACATGAGCAAGAATGTGTGGGGTGATTATAATAGCCGCATGGGCATGGATTCATGCTTGCCACAAGCATAAACGAACATGGCAACTCAACATTATACTTAGCTCTGGAGATAGAAATACAACGGTCTTCAAGCGGCTGGCGCATGGTTTCGAGCACACTTCTCGAGAACTCAGGAAGTTCGTCAAGAAACAGCACACCGTTGTGAGCCAGACTTATTTCACCTGGACTGAAATTAGTTCCTCCACCAATCAGCGCAACATCAGAAATTGTGTGATGTGGACTGCGAAACGGCCGTTGTGCGATAAGTGTAGAGTCTTTATCCAAACGACCAGCAACAGAATGTATCTGCGTAGTTTCGAGGCTTTCTCCCAAAGTGAGAGGAGGCAGGATGGAAGGTATGCGTTTGGCCATCATCGATTTTCCGCACCCCGGGCTTCCTATCAGAATAATGTTATGACCACCTGCGGCTGCCACCTCTATTGCCCGTTTGACATTCTCTTGCCCCTTGACATCGGCGAAATCGTTTTCATAGGCGAACTGCTGATCAAAAAACACTTTGCGGGTATCAATAACTGTAGGCTCCAAAACGCCTTTGCCTATGAGGAAATTGAATACTTCCGTGATGTTGGCCGCTCCATATACGTTGAGGTTATTTACCACAGCAGCCTCCCGAACATTGTTTTTGGGTACAATCAGCCCTTTCAGCCCCATTTCGCGCGCCTTTATCGCTATGGGTAATGCACCGTGGACGGGACGCAAGGAGCCGTCCAACCCCAGCTCGCCCACCATCATAAACTGTCTGAGTTCTGCACACTGCAACTCCCCACTGGCCGCCAGAATGGAAATGGCAAGAGGAAGATCATAGGCGGTACCCTCTTTCCTAATGTCAGCAGGCGCCATGTTTATGGTGTATTTGCGCCCTGTAGGCATTCCAACGGTATTTTGTAACGCTGCCGATATTCGGTCAATACTTTCTTTTACCGCATTGTCGGGCAATCCTACGAGAGTTGTCTTTATGCCCTTAGAAGCATTTGTCTCCACTTCTACAGGTATCGCCTTAAGACCATTAAGGGCAGCGGAATATAGTTGGACCAAGTTACCCATAACAATTACTTTATTTATAAATGAGCGTAGTCAGCTTGTCAGGATTAAAAATTCTTTGAGCCACACGCTGTATATCGGCAGCCGTGATGGCACGGATACGCTCGCAGAGTCTCTCCACATCACGGTGTTTGCCTGTGCGCGCATAGTGCCGGCCCATGGTAAGAGCGTAGCTTTCAAAGTTGTCGCCCGATATTAATATCTGCCCAAGAAACTGTTTTTTTGCCATCGAAAGACGGTGCAGGCTTAGTGGTTTTTCACATAACTCTGACAACTCATTCAAAACAAGATGCCTGCACTTTTCTATCTTGGAATCGTCACACCCAAAATAAACGCTCCAGATGCCCGAATCTTGATAACAATACATGTGGCTGCCAACTGAATACACCAGGCCATGCTTTTCCCTTAGACTGACATTAAGCAAAGAGTTCATTCCCGGACCGCCGAGTATGTTGCTCAAAAAGAACAAGGTCTTCTGGTCAGGATCAGTACGGCTGCAGCCGCGGTTGCCTATCAGCACGTGAGCCTGATGAGTGTCACGTTCACAGACCCTCTCTTCTCTGACATACTCTGGCAACTGCAGTTGTGGCTTGGCAAGACCTTTATCGGCAACGAGATCGTCTGTATGTTTTTCTATCAATCTGATAGCATGGTCAAAATCCACCTGTCCCAAAATGAACATGGTAACATTATTGGGCACATAATAGTGGCTGGTAAAACGCAATGCATCCTGTGTTGTATACTCTCTAAGGCGGTCAGCATTGCCCAGGATATTTCGTCCCAAGCCATGTCCTCTGAACAGCATCTCCTCAAACTCGTCATATATCAATTCGGCAGGGGAATCGTTATAGCTGTCAATCTCATCGATTATCACCTCAACCTCTTTTTCTATCTCCCGCTGCGGATAAGTGCTATGAAACACTATGTCGCTAAGTAAGTCTACTGCACGCGGAAAGTCCTCTTTCTGTACGGTAGCAAAATAGGCTGTCATCTCTTTGTCTGTATATGCATTGAGATCGCCTCCAACACGTTCCAGACAATTGCGCACGTGCCATGACTTGCGATGAGTTGTTCCCTTGAATGTCATGTGCTCACAGAAATGCGCCAAGCCCGAATCCCTCTGTTCTTCATTGCTTGTACCTGCAAAAACAATGTAGCCACAATAGACGACATTGGTTGGCGAAGGCTCATGTATCACTCTCAACCCGTTAGGAAAAGTATACTCGTGATATGTTTTCATTGCTTACAACCTATACATGAACGACAAATAGAAGCCACGATTCTTTCCACCCTCGCGACTAACTTTCGCAAGACCGAAATCTGCGTTGACTCCTAAGTTAATATGGCGGTCATATTCATATCCGACTGCAAAGGACAATCCTGTGTCGAAACGATGGGCACCGACCTCATCGCCAAAGGTGTTGTGTTCATAGTACATTCGCTGTGCACCTTGTTTTTCGGTGTCACCATATACTTCGGTTTTTCCACTCACACCAACGGCAATATACGGACCTGCCGACAACGACACATAATGAGGAGACGACAGACGAATATAGTAATTGAACATTATAGGCATCTGCAGGTAGTTGGCATAGCTCTTAACTCCTTTCTTGCCAAAAACCTGTTTTCCTGTTTCCGTATCAAATACGAAATTTCCATCATCATCTCGTGCAGGCACCACTTCATCGGGCTCTTTCCACCCTTTTGCGAAATAGAGAAGTCCCGATGACACCGAACATTTCTGACTTAATTCATATTCATAACCAATGCCCACACAGAATGTTCCCATATTCTTAGTATGCGTATCGTAATGGGAGGTCAGGCCTGCTCCTACTCTAAGCAGAATGTTCTGCTGAGAATTAGCCGTCAGACCTATAGCAACCAACACAAGTACAAAGACAAGCCTCTTCATTGCATCATTTCTTTTTGCGTTTCTTCTTTTTGTCATCTTCTGAATTTTGGAAAAACTGCTTCCAGTCATTCTTCTTATATTTCTTGTTTTTGGAACTAAAAGAGTCCGCTTTTCCTTCGGAACGACTTCTGGATCTGACGTCTGCAGCCTCTGCTCGGTCTACAGCCACTCCACGCCCCTTGATGTTGACATGGCGCATAGTGCGTTCAATAATGCCTGCCTGTTCTTCTGGCACTTCAAAAAACGAGAAATTTGTCATCAAGTCAATGCGGCCGATATCAACAGGCTTGTTTGTGTAGCGGTTAATAACTCCTATTATGTCGCGAGCATAGAAGTTGTCGCGTTTCCCCAAAGCTATAAAGAAACGAACAAAACCAGGTTCGGCTTCTCCACGTCCCGAGGATTTGTCATGGCGCTGTCTTTTACTGCTTGGTTTGTCTTCTGGTTGTTTGATTTCCGGAGCCTTGGCATAGTAATTCAAAAAGCGACCAAACTCCATTGTAACGAGCCGCTTTATCACATCTTCCTTGTCAAGCCAATCTAATTTACGCATTACCTCTGGCAGAAACGGAGCGATGTCCTCTTCTGCGACCTCCACACGTTCCAGTTGGTCAATGACCTTATATAGCTGTTTTGTGCATATTTCCTTGGACGAGGGCAGCGTTTTGGCCTTAAACTGCTTGCCGATGGTTTTTTCTATGCGTTGTATTTTGCCTTTTTCCTTTACATGTATAATAGAGATAGAAGTTCCCTTTTTGCCCGCCCGACCAGTGCGTCCGCTGCGATGGGTATAGTTTTCAACGTCATCTGGCAAGCCATAGTTGATAACATGGGTAAGATCATTTACATCCAGTCCGCGAGCAGCCACGTCAGTTGCGACAAGTAACTGCAGGTTGTGTTGTCTGAATTTCTGCATTGTGAGGTCGCGCTGAGCCTGCGAGAGGTCACCATGCAACGCTTCTGCATTATACCCATCTTTTATTAGGGCATCGGCAACTTCTTGTGTCTCTACCCGAGTACGGCAAAAAATTATTGCATAAACATACGGATAGAAGTCCACCACCCTCTTCAATGCAAGATACTTATCTTTAGCCTGTACCAAATAGTACTCATGGTTTACGTGCTCTGCTCCTTCGTTACGCGAGCCTACTACGATTTCTTTCGGGTCGTTAAGATAATTGGTGGCAATCTTAGATATCTCCTTGCTCATTGTAGCAGAGAACAACTCTGTCTGATGACCAGCCGGCACACCCTCAAGTATGGCGTCAATGCTTTCACTAAAGCCCATATTGAGCATCTCGTCTGCCTCATCAAGAATTATGTGAGTCACGGACTTCAAGTCTGCCACTTTGCGCTCCATTAGGTCTATAAGTCTGCCTGGGGTAGCAACAATCACATGTACGCCCCTTTTCAACGATTTAATTTGGCTTTCTATGCTTGACCCTCCATAGACTGGCAATATAAACAGTTTGTCTATATATTTGGAGAAACCCTTAAGGTCTTCGGAAATCTGCAGGCACAACTCTCTGGTAGGGCAAAGTATCACGGCCTGTGGCTCTACTCTATTCACATCAATGGTCTGCAACAGGGGAATGCCATAAGCAGCCGTCTTTCCTGTACCCGTCTGCGCAAGGGCTATTATATCGCGGTTCTCGTTCAACAGAAACGGAACAACAGCCTCCTGTATTGGCATGGGCGCTACAAAACCCATTTCTTCTATAGCATCAAGTATTGGCTTGCACACTCCAAGTTCTTCAAATGTCATCTTCTATTATTCTTATTTTTATATTACTTTAAATAAAACCGTTTTGCAGACGTTCGCCTGTTTGTCTGCTAATATAATTATCAGTCAAGCCACAGACTTCAGCGGAAAGAGATGTGGCTATGTGTATTGTCTTATCCCACCAGAGTTTTGGCATGGTCTCAAGTTCCGCCTGCGTTACGGAATCTTCCGCGAGCGAGTAGACCACCCCTGCATTGAAGGTATCTCCTGCCCCGATGGTACTGACGACGTTGGTCGGCACAACATCATAGTGTAGGCGTAAAGACGGAGTCAAAACGTCTACGCCACTCTTTCCACGAGTGATAATAAGCACTCCACACCCTGACGTTGACTTTATGCTATCATAAACCATTGCAGTGTCTGCTGTACCGAAAATATTGCAAAAATCCTCATCTGACCCGCGCACAATGCCAGCCTGAGCGAAGTTGTCAAGCAATGCGCCATACAAACTATCTTTCTGTGACAGATATGTAGGACGGAAATTAACGTCATAATAGCTCAATGCGCCATTCTCTCCCGCATTGGCAAGAAATGCACTCAGACCGCCATGGAGTAAAGGATTGAGAGCGTAAAAGGAGCCAAAAATCACAATGTCGCCAAATTCTACCGATGGTAACCTGCAAGGGAATACATCTCCTCGCTTATCACTGAAAAACTCATATTCGGCATCACTGCTGTCATTCAAAAAGGCAAGTGACAACTTAGATTGCCTGCCAGCCTCTTTTGCAACGAAAGACGAGTCTACGTTGTTGTCAGCCAAAAAGCGGAGGGTTTGTCTACCCAAACGGTCATCGCCCACTTCACTGACAAACAGCGGTTTTTTACCACAACGTCCCAACGTGACCATTGTATTTAAACAAGAACCGCCACATACCATTTTCTGCGGAATGCCATTGCGGACAATAATGTCCGTGACCGTTTCGCCTATACCGATTACTTTTCCCATAAAGATGACAATACGTTTTATAGAGAATTGCGACTATTAACAAAAGAGACCTCTGCATACCAGCAGTCACTTCTTGGCCTGATACGCCAAGGCATACATACGCATCTGCTTCAACATTGACAGCAGTCCGTTAGACCGGGTGGGCGACAGATGCTCAGTCAAACCTATGTCATGGATAAAATAAAGGTCTGAGCCCAATATTTCTGAAGCGCTATGTCCTGACAGGACTTTGATCAGCAATGATATTATACCCTTTACTATCAATGCGTCGCTTTCTGCCCTAAAATAGAGCAAACCGTCCTTTTCGTCACATACAAGCCAAACTCGGCTTTGGCAGCCATCTATCAGGTTACTCTCGGTTTTTTCTTTCTCTGGCAGCGGCTGTTGTTCGTTGCCCATATCTATTAACAGCTGATAACGGTCCATCCAATCGTCAAGTTCGCTGAACTCCTCTACTATCTCGTCTTGAATTTCATTTATTGTCATAAGTAAATAACTAATTATTTAGTCTCTTGAGCTAAAATTCTTCATACTGCAGATGTGGCACAGACTACATTGTGTAAATCAGCTGCAATAAGGTTTGCCCCACGACCTTCATTGAGAAGGGGTCAATATTCTCTGGCGTGTCGTTAACCGTGTGCCACGTTGGACAGAAGCCAGGACGCTGATTAGGATAATATGAAATGATATCAATGGTCGGTATCTGCGCAATACGGTTCAACGGTAGATGGTCATCGGTTATGCCACCACCGTCTTCATTGACAAACGACGAACTATAGCCTGCATCGCGTGCAGCCTCCCACACACGCGCCACTACCGTCGGTGCATAGTACATGGAGAATTGCTCCCTGTAAAAGGCCGCACCCTTACCACCGACCATATCCAGAAGTATGGCAAACTCAAAATCCACCCTATGTGGATTGTGTGCCCAATACTGTGAACCCAGACACCAAGTGGCTTCTTCTTCCTCTTCCGTGCCTGTGTATGTGTTGTCCCAGTCGGGCACTCCAACATCCTCTGCATCAAAGCAAACGAAGTCTATGCCGACTTCTGCCTTCTGAAGTTTCAACTGGCGAGCAAGTTCAATGAGCACTGCCACACCGCTTGCACCGTCATTAGCAGCCATTACAGGCTTCTTGTGATTTCTCTCATCAGGGTCGGCATCCGCCCATGGACGACTGTCCCAATGGGCGCACAGCATGATTCTTGTCTTTGCTTCGGGATTTGTAGAAGCAATAATGTTACAGCCCTTATATTTCTGTCCGTTATAAAGCGTAAACTCCGCATCCTGACGAGTCACCTCACAGCCTTGTGCTTTAAAAGCTTCGAAAATATACTGTGCACAATCATCATGGGCTTGTGTACCCAATACTCGGGCGCCAAATTCACATTGTCTTAGCACGTGAGCCATTGCACTGTCTGCAGAAAACGATGGAACACTTACAGAATCTGCCTCTGCATCATTACCTGCCACTCTGCCGGATTTACACGCCATTACAATTGTCACAAGTGCCACCGCCGCTAAACAAATCAATATCTTGTTCATCTTCCTACGAATTCTGTATTTCAACCATGAATTGCTATTCTTCTACACTTTGAACCTTAGTCATTACCCTAAGGAAATTGCCTCCCCACAGTTTAGCTATATCATTCTCGGAGTATCTTGCCTTGAGGAGCCTGCGGGTAAAGTTTATTACCTCTGAAGCATTGGCAAGTCCCGTTACTCCACCATCGCCATCAAAATCCGTTCCGATGCCAACACAATCAATACCCATCACATCTACAGCATGGTTGAGATGGTTAAGCGCATCCAATATGGAGGCTTCGCCCACAGTACGCAGAAAACCGTGGTAAAGGGTAATCTGCATCACACCGTCATTATGACAAAGAGCCTTCATTTGTTCGTCATCAAGATTACGCGGATGGTCACACAACGCCCTGCACGAAGCGTGACTGCACACTATTGGAAGGCGACTGGAAGCAATGGCATCATAAAAACTGGCGACGCTGGCATGCGACAAGTCTACCATAATGCCCAAACGGTTCATTTCCCTCACAACATCCCGACCAAACTCACTTAGACCGCCATGCTCGCAACGGCTCTTAGCAGCAGAGTCACAGATATCATTGTCACCATTATGACAGAGAGTTATATACACCACGCCACGCTTTTTGAATTCTGCCAAATTGCTTATGTCACGTCCTATGGCATAACCGTTTTCAATGCCTTTCATAATCGCCAGCTTGCCTTGAGCCTTCAAGGCGTAGACATCCGCAGGAGTTCGTGCCAAGCCAACTCCCTCAACCGAGGCTATACGGCGATCAATACCATCAAGCAAATCGCAAGCCCGCAGTTTCGCCTTCTGCAGAGAAGCGTCACCACGTTCCCCCTGTGGCAAATAAGCTACCATTACAGAGGCGTCAAGACCTCCGTCACGCATTTTGGTGGCATCCACCAAAATTCGGTCATCCTTTTTGGAGAAGTCTATATCTTCACCAAAAAACATTGGGGTATCACAATGTGAGTCAAGCGTAAGAATTCTTTGATGTAGACGACGTGCCTCCTTATACTCGCTGGCCTCACCTATAAGCCAATTAAAAATAGGACTCATCGGGTTATCCTTGCACACAAAAAAGCACTCTGGATGCCACTGCACACCGATTACCGACTTGTATTGTGTACTTTCAATGGCCTCCACAACACCATCGGGACTATACGCCACCGCTCTCATTCCCTGTCCAGGGTCGGCCACAGCTTGATGGTGGAACGAATTGACTTCCAAAGTCGTAGTGCCAAACAAACTGCACAGCACAGAGTCTCTGTCAAGCTCAACAGAGTGAGAAGCAAACTGACGGTCGAGTTCCTGCGAGTGTTTTATAAGTGGCTTGCGGTAAAGTTCTGAAGTATAGATATCCTGCACTACTTTGCCACCCGATGCCACTGCCATCACCTGCATTCCGCGACAAATAGCCAATACAGGTATCTGCTTGTCAAACGCTCTCTTCATAAGCACCAACTCCTGAAGGTCACGCTTGGCGCAGATACTACGCAACTCCTTCACAGGCTCTTCTCCAAGCATCAACGGATTGATATCGCCACCGCCAGAGAAAATAAGAGCATCAACCGTCAGCAAGAAGTCGTCAAGCTCATCAATTTCCAATGATGCAGGCAAAACGACAGGCACCCCGCCTGCCATCCTTACACTTTCGTAATATCCCTCAGCCAACTGGCTGCCATATTCTCCGAAGTTTGCCGTAATACCGACAACAGGCTTTCTACCTGCGTGATACCCACGGGAAGCCAAATCCCTGTATCTGTCCTGCCAATTCATTGTTTTTTCTTTTCCGGTCTTTTAGGGAACCACCCCTTCCTAACGCGTTCTTTCTGTTCGAACAGTTCTTTTATTGTCCAAAAACAACAGAACGCAAAAGCTCCGACAATGCACGAAAGCAATATGTTTGATAGTAACACACTACCTACCAATGCCAATAGACCAAGTAACAGAAACAGCCACCAATAGCGCGTTCCTGTATAATATTCTGTCCAAATAACCACAGGGTGAAACAATCCAATAATGATGAACACACTCAACCCTACAGCCAATCCTAACCACTGAAGCTCCATCGGGCGAAACTAATCCTTGTTCAATACTATCGGAAGTGTGCGGCCAATACTCTGCTCCAATGAAATAAGGGTTTCGGTGGAGATTACGCCAGGAATTTGCTGAATATGGTTGTTTAACAAGGCCATCAGGTGTGAATTGTCATAGGCGTAGAGCTTTATCAGCATTGTATAGTTGCCTGTGGTGTAGTGACATTCCACTATCTCTGGAATTTCCTCCAGACACTTGACAACATCGTTATACATACTGCCGCGCTCAAGGTTTATGCCAACATAGGTGCAAGTGGAATAACCAATCAACTTGGGGTCTACTTTATAGCCAGACCCTAAGATTGCTTTCTTTTCAATAAGTTTCCCTACTCTCTGATGCACCACGGCGCGCGACACTTTGCATATTTCTGCAACATCAGACAACGGCACTCTTGCGTCCTTAGAGATGATACTCAGTATCTTCAGATCTAAATTGTCTATTTTTACTGCCATTATTATTAATTCTTTAAGTTATACGGCAAATATAAGATTTTTTTTGCACATAGTCACGCTTTTTCTCCCACGAATACCCTACGACCTCATAAGTATGCCTCCGCTGGTTCAAACACAACAGAAAAAGGGGGGTAATCACTTTATATCTTAATTCGACCATCGGTTACTTACATGTGATAACAAAGCACACAGCCACAACTATCTTAAGGAATAACTCTAAACTCATAGCCCTCAGCCAAAAGCCACTCTATGCTACGTGGCAGAGCTGACCATAATTTTGGAACGCTACGCAACGAATCGTGAAAGGTTATGATGCTGCCAGGGCGAGCATAACGTCTGACATTCTCAAACACGTCATCGGCATTGAGACGTTTTGAGTAGTCGCGGGTTACAAGATCCCACATGACAAGCTTATAATGCCGTTTAAGAAAATAATACTGTCGGTGGCGCAGCCAACCGTGAGGCGGTCGAAACAGGTCTGAATGGATATAAGCATTGGCCTTATGTATATTAAGCACATAGTCCTTGGTGCTGTGTTTGATTCCGCCCAAATGATTGAAAGTGTGGTTACCCAATCGGTGACCGTCAGACTTGACCATTTCAAACACTTCTGGATATTTGCGAACATTGTCGCCGACCATGAAAAAAGTTGCCTTTACACCGTAGTTTCTGAGTATTTCAAGCACCCGCGGAGTGACCTCGGGAATTGGCCCATCATCAAAAGTAAGATAAACAACCCTTTCTGTAGGATTTATGCGCCATAAAGCCTTGGGGTAAAGCAGGCGCAACCACAGAGAGGGCTGTTCTAAAATCATAGCTTACAGTTATTGCGTTTTGAAAGCCTTAGAAGTTGTCCAGGTCAATATTCACACCCTGACCAGTAATCTTTGCGTAATAGCTTTCAAGAACATGATTATATTTATCAAAGAGCTTCTTGTTGCCCGTACTTTCAAAACCTTGTACAGCTTGGATAAGATTGCGTATGTACTTGGAACATCCATAAGCGCTTAGGGACAATGGCTTGGGTGAGGCGTTAACATACCAATCAAGATATTGCTCAGCTGTATGAGCCAAGATGGTCAACAACTCATCAGCTTTCTGTTTCTTGCCACAAGCCAACCACGACTGAGCCAAGTCGGCAGTGCCGCCAAGGTCATCGCCATACGACACACATGTCTGAGGAATTTCTTTGTCAGCCTTTGCCAACACTTTGGCGGCGCGCTTCAAATCTCCCTTTTCAACAAGTCTTGAGGCCAGAATAGCCAGCATCCGTCGATGGGTCAGACACATGTGTCCTACGGTTTCATCGATATAAACCTTCGGGTCTGAAACATTGCCATACTTGAACTTGTTCATCATGTTATCATACATCTTGTCTACGTCAATGCTCATCTTGTTGCCATAAGCGTTGAATGGAGTAAAGCGATATGCCAAGCCCTCCTGCACAAGATTGGCATCCATGCCAAGATAGGCGTCACGAGGAGCAGTAACAGCAATGTATAACGGGCGCTCCCAATTGCAATTGGCAAGCATCTCAAGCATCATAAGCGATGGCTTGTAAAGAGCATTGCGACCTGTCAAAGAAATTGTGAGGTAGTCTGGAATCTGGCCCGCGCTGTCAGCAATTAGCATCTTGGAACGACGCACGGCATCCTTGTCTATCTTGACAACAATGCTGTCGGTCGGTATTATGTTCAGTTCAGGATTTCGCACCCAGTATTTCAAGATGTTCTTCAGTTCAAACGGATTGTCACCATACATACGTTTTGCCTCTGCAGGATTTTGAGCATAAAACTGTTTGATGTCTGCTTTCATATCCTGAATGCGTACAAACTCATTCTTGCCAGTGGTATACTCTGCTCTACTCCACGAAATAGGCACTCGAGGCGAGGTATAGGCGGGACGACACATCTGGTCTATATACCAATCGGTCTGCAGATAAGACAGGTTGCAAACCCTGGCATCTTGGCGCACGCCCTCAGTATCTTGATTATACCAAAGGGGGAAGGTGTCGTTGTCACCGTTTGTAAAAATTATAGGATTACCTTCTGCCTGCAATGAATTTAGATAATTCTGCCCGAAGTCACGACAAGCATAGCGGCCACTGCGATCATGGTCATCCCAATTCTGTGATGCCATCTGAACTGGCACCAAAACACATACGGCACTCACTATAGCAGCCACAACAGGTCCATCCAATTTGACACGACGCAGCCATTCGATGATAGCGGCAACTCCCATGCCTATCCATATTGCAAAAGCATAGAACGAACCCGCATAGGCGTAGTCACGTTCACGAGGCTGTGACGGAGTTTGGTTAAGGTAAAGCACAATGGCAATGCCGGTCATAAAGAAGAGGAAGAATACAACCCAAAACTGTTGACTGCCTTTCTTTCCACGGAAAGCCTGCCAGAAAAGACCAAGCAGACCCAACAGCAGAGGCAGTGCATAATAGACATTGTGCCCCTTGTTGTTCTTCAACTCATCTGGCAACTTGCTTTGATCTCCAAGACGAAGGTTATCAATAAAGCTAATGCCAGTTATCCAGTTGCCGCATTCCGCTTCGCCGGCCCCTTGGACATCATTCTGGCGACCACTGAAGTTCCACATAAAGTAACGCCAATACATAAAGCCCAGCTGATACGACAAAAAGAAACTGATATTGTCTATCTGCGATGGAATCTGCACCTTTTGTATTTGGCCGTTGCCTGGATCATAGTCCACCTCATTATAATGGATAGTGCCAAGCCACGACTTGTAGGTTGCCGCATGATTTTCATCCCAAATACGAGGGAATATCATGTTCTGGGCATATACATAGTCGCTCTTGTTGCCAACCTTTATATATGAATCTGGTTCATTGGGTGAAGCCTTTTCTTTACGCTGCCACAAGGTCTTGCCTTCATTACGCTTTGGCACCATGCGGTTGGGGTCATTCTCGTCAACCTTCCATTCAAGCTGCGAGTTGAAAGTCGGGCCATAGAGCAACGGTGTTGAACCATACTGGTCGCGGCTCAAATAATCACCTAAAGCAAATATATCTTCTGGGGAGTTCTGGTCCATAGGTGGATTTGCCGTAGAACGTATCACTGTAATGGCATAGGTAGAATACCCTATCATCAGCATAAGGAAGCACAACAACGAGGTGTTAAGCACACGGCGGAGATTAACATGGGAAGCAATCTTCTTAACATAGAACAAGCATGCCACAAGTGCGGCCAAAACAATAATGCCCAACACTATACTGCCCGTGCCGTTGCCAAAGAAAGGGATGCCAAGCAGGGCTACCGAAATAAGGAACGAAACCTTTGTCCTTGCAATGTCTGCATCCTTAACACTGAAGTAGAGCGATGCCACAACTGCAGCCACCAGCAGCACAAGGTATATTATCAAGCCCGTATTGAACGACAGGCCACAAACATTGACAAAGAGCAATTCAAACCATCCGCCAACCTTTACGATACCAGGCACTACGCCATAAAGTATTACAGCCACCAACACCATGCTAAGCAACAAGGCCCACAAGGAACCTTTAACCTCCGCATTTGGTTTATAGTGATAATAATAAATAAGCACGATGGCAGGAATGCACAACAGGTTAAGCAGATGGACTCCTATACTTATACCCATAAGATAAGCAATGAGTATCAGCCAACGGTCAGAACCAGGCTTGTCGGCATTGTCCTCCCATTTCAGTATAAGCCAGAATACAACAGCGGTGAAAAACGAAGAGAAAGCATAGACTTCACCCTCTACGGCACTAAACCAGAAAGTATCCGTAAACGTATAAGCCAACGCTCCGACAACACCCGAACCAATGATGGTTACAAGCTGGGTGACACTGCCAACTTGACCGTTCTTACAGATGAGGCGACGAAGCAGATGGGTAATAGTCCAAAAAAGGAACAAGATGCAGCCTGCACTAAGTAGGGCAGACATCGTGTTAACCATCTTCGCCACCTGACTCGGATCGCTTGCGAAATGACTGAAAAGATTGGCAAACAACATAAAGAATGGGGCACCTGGCGGGTGACCTATCTCCATCTTGTAGCCCGTGGTAATAAACTCGGGACAATCCCAAAAACTTGCAGTCGGCTCAATGGTAGAGCAGTATGTAAATGCGGCTACCATAAATACAAACCAACCAACGCAATTGTTGATTACATTATATTTCTTCATTTTGAAACTGTTTCAAAAAATTATATGCAAAGTTACATATACACATGCGAACAACAAAATTTATTCGCATCTTTTAACCCTATAACCCAACACGCATATAGCGGATGTTCTCCACCATATGCGTGTCGGCATTTTGGAGTCTTGGCAGGGCATACCGTGCATACGTTTTAACTATCAGCAATGGTTACTCCGAATAATACGCATGCACAGAAAGCCTTCATTGGCCGCTTGCAGCCTCTACAACAGGATTAACCATAACGACCACTACCACTATTTCTTGACAAAAAGAATGCGCGAAGTGTTTCTGTCCAACCAAGTTGTTATGATGTCGCGTACTTTAGCGTACTGACTCACACTAAACACCTTTTGCGGAATAGATATGCGACGCACAATACGAACAGTAGCACCATTATCAGAGACCTCACTTGCCACCGACATTGCCACACCAGTCGTCGGATCGGCAATTTCTGAACTATATGGTTTTCTCATCTCGATGCCATCAGAAACCTTAATGTTATAGATGTCACATTCCTCAACAAGTTGTGGAACTTCAAAGTCTACTTCACGCTTGGTCGGCAATTCGGACATTGCCCACCCTGCCACGCCAGCACTGTTGACAGGCAAATCAAGCACAAAGAAAGGTTCCGACCCGAAATCAGACAGCTTTACCTCAAGGTTATATTCCTTGTTAAGGTCAAGACCCTTGTCGGGCTTCACAATCTCTCTATCTGCACCCACCTGCATTGCGGGCGTTGCGTAGCCAGAAACTTGCGAAGGTTTCAATAGTTTTTCATCCTTTCCGAAGCATTCTGCCACATAGAATGCACGAGCACAACTGAGACTACGGAACTCCTTTGGCAAGGATGGGTCAAAACTTACTCTGACATCTGCCTTTATGTTGCACGCCTGCAACATCTGCTGAAGGAGATAGGCTTGTTCAATAGGGGTGATATAAGCCCCTTGCCGTATTTTTGACACTGGGCGCAAACCATAGGTAGCGGCATAAGGCACTGGTACAGAAGTAAACTCTTCCGCAACATAACTACGAATGAAATCATAGCGTTTCTTACCGTCGGGTTCTTTTTTCCTGTATTCATCGGCCCATTTCTGTATTTCTGGGTCAATGCCAGAACAAAAGACCTCTTTCAGTTCTGTTTCAAAATCCGACAAGGTACAAAAGAAGTTGTACTGTTTGGTCATATTGCGCACCTGATAGGCGTCTTTTGAACGGGCAGGAATGTTTTCTACAACATACTTTATAACACGTTGCCCGCCTGCAACTACGTCCGAACGTGGAGTGACATTTCCTTCTGGCGAGCACATAAGAAGCTTCAAGTCCGATTGTTCTGGAACTTTTACCGTGTAAGAGAACTTGACAATTGGAGATGTCGCATCAAACCTATCGGTGAAATCAAGGTTTTTATTAAAGCCCGCATCACTATGCACCGTATAGTCCAGAAAAATAGTCGAACCTAAATCAAGGCCTGTGTGCATAATGATTTTCTCCTTCAAATGATTAAAATCAGAAGCCTTGGCAGCCAACGCAGGCAGCACATCAGTGAGCGCACGTTCTGGCATCGCGACCTTCCGCCCATTTTTCTGAACGGTATAAGCTTCGTTAATTATTATTTTCTGATGGTTGGGATTATAGGTAACATAAGTCTGGCCATAGGTGGAGTTCATGGCCGTATGAGTAAGGACGGTCAGTGAAAATCTTACGTTGAAATCAGTAGAACCATCAGCATTGCGCACAATGGTCTTGTCATAGTAATTATATCTTGCTTCCTCTGCTTGAGCAAAAACGCATGCCGACCACAGCAAAAGAATGGATGTAAGTAATGTCTTTCTCATTTTTATCTAATATAAATATAGTCCTGATATTTCTTGTAATCGTCAACCACGGCCTTAAAACCAGGCCACTCGTCCGCTTCATAAACTCGCTTGTTAAACGAAGCATCAATCGAAAGAATAACTTTGTCACCTGCCTGCGAGCAGTGTGCGAATATCGATGCCGCAGAATTTGTTATATCCGATTTCATCGAACTGTTCTGCATTTTCATTCCCTCAGGCAATGTTATTGTTTCGTCAAGCACAACCTGACGCGAACAACGGTCTTTAAATCCGTATTTGCGTTGCTCCTTGTCACCACCGACAAAAAGAAATGACTGTAGCGAACGGTATAGATTGTTCATCACTATAGGTTTGAACGCCATTGCGCAGCTGTCACCTATAGCATAATTTGGAATTTCATAGGTAAACATTATGTGAATGGGAGCTGCCTGATAGTCCTTTGGGGCTTTGCCGTAGTCTACAGACAGCACTTTGGCCTGTGGCGAAACTCTCAACAGCTCTGCCTCAAGGGTCTGGCTCCAACGCGACATCCAGCCTCGGGTGAATACAGAACGTACAGAAGCATCAGACTGTCCTTCCGCCTCTATGGTAAACGTACCCTTAAGGGTTCCCGACTCAGCAAGCATATTATTCGCCCTTATTCTCACATAATGGTTTACAGGAGCCGAAACAGGTGTTTCAAGCAAATCGCTGCCTTCGGGAAGGCCCGGCAGATAATTCTGTTGCTGCTCAGCACTACTCCACAGTTCACGGTTAAAAGGAACCCAAGTTGGGTCAAGAGGCATCAACGTGCCGTTCTTAAGCCTTACCACACACACACAATGATTGAAATGGTCTGCAGGAATCTTCTCTACACGACTGCCGGCCATTGTCATAGCAGGATAAGCTTTAAAGCCTGCAATTCTCAACATTCCTATCAGTGTACCTGCGATGTCTTTGCATACGCCAGCACGGTCTGTCATATTCATATCAAGAGTGTGAAGTGTGTAGCCCTCACCCTTACCCATAGGCATGCCGAGATAGCGTATATTATCTGCCACCCAATGGGTAAGAACGCTTATCTTCTCCATCTCAGTTTTTTTGCCCTTGATAAGCTCTGCTACTTTTGCCTTCGCCTCTGGCGTTGGTTTAAAACTGCCATATTCCTCCTGTGCGTTGTAGAACCATCGCGACTTGACAAACCAATCCTTTGTGGTAGAAAGCATCAGTTTAGGTGCTACATCATAAAGGTCAAGCATACTTGGCTCTCTGTCAAACGGAACTTGGTTGTCAAGACCAATCGTCAGATACTGACGACCGTTGCTCACGCTTTTGCTTTCCGTATATGCTCCGTCATATTGGTAGAGTTTGTATTGCAGTTTGCAGGTATCAGGAAGAGAGAGGCAATATACTTTGCGGCGGGTAGGTTGATCCACCCAAAACGGCACGATATCATAGAACTGTCCTCTCAATGGGGGAACGAAACGGTCGTCATCAGATTTATCGGCTACAGAACCGCCACCACACGACACCGGGGTACTTGCACCTGTAAGACTGGCCTCGCCCTCAAGCAAGGCATAGGTAAAGCCACTCTTTTCTATCTCATAAGACAAAACGTCACCAGGCTTAAGGTGCCCAACTTCTATCATTACTTGCCGCGCTCCCCAGAAAATGGAACGGGCTGGCGCCACATAGTCCCGTGATGTTTTGACATCGACATTCGTCACTGTTCCGTCACGGTGAGCAATCTTCACATACTTGAAGCGGGCAAAGGCAGTCAGAGGGTCATAGTCATACACAAGGCAGTGATTTTTCAATGCGGCCTCTTTTGTCTTTATGCTAAGTTTGCGGGTAATGTTAAAAGTGGCGGAACCTGTAGGTTGCACCGTTACATAAGTACTGTCAAGCAACATCACCGACCCCGCAGACTTAAATGCGTCGTTGGCGGCAAAAGTACTTGACGATATTGCCAAGCCTATTCCGAGCGACAAACATGTCTTTAGTTTCATTCTTCTTTTAAGTATTTAAGTTAAGTTGTTAGGTGGTTTTCTGTTTTGTCAGAACACAATCAGACAAAAGCACCACAAATTTAAAACTTTTTTCTTGACTATCAAACTATTACGCACCATTTTCCTCCTTTTTAGCACACAAACGCAAAAAGAGCGGTGATGTTACCGAAAACATCACCGCTCTCCATGTTAGTGCGTTAGTTACAAACGTATTGCTTCTATTTGGCAGCCTCTGCTGCTTCCTCTTTCTTAATCTTGTGACCTAAGACAAGATATGCCAAAGGTGCAGAGATAAATATTGAAGAACATGTGCCGTAAACAACACCGAGAATCATTGCAAATGAGAAACTGCGTATGCTGTCCCCACCAAGGAAGAAGATACAGAGCAGCACGAGCAATGTCGTTGATGACGTATTGATTGTACGAGCCAACGTGGTGTTAAGTGACTTGTTGAACAATTCCTGACGGTCGTGCTTCGGATAGAGATGCATAAACTCACGAATACGGTCAAAAATCACCACCTTATCGTTGATGGAATAACCAATACATGTCAGGATAGCCGCAATGAATGTCTGGTCAACCTCAAGGCTGAACGGCAAGATGCCCCACAGCAAAGAGTACGTACCGATAATAAGAATTGAATCGCAAACCAAACCTGCCGTACTGCCGACAGAGAATGCTATGTTGCGGAATCTGACGAAGATATAGAGGAAAATTGCAATCAGAGCAAAAATCACCGCACGGATAGCACCGTAGGTTACATCCTTAGCTACCGATGGGCCGACTTTCTGAGAAGAAACGATTGAACCACCCTTTTGATTGTCACGATCTTTAAACACATCGAACGTTACACCCTTGGCAAGGAACTTGTCCTTAAGGGACTGGTATAGCAAGTGTTCTATTTCACCGTCAATGGCGGGATTATTGCTGTCTATCTTATAGTTAGTTGACACACGTACAGTCTTGCCGTCTGTACCCAAAGCGAGCACAGAAACATTGGCATCACCAACATTAGGAGCTATTGCAGCATGAATATCCTCTGGCACAACCGGCTCATCAAAGATTACTGTGTAGTTGCGGCCTCCAGTGAAGTCAATGCCACTGCTCAATCCGCGCACACCGTAGCTAACAAAGCAGACAACCAAAGCGACAGCCCAAACAGTGAAGCTCTTCTTATAGGCACTCATAAACTTGTATGCCTTGTTCTGCAGGAAGCTACGCGACATGGCAGTGGTAAACGTAAGGTTTTGCCACTTGTCCTTGTTGATGAAATGTTCAAAAACAATACGAGTTAACCATACTGCAGTGAATACCGATGCCAACAAACCAATAATAAGGGTTGTTGCAAAACCTCTGATGGGGCCTGTACCGAAATAGAACAGGATAATACCCGTAATGATAGAGGTTACGTTAGAGTCTACAATGGCAGAGAAGGCGTTGCTATAACCGTCTGCCAAAGCAGATTTAAGCTTCTTGCCGGCAGCAAGTTCTTCCTTGGTACGTTCAAAGATAAGCACATTGGCATCAACCGCCATACCAAGCGTAAGCACCATACCCGCAATGCCCGACATTGTCAATGCCGCCTGGAACGAAGCAAGCACTCCAAGAATAAAGAAGAAGTTTACAAACAATGCGCTGTTAGCAACCATACCCGGTTTGAAGCCGTAAAGCAAGCACATGTAAATCATCAGGAGAACAAATGCCACAATACATGACATGATACCCTTGTTGATAGAAGCCTGTCCAAGGGACGGACCTACAGTGTCGTCCTGCACAATTTTTACAGGAGCATCCATCTTACCGCCCTTCAACACGTTTGAAAGGTCCTTGGTGTCTTCAGTAGTAAAATTACCAGTAATCTGGGAATTGCCTCCGTTGATTTCTGTCATCACGTTTGGCGCACTGTAAACCACGCCGTCCAACACGATAGCCACAGCCTTACCTATATTATTTTTTGTAAGGCTAGCCCAAACGCGAGCACCGTCGTTGTTCATTGACATGCTCACCATCGGCTTGCCATACTGATCAAAATCGGCGCGAGCATCAACAATGGCACTACCCTCAAGCGGAGCTTTTCCATCAGCAGGAACACGAATGGCATAAAGTTCAAAGATGTCGGCTTTAGGGAACAGTTCCGAAGACTTGACACCCCATTTGAGAGACAGGTCGGCGCGTAACGTTGCTTTTGCCTCTGGTGATTCAAGAATTTTGCTCACCTCAGCTGTATCATACGAAGCCACATAACCTACCACAGCACTTCCTGCACGTCCACCCTGGGCTGGCATAATCATAGACAACAGTGGGTGGGCTTTTTTATTTGCTGCAACGGTTGCCGCATTGGTGTTTGACTCACTCTTGGCTGTTGCACCTTTAAGTTTTGACTCAAGGCCGGTTACCACAGCGGTGTCTTTCGCAGCAGCATCAGCCTCAGCTACAGTACTGTCGGCCTTTGCATCACCACCCACAAGTTTTGAGTCAAGAGCCTGAAGCTCCGGCCATATCTCTGCAAAAGAGTATGTTTCCCAGAATTCGAGGTTTGCGCTGGTCTGAAGAAGTTTGCGCACACGCTCTGGCTCTTTCACACCTGGCATTTCTACCATAATACGGCCGTTTGAACCCTCAAGTTTCTGTATGTTAGGCTGAGCCACGCCAAAACGGTCAATACGAGAACGCAATACGTTGTAGGAATTGTCAATGGCATCCTTTACTTCAGAACGCAACACCTTTTCTATCTGCTTGTCTGTAGAACGGGCATTGATTTTTTCACCCAGTTGCTGGGTAGCAAAGACCGAAGCCAACTTATCCTTGCCTGCAACATTCTGATAAGCCTTGATAAACAGTGTGATAAAATCGTCCTGAGTGTCGTTCATTTCACCAGTAGCTTCATCATAAGCCTTCGTGAAATTGGGGTCACTGGCATTGTCTGCAGCAAGAGTCCTGACAACATCAGGTACAGAAACCTCAAGAGTCACATTCATACCGCCCTTCAGGTCAAGACCCAGGCCAAGCTGGTACTCCTGACACTCCCGAAGAGTCTTAAACATCCACACTCTCTCATTTTTCATTGAGTCAAGATAACGCTGACCTGCCTCTGCTGTCATCTTTGAGGCATTGCTTTCGTAATGACTTGTCACAAAAGAAAAAGAAAGATAGTAAATGCACACAAGTGTCAATAACACTGCGAAAACTTTTACAAATCCTTTGTTTTGCATTTTTAGTTAATTATTTGTTGTTATTATTTTTTACTCCGTCGCCCGAACTTATTCAATCCAGAAAAATTGACATGCAAATATAACATTTTTTTTCAATCCGTTTAACATACTAATGGGTTAAATCAGCTAATTACAGCAAAAACCTCTCTGCAGTATGGGTAGGGCAACTCATTTAAGCGCAAATTGTCATCCTTTTAGGCATAAAGAGAAGGTCACTTCATACGTTTCAGATACACCTCCAATGGATAATGGTCTGACATCTTATAGTGAGATTTAACCGCCGCACCAAAAGAACGCCAATGTTGGCTTGACAACACGTTGTCAAGACGGAAGAACATGCCTGACCGGTAATAGGAAATTCCCGGCCCGTTGCCCGATGCTATATATGCATCATTGAGTTTTCGGGTCAGTCGATGGTGAACATACGACAGGGGGGAGTCGTTAAAGTCACCACACATTATAATAGGCACATCACCCAACGTCTCCAGATAGTCCATCAGAGAATCTACCTGAACAGCTCTCTTTTGCCCTGCACGATTTACCTTGCTACACAGGCGCATAAAATCATTCTTCGCATGCTCTTCTTCTGGCGACAAAATCATTTCGCGATATGCCTTTTTATCGTCATCATTTATGGCATTTGATACGAAATGACTGTTTACGACTACCACTGTGTCGTGTCCTACCCTAAGCCTATATATAGCACAGATATGACCAAGGGAAGGAGACGTCGTCACATGGCGATTTAATATTGGGAAGTCGGAACAAAGGGTCAATCCACTAAAGGACGTGCCCACATACACAGTGTCGCGATACCTCCAATGTGAGATAGCATCTTCCAACTCTTTTTTCCGCCCCTCAGAATAAGATGTCTCCTGGGCACAAAAGATATTGGCATCGGAATTCTTTAAATACTCCAGCATCTCCTTATATTCAGCAGTATTCTCGGAAGCCCCGCCAAACCCGTAGACATTGTAAGTTTCTACCTTTATGCATCCTTTGGGCACAGGTTGAGGAACGTTGACAGGGCAATAGTCACGCAGAGCCAATGCACTTGCAACCAAAGCAAAAAAACTCCACAACCATTTACGCGAATAAACCACCAGCCATGAAAGCATAAACAGAAACGTGACACCAAACAGAAAAGGAAACGCTAATGTGGCCGACACCAACCAAGACAACCTTTCAGGATTAATCATGCCACCAAAAACTGATACAAGCAGAAGTATAATACACAATAGGTTCAAAACAAGAAAAAAACTCGAAAAGAAAACCGTAATGCCGTTAGTTATGTTTTTCTTCTGTTTCATGGTCTCTTTTTCCGTTGGTCACACGCCACTCACATGGCCGCGCCATAAGCTAAAATTCATCTGCTTGTAGTCATTACAGACTGTGCAACAAGTCGCACCGCTTATTCCTGTCACGCAGCTGCCATTTGTGTCATCGTTTATTTCTGAAATCAAAGATCGTTCTTTTTTCTTCTTCGGTTAAGCAACTATAGCCTGATCTTTTAACTTTTTCGAGAATACGGTCAATCTCTTCCTGTTGGGCTCTTCGCTCGTCCATAGGGTCAGTCTTAGGCTCTGGTTTCTCCACAGGTTTTGCCGACTGAAATTTTGTTTCACTCTTGCTTTCCTTAAATCGGTCCCAGAAACTCTTTTTCTTCGAAGAGTATTCCTTCCATGAGGAAAAGCCGTATGCCTTTCTGCGAGCATCCTTACGCCAATAGAGAATCAGTATCAACCCAAACAACATGCCGCCCAAATGTGCGAAATGTGCCACGTTGCTGTTGCTTATGCCAAAACCAGACAAAAGTTCAATAACAGCATAACCGATAACCAAATATTTAGCCTTTATAGGCATTGGCGGAATAAGCAACAATATGCGCTCGTTGGGAAACGACATGCCAAAACCCAGCAGAATGCCGTATATCGCCCCCGAGGCTCCAACAGTAGTCCAGGAATTCAAGTATACAGACATCGGCACCTTGGATATACCATCTGCAACCTCGGAATACTGTGCAAGCCCCTGGCTTACATAATCCACATACTGCACCAGTTCCTGACACAAACCTGCGCCTATGCCGCAAACAAAATAAAACAGCAGGTAGCGCTTGGGACCCCAAACTTGTTCCAATATCCTACCAAACATCCAAAAAGCAAGCATATTGAAGAAGATGTGCTCGAAGTTTGCATGCATAAACATATAGGTCACCAACTGGTACGGTGCGAAACTGTCAGATTTGAAAAAGTGCAGCCCCAAAATGTTGTTAAGATTGATTCCATTTTTACTCAGTATCCCTGCCGCAAAGAACAACAGAATATTTATGACCAGCAGATTTTTGGTAATAGGTGGAAGTCTGAACATAGCAACAATCATTTTCTATTTATGCGACAAAGTTAGTATTTATATTTCAAACCGACGTACACACCCTCTCTATAGGATTTTGATTTTCTATAATTTTAACGCATTTAGCCCAATTCAGGCTTTAGGCCTTATTGTATTTTGTTTTTTTAGGAGAGCAGATGTTGCTTGTCGCTTAAGAGAATAATAGCGGACTCTTTTGAACAAAAACAAGCAACAGGTGACTTATAAAAAACAAAAGGCAATAAAAAGTAATAAAGTATATGTCATTTACGACTAATGACCGATTTGGGTACAAACACGGAAACAACAAGAGGCCCTATCATTTTATAGTTCACTGCACAATCTTCATACAGGAATTTCACTCATATTTACCCATACAACAGTCATTTAAAGGCTATAAAATCGGCATATTTATAGAAATATCCCCTTTCCACGGAAAAATACACGTTTTTTTGATGTTTTTTGCTCAAAATATTTGGTTGAAAACTTTGATATTACGATATTTGCATAACCATCATTCATTTAGAGTGAAGAAAATTAACTGAAATACTCACTAACAAATCTCTGAATTATGAAAAAGACAGACTTGATTGCCGCCATTGCTGAAGGCGCTGGCATTTCCAAAGTTGCCGCCAAGGCCGCACTTGACACCACTCTTGCTACAATTGCTGGAGCAGTAAAGGCCAACGACAAAGTTATTCTTCCTGGTTTTGGAACATTCAGCGCAAGCACACGCGCTGCACGCACAGGTATCAATCCACAGACTAAAGCAAAGATTGAAATCCCAGCAAAGACCATCATGAAGTTTAAGGCTTCTGCAGGAATCCTCGACTAAGCCATTAGGATTTCCAAATACAAGAGCCTCTCGGACTTAACAGCCCGAGAGGCTCTAATTTTTCCTACATCCAACCCAATTCGGTCGTTAGGACTTATTGTATTTTGTTTTTAGGAGAGCAGATGTTTCACGATGCCCCAACAAAAAATAGCAGAACGCCCCCCAGAAACAGGCACCGAAAATCAACGCCTATATCTTTGATGCGATATGCCTTCTGTACAATTCAAAATTAGAAACTCCGAGCACATCGCTAATGTGCTCTATGCGCTGGCTGTGGCTCTTGAAATCCTCCTTGTCGTTGTCTTCTTTGATGAACAACCAGCCACTACCGGTGACTGGCAGATACTCGTCCCAATACACTGGCACATCACGGCCATTGTCATTAACAGGCCCTGTAATCTCATCTAACAAATTTGCCATAACACATAATAATCTTTAATTCATATTTCTTATTGGGAAAAACCTTATCAGCCAACTAACCCCTCAATGTGCAGCAAGCAGCAGAACAACGCTCACGTAACATAGGGAAGCATGCGTAAACTCTCTCATTCACGCAAACCCTTCCCTCCGCAGAGGATAATTGCCGCGGAGCCACTCAAACTGCTCAGGATGTTCTTTCAGCCGTCCCGAGTCATCGTGGGGGTTGTACAATGCAAGCCAATCTTTCATCACATCACCCGTAGGAATACAGTCTGGCGGAAGGGCTGGCGGTGCAGTAAGTCTCAGAAACTCGGACTCGTCATCAATCGCTATTCCGAAGAAATCGCAGACTGCCCTAAGTGCCATTCGTGTAGCATTACTCTTGCCATCAGCGGAATAACCTGCAATATGTGGGGTGGCTATTGCTGCCTTTTTCAATAACTCAGGATTGATGTTGGGTTCGTCTTCCCACGTATCTACAACCATTTTGTCTATCATACCACAACCGAAAGCTTTTATCATAGCCTGTTCGTCAACCACTCCGCCTCGGGCTGCATTAATGATTACAGGTTTGCGCGCCAACTGTGCGAAGAAATCGCTGTCTGCCAGATGAAATGTAGGATGGGTGCCATCTGTCTGCAGCGGAGTATGAAAAGTTACAACATCGCATTCTTTCGCAATGTCGCTCAGTTCAACAAGCGCCACATCTGCCTCCCCAACTTCCTGCAGCGGAGGGTCGTTGACCAGGATGCTGCAACCTGCTTGACGCAAGGCTTTGTACACCTCATGCCCAACATGCCCGTAGCCAACAATACCAACAACATAATCCTCCATTCTGCGCCCCTCTGCCTTACTGACCAAGGCCAGAGCGTTTCTTACATACTGTCCCACTGAAGAGGCATTGCAACCAGGACAGTTTGCCCATCTGATACCAAGACGCTCAAGGTCAGACGTGTTGATATGATCAAAGCCTATCGTTGCTGTAGCAATAAACCTCACACTCGTCCCGCCAAGCAACTCGCGGTCACAATGGGTTCTCGTTCTTACAATCAATGCATCAGCATCACACACCTCGCGGCTGTTTCTAAACTCTGTCCCTGGCAAATAGACCACCTCATCAAAAAGCCTTGATGCCGCAGCCTGGATATAAGGAATTTTATCGTCTACAACAACTTTCATACTGCGAATTTAGTCTTTTTCACCGAATTAATATCAATATTGAAAATAAAACATTATCTTTGTAAGCGACTACAATATACAATTATGGAATTTACAGAACTTTGCCAACCGATTTTTGAGGCTGCGATAAATGACTATCACGTAGCAGACAACGTTGACACCCCAATCAACAACCCATACCAAAAAGGCACTATAGAACACGACCTATATCTAAAGTGCTGGATTGACACAGTGCAATGGCATTTTGAAGATATTATACGCGACCCCGCTATTGAGCCCTCAGCTGCTCTGATGCTGAAACGTCGCATCGACAAGTCAAACCAAGACCGCACAGACCTCGTTGAGCGCATCGACAGTTATTTCCTTACACTCTACAAGGACGTTACGCCACTACCTGATGCAACAATCAACACAGAGTCACCAGCATGGGCCATTGACCGTCTGTGCATCCTTGCATTGAAAATCTATCACATGCGACTTGAAGCCGAACGGAAAGATGCCACTGCTGACCACCGTCAGAAATGTGCAGCAAAACTCAATGTGTTGCTTGAGCAGCAAAAAGACCTTTCCTCTGCCATCAACACATTGATTGAAGACATTGCTAACGGAAAAAAATACATGAAGGTCTACAAACAAATGAAGATGTATAACGACACAGAAACGAATCCTGTTCTCTACGCAAAAAAATAACAACACCACACATATACCATTCAAAACAGGCTGATACACCACCATAGTGTATCAGCCTGTTTTTGTTTCCTAACGTTCAACCCTATTCGGTCGTTAGAACTTATTGTATTTTGATTTTTTAGAAGAGCAGACGTTGCTTGTCATTTTTAAAACTTCTCTTTCTAAATAACACTGCAACAATGAAAAAAGTACAGACAACTATTAAGTTTTGTCTGTACTTGTATTATGCGGAAAGAGGGGGATTCGAACCCCCGAACCGCTTTAGACGGTTACACGCTTTCCAGGCGTGCCTCTTCAGCCACTCGAGCACCTTTCCGTTATCAACTCTTCATGGCGCAAAAACTGCCCATGATGATTTGCGATTGCAAAGGTAAGAAAAAATTCCAACTAATGCCAAGGTGGAAACAAAAACTTTTAGCCCAATTACACGGCGGCAGAGTAAAGTATCAAGCACAAACTTACTGCATAAGTTTACAAAAGACTTGTAATGGTATTTGGAAAATCGATTTTCTCATTGTACCATAATGTAACTATGCATGTCGCACTCGTCATTCAATCCTACTGAATTTCCAATTCCAACATCACGGGACAATGGTCGGAACCGTAGATGTCACTCAAAATGCAAGCCTCCTTAACGTATGGCCGCAGACGGTCAGAAACAAGAAAATAATCAATGCGCCACCCTGCATTCTTTTCGCGTGCCTTAAAGCGGTATGACCACCATGAATAAGCGTCTCTTGCGTCAGGGTAAAGATAGCGGAACGTATCGGTAAAGCCACACTCAAGAAGTTTTGTAAACTTTTCACGTTCTTCAGGAGTGAAGCCTGCGTTCTTAGTGTTCGTCTTAGGATTTTTAAGGTCAATCTCGTTGTGAGCCACATTCATGTCTCCACATACCACAACAGGCTTTTCCCTGTCAAGCTCAACAATACGCTTACGGAAGTCATCGTCCCACCCCATGCGATAGTCCAGTCTGCGAAGCCCATCCTGCGAATTAGGCGTATACACCGTTACGTAATAGAATTTGCCAAGGTCAAGAGTGATAACCCGCCCTTCATGATCGTGAGCCTCTACACCCAATCCCATGGAGACACTTTGTGGCTGAATACGGCTGTATACAGCGGTGCCACTATAGCCTTTTTTTTCAGCATAGTTCCAATAACTGTGATAATTGTCAAAGTTCAAGTCAAGCTGGCCTTCCTGCATCTTGGTTTCCTGCAACGAAAAGACATCAGCGTCAAGTTGGTTGAAGACGTCTGAAAACCCTTTGCCCACACAGGCCCTCAACCCATTTACATTCCATGAGATAAAACGCATACAACTAATAATTTTGGTTTTGTGACTACAAAAGTATAGAAAGTTTAATTAACTTTGCCATATAAAGAACATTTATTTCTATGGAACTGTTTCCTTTACATAAAGTACTTGGTCTTGGGGTACTCCTTTGCTGTTCCACAGTCATCAAAGCCCAATTTAGCGTAGACAAGAAGACAATAAGCATTGGTGATGTAGAACTCTACTCCGACATTGACGCCTCATTCCGTTTGAAAAACAAGACCAACACTAACGTCTCCATCAAAAAAATTATCACATCTAACTCACTGGTTAAAGCAACATGCAACAACATGACTTTGGCGGCCAACGGTCAAACTACCATTACCGTCAAAGGACAAACATCAACGGCTGGCCGTTTCACCTATGCAGTTTATGTCTACACTGACCAGAGCGACAAGCCCTATGAGCTTTTCGTCAAGGGGCGTTCCGTCCTTGACCTGGCCTCACGGGACAAAAATTCAAGCAAAACTCCTTCAAGTGCTTTTGGGGTAAAATTTGACAACCTATCTTTCAGCACAGACAACATTGAATTTGATTATGTTAACGACGGTGACGTTATTTCCGAGACAATATATGTAACAAACGAAGGTGATACCGAGTGTGAACCCAACCTCATGATGTTGCCTAAATACCTCAGCGTGAAAGCTGTTCCCAAAAAGCTGAAACCTGGAAGAAGCGGCTACCTGGTTGTTACTCTTGATAGCCGTATGCTTGACCATCGCATGGGACTGACCCAAAATATGGTATATGCAAGCAGTTTCAGAGGTGAAAAGGTATCTAAAAGCAATGCCATTCCCGTTTCGGTCGTACTTTTTGACACCACATCTGTTGTCAGCTCCGCCAATGCACCATCAATTCAACTAAGTACCAACCAACTGATTCTGCCGGCAATAAAGAAGAAGAAAACCAAAGGGGAGTTGACCATCTCAAACACAGGCAAATCAAACCTCAAGATACGCTCAATACAGACATTCCACCCAGCAGTAAACGTAGAACTGCCCAAAACAGACCTCTCGCCAGGCGAGACTATAACACTCAAAGTAGCTGTTGTCAAGAAGTATCTTGACGTATCGAGCGCCAGCCATCGCATTCTTATGATTACCAACGACTATAAGAAACCTGTAGTCCTGATAACAGTAAAAAACGAATCCAAATAACATTCCTCCGTTATGCATCACCCTGAAAATGACGAAACATATCAAGGTCTTAAAGTAGAGACCAGCCCAACCAACCCTGGAGTGATAAACCCCTACCTCGCCGTTCGTCCACGAATTCGCAAACGGGAGCTCAGTGTTGACGAATATGTGGACGGCATCCTTCAGGGCAACGTAACTATTCTTTCACGCGCAGTGACACTGCTTGAAAGCACCCGCCCCGAGCATGAGGCCATGGCACAGCAGATTATAGAAAAATGCCTGCCACACTCTGGCAATTCCGTAAGGATAGGCATCAGTGGCGTACCTGGGGCTGGCAAGAGCACTTCGATAGATGAGTTTGGCATTCACGTTCTCAATACACGTGGAGGCAAATTGGCAGTGCTCGCAATTGACCCTACGTCCGAACGCACCAAAGGCTCTATCCTTGGCGACAAGACACGCATGGAGAAACTGGCCGTACACCCCAAGTCGTTTATACGTCCCAGCCCGAGCAGCGGGTCCTTGGGCGGTGTTGCACGCAAAACGCGAGAAACGATAGTTCTCTGCGAAGCGGCTGGCTACAACACTATCTTTATTGAAACCGTTGGTGTAGGTCAAAGCGAGACGGCGTGCCACTCCATGGTAGACTTCTTTCTGCTCATTCAGGTAGCAGGTACAGGCGATGAACTGCAGGGCATAAAGCGTGGCATTATGGAAATGGCCGACGGCATAGCCATAAACAAATGTGACGGAGACAACGTGGAACGCTGCAAAGTGGCCGCTGGCTACTATGCAAACGCCCTACAACTGTTTCCTGTGCCCGAGAGCGGAATTGTGCCAAAGGTACTCACCTACTCTGGTTTCTATGGGTACGGCATCAGAGAACTGTGGGATTATATATACGAATACATCAACCATGTGAAGCAAAACGGATACTTCACCAGACGGCGCCAGCAGCAGAATATGTATTGGATGTATGAAACCATTGACGAGCGTCTGCGCAATGGGTTCTATCAAGATCCTGATATCAGCACCATGCTTCATCAGGCGGAGACAAACATAGAAAATGGCAGACAAACCTCGTTTGTCGCAGCCCAGTCGCTCCTTGAGTTCTACTTCAACAAGCTCAAAAACAATATGAGGTAAGTTCGCCAATAACTGTGCCTTGTGTCACAGAACATCTCAGGCAAACAACAAAAAGACTGTTCATCGAGCATTCAATGTATTACAGAAATGCTGGTGAACAGTCTTTACTTTACAACGCTCCGCAAACAACAGCGGAACAGATATTGGCAATCAATCTTAGAGCAAACCAGCCCATTGGACTTGATGTACTAATTACAAAGGATAATTCTCAAAGTCATATAGCACGGTTGACAGATAACGCTCACCTGTGTCTGGCAATATGGCAACAATCGTTTTTCCTGCATTTTCCGGACGTTGGGCTAACTTGCGCGCTGCAGCAACCGATGCACCAGAAGAAATGCCCACAAGCAAGCCTTCTGTTGCGGCAAGCTGGCGACTCGTCAGTATGGCATCATCATTGTCAATAGTAATTACCTCGTCAACCACTGCGCTGTTATAGGTCTTGGGTACAAATCCAGCTCCGATACCCTGTATCTTATGTGCGCCAGACTTGCCCCCAGAAAGAACTGGCGATGTGGCAGGTTCTGCGGCAACCACCTTTATATTAGGGTTAAGTTCCTTTAGTTTCAGACCTGCACCACTGACAGTTCCGCCAGTACCTACACCACCTACGAGAATATCCACCTTGCCGTCTGTGTCACGCCAAATTTCTTCGCCCGTGGTATTATAGTGCGCCTTAGGGTTGGCAGGATTCTCAAACTGCTGCAGTATAACAGCACCAGGTATCTCCTCCTTAAGTTCATTGGCACGTGCAATGGCCCCCTTCATGCCGTCTTTACCAGGTGTCAACTCTACCTTGGCACCATACGCCTTAACAAGATTACGACGTTCCACTGACATTGTGTCGGGCATAGTGAGAATAAGCTTGTAGCCTCTCACGGCACTCACAAAAGCCAAGCCAACTCCAGTATTGCCTGAGGTGGGTTCGATTATTGTCGCACCTGGAGCAAGAATGCCCGCCTTCTCGGCCTCGTTTATCATATTGAGGGCAACTCTGTCCTTCACACTCCCTGCCGGATTGAAATACTCTAACTTACCCACGATTGTGGCTTTTACATCTTTTTGCGTAGCACTATAAGCTGCCAGTTCAAGCAACGGAGTACCACCTACAAGTTCAGTAAGTTTCTTTGCTATCTTTGCCATAATGATAATAATTTAAAAAATCTTGTTTGGTTTAAATAATGGAATTGTAAAGTTATGAAATTTTCTCAAAAGCCTGTTCAAGATCAGCAATAATGTCATCAATGTGTTCCACACCGACCGACAGACGAACCGTAGTCGGGGTGATGTGTTGCTGTGCCAACTCTTCCGGACTTAATTGAGAATGGGTTGTAGTGTAAGGGTGTATCACCAGACTCTTAACATCAGCCACATTAGCAAGCAGAGAGAATATCTTCAGCGAATCTATGAATTTCCATGCGTCATCCTGGGTGCCTGCAATCTCAAATGTAAAAATAGAAGCACCTCCTTTTGGAAAATACTTATTGTATAATGCATGATCTGGATGATTCGGCAGCGAAGGGTGTGAAACGCTTCTAACTTTAGGATGTTTTGAAAGATATGCGACCACTTTTAATGCATTTTCCACATGCCGCTCTATACGCAACGGGAGAGATTCAACGCCCTGCAGCAGAATCCAAGCATTAAACGGACTGATGGTAGCGCCAGTGTCACGCAACAAGACGGCACGAATACGGGTAACAAAAGCCGCGGCTCCTGCCACGTCAGCAAATACCGCACCATGATATGACGGATCTGGCTTTGCCAGAGTGGGATATTTGTCCGCGTTTGCCTTGAAGTCGAAGTTGCCACCGTCTACAATCACTCCACCAAGACTTGAACCGTGTCCCCCTATGAATTTCGTTGCCGAATGAACAACAACATCTGCACCATGTTCTATGGGACGCACCAAGATCGGAGCGAACGTATTGTCCACTATAAGCAGCGTATTGTGGCGATGAGCAATCTCCGCTATAGCGTCAATGTCCGCAACGTCAGAGTTGGGATTTCCTAAGGTCTCAATATACACAGCCTTAGTGTTGGGCCTGATTGCCGCTTCAACAGCCCTCAAGTCTCTCGGGTCAACAATATCATACTCCACGCCCTGTGAAGAGAGCGTATGGGTTATCAAATTGTAAGTACCACCATAAAGGTTGTCTGCCGCCACAATATGATCACCATTGGTTGCCACGTTCTGCAGAGCATAAGTTATCGCAGCCCCTGAAGCAACAGCCAGTCCTGCCACACCACCTTCAAGAGCAGCTATACGATCTTCAAATACAGCTTGAGTAGAGTTTGTAAGACGCCCGTAGATATTACCGGCATCACGAAGACCAAAACGGTCTGAGGCATGCTTAGAATTGTGAAATACATAAGATGTCGTCTGGTAGATTGGCACTGCACGTGCGTCAGATGTGGGGTCTGCAGTTTCCTGTCCTACATGGAGTGCAAGAGTCTCAAGATGAAATTTTCTTTCTGTCATAGTTGTATATATTTTTTGTTTGTAATCGTTTTTTCTGCTGCAAAGGTATAATCCCTCACAATTACGTACAAGTTCCTTTGAAACATTGGAAAATATTCTTATTTTCGCATCTACTTACAGAATATTATTCTAAAACAGAAACAATATGGGACTAAAAACAGAATCATATAAACCAGACGACAAAGACGCCCTGTTGCTTCGCGCCCTGCAACAGAATGCTCGGTTGACCAACAAAGAGCTTGCCGCAAAGGTACACCTTTCCACCACTCCGACTTTTGAACGCGTACGCCGTCTTGAGCAACTTGGCTTTATAAAACAGTACGCCACCATTCTTGATGCAGGAAAACTCAACAAGGGCTTCGCTGTGTTCTGCAGCATAAAACTGAAGACGATCAACAGCGAAAAAGCACATGAGTTTACAGAACTAATCAACAGCGTTCCAGAAGTGACCGAGTGCTACAACATCTCTGGAAAGTTTGACTACTTGCTGCGTATACAGTCACCCGACATGAAACACTATCAGCAATTCCTTCTGAACGTGCTCGGCCACTTCGAAAATATTGCAAACCTTGAGAGCACCTTTGTAATGGAAGAAATTAAACACCAATACAGCGTTAGCATTTAGGCCAGACAAGAGCATTCGCTACAAGAATGACACAGACGTTTGTTTACGCAGACAGCATGACGCAAGCACACAATCTTGAAAGTTACTGCCGAAATCGACTTAATTATTGTTAATGCCACTCTTTATAATTATATTTGTTTGTATCTTCGCAACATTATGAAATATTCCGTAATAATTCCTGTCTATAACCGACCCGACGAAGTCAAGGAACTTCTGGAAAGCATTGTCGGGCAGAGACGAACAACCGATGACATAGAAGTTATTGTGGTGGAGGACGGTTCTTCTATCCCATGTGAAGACATTACAAAACAATACACTACAAAGCTCAACATAAAATACTACACCAAGCCCAATTCAGGACCAGGGCCGACCCGCAACTATGCGGCAGACAGAGCCAATGGTGACTACCTAATAATATTAGACTCCGACACCGTTCTGCCACCTGACTTTTTTTCAGCCATTGACAAGGAACTGGCAACCAAAGACTCGGACGCATTCGGAGGCCCAGACAGGGCACACAAAGACTTCAGCCCCATACAGAAAGCCATCAACTACGGAATGACATCATTCTTTACCACTGGTGGCATCAGAGGTGGAAAGAAGAAGATGGACAAGTTCTACCCCCGTTCTTTCAACATGGGTGTCAAGCGCACTGCCTATCAGGCTCTGGGAGGATTTGGCGAGATGAGGTTTGGCGAAGATATTGACCTGAGCATTCGCATCTTCAAGAACAACTATGATTGCCGTCTGTTTCCAGATGCTTGGGTCTGGCACAAACGACGCACGAACTTCAGAAAATTCTTCAAGCAGGTCCACAACTCTGGCATTGCACGCATTCACCTGGAGAAGCGGCACCCCGGAAGCATGAAACTTGTACACATGCTCCCAGCATTCTTCACCATTGGCGTAACAGCACTACTAATCGGCGAGATCTGGTGCAAATGGAGCATTCTGCCTCTCATCGCCTATGCCCTGCTGATAATGCTTGATGCAAGCATAAAAGAACATAGCCTCAAAGTCGGCGCATTGGCCGTCATCGCATCTTATGTTCAACTACTGGGTTACGGAACAGGATTTCTGCGCGCATTTTGGAAACGAATGATTCTCCGAAAAGGCGAATTCAGTGCCTACAACAAAACGTTCTATAAATAGCCGACCCACAACAAACATGGCATGACAGGCCGAAAACAAGAACATCCCACAATTCAGACTCCAACTATGAAGAAAGGCATCAACTGCTGGTGTGAAGAAAGCCGCCCACGGGAAAAACTACTTAGATTTGGAGCCGAGCACCTTGAAGTGCCCGAGCTGATGGCCATCCTAATTGGATCTGGTTCGACAGACCAGGATGCAGTAAGTCTCATGAAGCAAATATATCACTCCTACGGTAACAACCTGAGTGCACTGTCACATATAACATTCGAAGAACTGACGGCATTCAAGGGCATTGGACAGGCAAAGGCCGCCGTCTTCTTCCTGATCGTGGTGGTCATCTCGCTGATCCAGCTCCACTTTACCCGCTCTAAGGAGGTGCAGCAGTAATGTCGAAACAGAAAAGAACCTG
>ENA-ORPK01000347-ORPK01000347.1-human-gut-metagenome-genome-assembly--contig:-NODE-347-length-44790-cov-7.782542_pt1 | contig 44790 bp, 56 predicted proteins | sample MGYA00242139_ERZ509068 | MGnify/ENA primary metagenome ERZ509068 (study PRJEB26280, sample SAMEA2338687) | human gut metagenome | biome: human gut; feature: human-associated habitat; material: faeces...
AGGGAGTTCAGATGATGAATAATTTCACCGAACAGGATAGAATTGAACAGTTCAAGAAAACAATGAAATATTGTATGCCTGACCGTTTCCCGGAAGGGTTCATTGACACCTTGAAAGAAAAAGGCTTCTTCACAGCCCCGGCTTCCATTCACCACCACGGGGCATATTCAGGGGCGTTGTTCGATCATTCACTTACTGTTGCAAATTCCCTTTTATCCCTTACAAAGCGGCTTGAATTGAAGTGGCAGGATGGAAGAAGCCCCTTGATCGTGGGAATGTTTCACGATTTTTGCAAGGTGGATAATTACACCAAAACCGACAATGAAGCGTGGGAATATAACAATGCAACCCTTCTTCCGGGGCATGGTGATAAATCGGTGATAATGCTGCAACAGTATATGCAGCTTACGGAAGAAGAAATGCTTTGTATCAGATGGCACATGGGAGCATTTGACGATAAAGAGAATTGGAACAGCTACGGGCGGGCAGTAACCAATTTCCCGAATGTGCTTTACACGCATACCGCAGATATGATTGCCGCCCGCATTTTGGGGGTGTAAGTTATGGATGTTGTAACAATGATTTTATTAGCCCTTCTGTTATTTGTAATTATTTCGCCTTATTTTTCCCTTTGGAATTTAGGCGATTTAAGCAAAATCGTATCAGCAATTAACGAATGTGCAAAAGCATTACGAGATATTGCAAGAGAATTAGAATATTTAAGAAAAGAATTAAGAAAGAAAGGTGCAGATAATGAACAAATTTTATAATGGAATTATAGGGCTTGTAGTCGGTGATGCTTTAGGTGTTCCGGTGGAATTCCGAAAGCGTGATACCTTCACAATTACAGATATGACGGGTTACGGAACATACAACCAGCCGCCCGGTACATGGTCGGATGATAGCAGCTTGACACTTGCAACCCTTGATAGCATGGCAAAATTGAGGAAGATTGATCCGGCTGATATTATGCAGAACTTTTTCTATTGGCTGAATGATGGAATGTTCACACCCTACGGGGAAGTGTTTGATGTGGGTGGTGGAACAAGGCGGGCAATCGCCCGTTTTGCCAATGGAAAGGATGCTGCAAAGTGCGGCGGTAAAACCCGCATGGATAACGGGAACGGGGCTTTGATGCGTATTCTTCCGGTTGCAATGTTGCCTGATTACCCGGAAAAAGAAGCTGAACTTTTGAGCGTTGCACACCTGACACACGCACATTTCATTTCTGATTTCGCTTGCCGTATCTATGCAGCAGTTGTTGAAAACCTAATGAACGGCATGAAGAGGGAAGAAGCTGTTTTCAGCGGAATTGAAAAGTTCAAAGGACAAATTGAAAGTGTTTCGATGCTTTCTGATTTTGGCAAGCTGATTGATCTTGAATGGTTGGAACGAACCTTTGTAAAAAGTTCCGGCTATGTGGTTGACACGCTGGAAGCCGCCCTTTGGTGTTTCCTGAATACCAACACATACCGGGATTGTGTTCTTACCGCCGTGAATTTGGGTGAAGATACTGATACCGTTGCGGCGGTTGCTGGCGGGCTTGCCGGGATATATTACGGTTGCGGTGGTGAAAGCGGTGTTCCTGATGAGTGGATTGCACAGATTCCCCGCCGTGATTGGATAAAGGGCTTGTGTGCAGAGCTGATTTTTGAAAATTAACTTTCAAAATATGCAGGCGGTTCAAGTTGCGGTTCAAGATAAGTTCAAGTTGTAGTTGTGGAAACTTGAACCGCCTGAAAGCCTTGTATTATAAGGGTTTTTCGCTTTGCGGTTCAAGTAGTTCAAGTTATTTTTGAGTTCTTAAAAAAGATAGATTTTACACTATCAGCAATTTGCAATGTTTCTCTAAAAATAAATATAAAGAAAATAGCAAGTTGAACTTGAACCCTTGAACCGCTGATTTTTGAAAAGCCCCGAAAAATAAAGACTTTGAAGCGGTTCAAGTTATCGGTTCAAGATGAAGAAAGGAAGATTGCTATGAAAGCAAAAGAATATTTGCAGCAGTTACAACGGTTAGATACCGTGATAAATCAGAAAATTAAAGAAGTTGATGATTTACGCTTGAAGTCAAGAAGCGTCGGAAGCATTGACTATTCAAAAGAGCGTGTGCAAACAAGCCCTTCCGGGGATGCCCCGTTTGTGAAGCTAATCGGGCGAATTATTGACCTTGAACAAGAGATCAATGCTGAAATTGATGCCTTCGTTGACGATAAGCACAAGATAATCAATCAGATTCAGGGCTTGAAGAACAGCAAATACATTGAAATTCTGTATAAGCACTATGTTGAATTCAAAAGGCTTGAAGTTGTCGCTGTTGAAATGAACTTTACATATCAGTATGTTGTTGAATTGCACGGCTACGCTTTGAAGGATTTTCAAACTACCTATGAAAACCTATTGAATTCCTATGGTGAAAACTGATAAAATGATAGAGTGAAAAACCAGCGGGAAACCGTTGGTTTTTTCATTTCCCCGGTGGGGTACTCATAGCCGATTTCGGGCATAGTCGGTGAACTCCTACCCACCGGGGAAATCTTTTTGAAATTAACATGAAAGAAGGTGAAATCATGGGTAGACCACGCAAATTCAAAAGCGTTAAGCAGTTAGAAGAAACATGGGAAGCATACAAGAATGATTGTGATAATCAAATGGTGCTTACCCATGATTTCAGTTCAAAAAATTCTGAATTTGTAAGCAAGGAATTGAAACGCAGTATAACATACACGATTGAAGGATTTTGTGTGTTTGCCGGAATTTCCCGTGCTGCATTTTATGAATATTATGGTGACAATCCAAAATATGTTGACACCGTTACACGCATGAAGGAAGAATGTGAAGTTGATGCCCGTAAAAAGTTTGAATTGCAAGTGATACCGTCACAACTTGCCGGACTATGGATGTCAAATTATGGGTACACAACAAAGACTGATACCAATGTTTCAGGTTCAGTTCCCGTTGTGATTTCCGGGGAAGATCAACTTGAAGATTAAAAGACACAAAATAAACCTTCCTGATGTTGTCGGCAAAGGGTACGGTACTTTTTGGCGGTGGAAAGGTCGTTATCGGGTATGTAAGGGAAGCCGTGCAAGCAAGAAATCCAAAACAACAGCTTTGAACTTGATTACCCGAATGATGAAATACCCTGATGCAAACTTGCTTGTTGTCCGTAAGGTGTTCCGAACCCTGAAAGATAGCTGCTTTACAGAATTGAAGTGGGCTATCAATCGTTTAGGGGTTGCTGAATTTTGGGAGATCAAGGAAAGCCCGCTTGAAATGACCTATCTTCCAACAGGGCAGAAAATATATTTCCGGGGGCTTGATGATCCGCTGAAAGTCACTTCAATAACCGTTGAACATGGCTATTTGTGTTGGATGTGGATTGAAGAAGCGTATGAAATCGGCAATGAAGATGATTTCAATATGCTTGATGAATCAATCCGTGGTGCAATTCCAGCTGAAACAGGGCTGTTCAAGCAAATAACCCTGACCTTCAACCCGTGGAATGAACACCATTGGATCAAAGCCCGCTTCTTTGATAACCCGGATGATGAAACCCTTGCAATGACTACCAACTATATGTGTAATGAATGGCTGGATGATGCTGATAAAAAGGTTTTTGAAACCATGAAGCAGCAGAACCCCCGCCGTTACCGTGTGGCTGGATTGGGTGATTGGGGTATTGTTGAAGGGCTTATCTATGAGAATTGGGAAGAAAAAGCCTTTGACATTGAGGAAATCCGCAAGCTGAAAACCGTTCAATCTGCTTTCGGGCTGGATTTCGGTTATACAAACGATCCTTCCGCTTTCTTTTGCGGCTTGATAGACGAAACCAATAAAACCCTTTGGGTGTTTGATGAAATCTATCAAAAGGGCATGAGCAATGAACGAATAGCGGAAGAAGTAACCAAAGCCGGATATTGCAAAGAGAAAATCCGGGCTGATTCCGCTGAACCAAAGAGCATTGACCGCCTTTATGATTTGGGGCTTTCCCATATTCACAGGGCAAGGAAGGGTAAAGACAGTATAAACAACGGCATTGATTATATTCAGGATTTCCATATTATTGTTCATCCTAAATGCGTGAACTTTATTACTGAAATCAGTAACTACACATGGGATGTTGACAGTAAGACCGGGAAGAAGTTGAATAAACCCATTGATGATTTTAACCACCTGATGGATGCAATGCGGTATGCCCTTGAAGATTTCAGCAAGGGGGCGGCTTTCAGTTTTGAATAAAAATAACACATTAGTAACAAACAGCCTTGAAAACCGTGTGTTTTCGGGCTTTTGTCTTTATTATGCGATAGAAAGGGGTGAAAAAGGTGTTGAACGGTATTGAAAACGCATTGAACCGGATTTCAAATTTTATGCTGTTCGGGTTCAAGGCAAGAATGAACAACAAAGAATTTCTTGAACAGGAAATCATGCGTTGGAAGGGTTCGCCGGAACGGATCATGCAGATCAAGGGGCAACTGTATTATCAGAATGAACATGATATTCTTACCCGGAAAAGAACCATGATCGGGGAAGATGGCAAGCTGCAAACCGTTGAAAATCTTCCCAATAACCGCCTGATTGATAATCAGTATGGCAAGATGGTGAACCAAAAAGCAAACTACCTTTTAGGTCAACCCTTTGCCATTGAAACAAAAAATGAACTATATGCTGCACTTCTGAAACAAGTGTTCAATAAGCGGTTTATGAAAACCTTGAAGAACGGCGGCAAAGCAGCCTTGAATCACGGTATTTCATGGCTTTACCCTTATTACACCAAAGACGGGGAATTTTCTTTCCGTTTGTTTCCGGGGTATGAAATCCTTCCGATTTGGCAGGACAGCGAACACACCATTTTGGAAGGGGCTATCAGGCTTTACTTGGTGGCGGGCTATGACGGTATCAAGCCCACAATCATTGAAAAGGTTGAAGTGTTCGATATGCAGGGAATTCATTGCTATATTCTTGATGGCAATGTGCTTATCCCTGATTTGACCGTTGAAGAACAGGATTGTTCCTATGTAATGGCAAATGGGAAGCCCCTGAATTGGGCGAAAATCCCGCTGATCCCGTTAAAGTACAACGAACAGGAAATACCGCTGATTAAGAAGGTGAAATCCCTTCAAGACGGTATCAATGTTATGCTTTCGGACTTTGAAAACAATATGCAAGAGGACGCAAGGAACACAATTCTTGTTCTTAAAAACTATGACGGTACGAATTTAGGGGAATTCAGAAAGAACCTTGCAACTTTCGGTGCGGTGAAGGTTCGCTATGATGGTGAAACCAAAGGTGGGGTTGAAACCCTTGAAATCACCGTAAATGCGGAAAACTACAAGGCTATTTTGGAAATCTTCAAGAAAGCCCTGATTGAAAATGCTATGGGCTATGATGCCAAAGATGATAGGCTTTCCGGCAATCCTAATCAGATGAACATTCAATCAATGTATTCTGATATTGATTTAGATGCTAACGATATGGAAACCGAATTTCAAGCCGCTTTTGAAGAAATTCTTTGGTTTGTCAATGCTCACCTTGCGAACACAGGCAAGGGCAACTTTGAGAATGAGGAAGTAACGGTTATTTTCAACCGGGATATTCTCATTAACGAAAGTGAAGTCATTGATAACTGTTCAAAATCCGTTGGTATTCTTTCGGATGAAACTATTATTGGTATGCACCCGTGGATTGATGATCCGCAACAGGAACTTGAACGGTTGGAAAAGCAGCGGCAAAAGGAACAAGAGGAAATGCAGCAACAGGCATATAACCCGTTTGCCCCACAGGGCAACCAGCAGCCGAAAAAAGAAGGTGATCCGAATGGCGAAAATCAAAAAAATTGATATTTTACCCGTTACCCTTGAAGTGGAGTATAAGAACCCCATTTTAGGGCGGGTGTTCGCTTTCTTTGCGTGGCTGATGTTGGTGCGGTTCAAAAAGTTCAATATGACAATGAATAATAGAACCGTGTGCAGCTTTTACCGCCTGATTGTTCCCCGCTTTGTGAAAGGCGGTGAACAGGATGAAGAATAGCGAATATTGGAAGCTACGGTTTGAACAGCTTGAACAAGCCCAAAACGGACAGGGTGCAGCCGCCTTTGCTGAAATTGAAAAGCAGTACAAGGAAGCCCAAAAGCAGATTGAAGGGCAAATTGCCCGGTGGTATCAGCGGTTTGCCGATAACAACGGAATTACCCTTGCACAAGCCCGCCAATATCTGAAAGGTGCAGCCCTGAAAGAATTTCAATGGGATGTTCAGGATTATATCAAATACGGGCAGGATAACGCTTTAATGGGCGGCTGGATGAAGGAATTGGAAAATGCTTCTGCAAAGTACCATATTTCAAAGCTGGAAGCCCTGAAAATTCAGACACAGCAAAGCCTTGAAGTTATGTTTTCAAAACAGATGGGAACAGTAACCGGGGCAATGGGTGATATATTTGAAAGCGGTTACTATCATACCGCCTATGAACTTCAAAAGGGGTTCAATATCGGTTGGGATATTGCAGGGCTGGATCAATCGCAGATTGAAAAGGTGCTTTCCAAACCGTGGGCGGTTGATGGGAAAAACTTTTCTGAAAGGATTTGGACGAACAAGGAAAAGCTGATTTCGGAACTTCACGGGGAACTTACGCAAAATATCATGCTTGGGGCTGATCCGCAAAAGGCGATTGATTCACTTGCAAAGAAGATGAACACTTCAAAGCAGAACGCCGGACGGCTGATTATGACGGAAGAAGCCTATTTCAGTTCAGCAGCACAAAGGGATTGCTTCAATGAACTTGATGTTGAACAATATGAAATCGTGGCAACGCTGGATTCCCACACTTCCGATATATGCAGAAGCCTTGACGGAAAGCATTTCCCCATGAAGGATTTTCAAGCGGGTGTTACCGCCCCGCCCTTTCATGTGTATTGCCGTTCAACCACAGTTCCCTATTTTGATGAAGATTTCGGGGATATTGGGGAACGGGCGGCACGGGATGAAGAAACGGGTAAAACCTATTATATCCCGGATGATATGAACTATGAGGATTGGAAGCAAACCTTTGTTGATGGTGGCGATAAATCCGGCTTTGATGTGGTGGATGATGGTTCAGCCCTTCATTACTCACACCACAAAGAGCCTGAACCCACCCCGCCCCCAAAGAAGGAATATCTGACAAAGAAGAAGCTGCAAGCCAAAATTGCGGATGCAGATGTTCAGCTTGAAGATTTGAATATGCAGTTTATGGCTGTTTCCGGTGGTTGGTCGTATGATGAAGCAATCAAGGATTTTGGATCGCTTGAAGGGCTTGCTGACGGTGAGGATTTAACAAAGCTGAAAGACCTTCATTCACAGATGGAAGCCATTGAAGCCCAAAAAGCAGAATGGCAAGAAAAGTTGAATGAAAAGCTGAAAGCCGAACAAAAGAAAGCCCTTGCAAAGAAGCAACTTGAACTTGAAGCCCAAAAAGCAGCGATTCAACAGCAGCTTGACGATTTCGAGGTAAAGACCTATTCCGGGATTTGGTACAATAAGGATGTAACAACCGCCGATTGGGAAAGCCTGAACATTGCCGGAAAGAAGCAATACTATGAAGGCAAGTTCATTACTGAAACCGATCCTGACTTGATGAAGAAGTATCAAGACCTTTACAAGCAGCTTGAAGAACTTGATACAGAAGGCAAGAGTTACCACGATATTCAGCAACAGTTGAAGAAGATTGAACAGGAAATTTCAAAAGTTCAAGCTGATTTGAAAAAAGTTGAAAGTAGTGGTATAATAGAAGCGGTTGATGATGCCTATACGCAAGCCCGCAAGGATGCCGCTATGTGGGCGAAAAGCACGAAAGAAGCGGATGCCCTATTGCGTGATAGGTGCGGTGAAGTATGGCGTTCTTCCCCGCCCATTCAGAAAAATGCAATATATGACTACACCCAAAGTTACCACAAGTTCAATGAACCGTTACGGGGTATTGAATACGGCAGCGAAAAGTTTTTAGGCGTTGGCAATGTGGACTTAGATCAAATTGGTGTTAGTTATTCCGGCTGGCAACCCGGAGCAATGCGGAAAGAAATTAACGCTATGACTGATATAATCGAAAAATCGGTTTATCAGGAAGATTTTTGGTTGCAGCGTGGTTGTAGGTTCAAGGGCATGGATAAATTTTTCAATGTTCCAATGGATAAGCTGCAACACGCTTCACAAGCTGAATTAGAAGCCTTGCTTTTGGGTACTACCCCCACGGAATACGGCTTTTGTTCGTGTGGCGTGGCAAAGGGTAAAGGGTTCAGCGGTGATATTATCCTGAACATATATGCCCCTTCCGGTACTCAAATGATGTATGTTGAACCGTTTTCTGCTTTTGGTAATGGTTCGGGTAAATCGTGGGATGGGCTAAAACCGCAAAGTTCATTCGGGCAAGAATCAGAAATCATTTTGCAGCAGGGAACAACTTTCCGTGTTACAAAGGTTGAAAAGACACCCGGAACAATTTACATTGATCTTGAAGTTATCGGGCAAAAACCGCAACGGTAGAAAGAAGGTGGCTGAATGGCTGAAAAGAAAACATTTGAAGAACGGTATGCGGATGAAGTTCTTTCGGACAACACCCAAAAGCCAAAATGTGAACAGTGTAAGGATTGCATTTTTCGGGATGATGGAACGGTATATTCCAGCCATTACACAAAAAGCAGTTGCCGGATGTACCCTTATCCAAAGTTCAAACCGCTTGCGGTTATAGACGGTTCGGAACAATGCGACTATTACGAAAAGGAAAAGCGGAAATAAGCACTTTTGAAATTAACTTTTCAAGGGTGCTTTTTTCATGCCATTTTTCAAGGTGTAAATATATCAAAGCCCTTTGAAGCGTGGCTATATGACGATTATATAAAGGCGATTTTTTCAGAAAAGGGGTGAATTTGTGGTGAAAATCGGTAATGGCAGTTAGAAAGGAACGGTGATCCAATTCTATCTTCCAGCTATGGGTTAAATAGTGCTATCGTCTTTTAAGCGTTGCAGACGGTAAAGAACAAGGTCAAATTTCGTGGTTCGTAACCCACGGTAAAAAACGGAAAATTTGAAAGGTAGGTAAACACAATGAACAAAGAAGAATTGATTACAATGGGATTGACAGAGGAACAGGCAAAGAAGGTTATGGATTCCCTTGACGGGAACTTTGTTACAAAGGCAAGGTTCAACGAGATCAACGAGGAAAACAAGACCTTGAAGAAATCTGTTTCTGATAGGGATAAACAGCTTGAGGATTTGAAGAAATCCAGCGGTGACAATGCCGCATTGCAGCAGCAAATTTCCGATTTGCAGAAGCAGAACGCCGATCAGCAGAAAGCCCATGATGAAGAACTTGCAAAGTTGAAGCTGGATAATGCCGTTGAAATCGCCCTTTCCGGTGCAAAGGCAAAGAACGGGAAGGCGGTCAAGGCTATGCTGGATATGTCAAAGGTGAAGTTGGGTGAGGATGGGAAACTTTCCGGCTTTGATGAACAGATTGAAGCCTTGAAGAAATCCGATTCCTATATGTTTGATGTGCAGCAGCAGACACAGCAGCAGTTCACGGGATTTCAGCCGGGGGCTTCTTCCACAGTTCCCAATTCCACAGCAGCGGGATATGAAGCCCGCCTTGCGGATGCCCGCAAAAACAATAACCAATTAGAGGTTATCAAAATCAAACAGGAAGCCGCCGCTGATGGCGTTGTCCTGATGTAAAAATTAAAATGAAAGGTTAAATAAGGTGAAAAATATGCCACAGGTAACAGGTATTGGTACGACTTGGAATTTACCCAACTATGCGGGTGAACTCTTTACAGCCGATCCCACCCAAACCCCGTTTCTTTCCATGATTGGCGGGCTTACGGGTGGCAGACAGACAGATAATTTTGAATTCCCTACCGCCGTTCTTTATGATTTCCCGGAGGCGGCACAGCCGGAGATTTCCGAAAGTGCTTCCGCAACCGCCCCGGCAGCAAGCCACATTGCACGGCAGCAGGAAAAGAATGTTGTTCAGATTCATCAGGAAGTGATTGATCTGACCTACGCAAAGCAGAGCAATTCCGGCAGAATGTCCGGGCTGAATACGGCGGGGCAGAACCCGAACCCGGCAGATGAAAAGGCTTGGCAGATTCAGCAGAAGCTGATTAAGATTGCCCGTGATGTAGAATTTTCCTTCATTCGTGGCACTTATCAGATTTCCACGGCGGCGAATGTCGCAAACAAAACCCGTGGTATGCTGGAACTTTGCACTTCCGACACCGGAACTTCCATTGCGGCGGCGGGTGCTGACTTGAACAAGGCTTTGCTGGATCAGCTTTTCCGTGAAATGGCTGATAACGGTGCGTATTTCGGCAAGATGGTTCTGTTTTGCGGTGCATATCAGAAGCAGATGATTACCAATCTTTACGCCGATCAGTTCAAGGCGAATATGCAGACTACGCAGAATGTAGGCGGCATGAATATCACGGAGATTGAAACCGACTTCTTCAAGATGGGTGTGGTTTGGGATCGCTTCATGCCGAATGATTCCCTTCTGATTGCGGATATGGCACATATCGCCCCGGTATTTCAGGCAGTTCCCGGTAAGGGCGTACTGTTTCAGGAAGATTTGGCAAAAACGGGTGCTTCTGATAAGGTGCAGATTTACGGGCAGATCGGACTTGCACACGGTCCGGCTTTCCTTCACGGTGCTATTACCGGGCTGAAAACGGCGGCTACGGTGTAAAGAAAGGGTAAGGTGATTGTATGTTCAGAGTAACAAAGAAACCGAAAACTCCTAACATTCTTTGGGATGCTTCCAACAATCGCCCCCTTTGCAGATTCGTGAAGGGGGTATTTGAAACCAATGATGAAGCCCTTGCTTTCAAACTGAAAGATTTGGGGCATATCGTTGAGGGTAAAGCGGATGCAAAGCCCCTTGACAAAATGAAGGTTGACGAACTGAAAGCCTATGCAGCGGAACACAATATTGATTTGGGGGATGTTGCAAACAAGGCTGATATTCTGAAAGCTATTCAGGAAGCGGAAGCCAAAGAGTAAAGGCGGTGATCCCAATGCTGGAAATGGTAAAGGAACGGTTAAAATCGTTTGGGTATGAGTTGCAGGAAGGGGATGAATTTGCCCTTACCTTTTCAATTCAGAAGGTGGAAAACACCATAAAGAACGATTGCAACACGCCTTCTATACCTGATGGCTTGGTGAATATCGCTGTTGATATGGCGGTAGGTGAATTCTTAACGGCAAAGAAAACCTTTTCGCCGGATAGCATTGCAGGGCTTGATTTAGATATGGCGGTAAAGCAGATACAGACGGGCGACACCAACACAGTATTTGCAACCGGGGAAGGAAGTTTGACCGCTGAACAGCGGTTGAACGCTTTCTTGAACTATCTTCTGACTTATGGCAGGGATCAATTTTCCTGTTATCGAAAAATCAGATGGTGAACGGACTGACCGCCGCACAAAAAGCGGCAAGGAAAGCGATTGAAAGCACCTATTCAGGTGTTTGCACCATTATTGAACGCCGGGATGTGAGGGATGAAAAAACCAAAATCACCCGGAAGAATGAAGAAGTTCCTGTTGTCGAAAATCAGCCTTGCAAGCTATCCTTTGAAAAACTGAACGCCGTTGTTCAGACTGACACGGCGGCAAAGCTGACACAAGGCACAAAGCTATTCATAGCACCGGAAATCAAAATCAAACCCGGATCAAAAATCATTGTGGAACAGAACGGCACAACAACCGAATATTCCGCAAGTGGTGAACCCGCCGTTTACTTTTCCCATAGTGAATATATGCTTGAACTGTTCAAGGGGTGGGCTTAATGGCGAATATGGGCGGGTTTTCGGTGGCTGGAATGAAGAAGCTGCAAAAACAGTTGAACAAAATTCAGCAAGGCAATGTTGAAGCCTTCATTGATGCTTGTGCAAAGGAACTTGCCGCCCGCCTATTGGCAAAAGTTATCAAGCGTACACCCGTGGGGCAATACCCCGCAAGTTCAGGTAAAAAAGGCGGTACACTTCGCCGGGGCTGGACTTCCAAAACCCATGAAGAAGCGGAAAGCGGGAAAAAAGCAAGTGCGAAAGCATACGCTGATTCCCTTACAATCCACCATTACGGAAACACCCTTGTTATTGAGATAGTGAATCCGGTTGAATATGCTTCCTATGTGGAGTATGGACACCGAACAGCCAATCATAAAGGGTGGGTTCAAGGGCGGTTTATGCTTACGATTTCGGAACAGGAAATACAGAATATAGCCCCGAAAGTGCTTGAAAGCAAAATCAAAAAGTTTATAGGGGAGTGCTTGAAATGATAAATTCCATAATTGAATCAATCAGCATTTCCTTAAATGCTGAATTTGGTGATGAATACACCACATATACAGAATCGGTTGAACAGGGTTTGAACGAACCTTGTTTTTTTGTGTTCTGCATTAACCCCACAGACCGGGTATTTCTTGGGAAGCGGTATTTCAGGGAAAACCAATTCTGCCTACAATACTTCCCCGCCGATAAAGACCGGGCGAAAGAAGAATGTAATGCAGTTGCCGAAAGGCTTTTTTCATGCCTTGAATATATCACCGTTACCGGGGATTTGGTACGGGGTACAAAAATGAAATATGAAGTAGTGGATGGGGTTTTGAATTTCTTTGTGAATTATGATCTGTTCGTTTACAAGGTTGCTGATTCTATCCCTATGGAAGATTTATCACAAGATGTTACCGTGAAAGGATAAGGTGATGTGAATGGCGGTAAAGAAAACCAATAAACCCGCTGCAAGCGAACCTGAAAAAATTGAAAAGTTATTTTCAAAGGAACAGTTGCTTGCGGCTGAACGCTTTCAGGAAAGGAAGGATATTGTAAATGCCCTTCTTTCCCCTGATAAGCAATACACGGTTGAAGCCGTGGAACAGATGATTGAAAAATATATGAAAGGACAGGTGAAATAACATGGCTTTAGGCGGTGGAACTTTTGTTACACAGAATAAAGAATTGCCGGGTGCATATATCAACTTCATTTCGGCAGCTTCCGCAAGTGCTACGCTTTCCGAAAGAGGTATTGCAACAATGCCCCTTGATTTGGATTGGGGCATTGATGGTGAAGTGTTTGAAGTAACCAACGGCGATTTCCAAAAGAACAGCCTGAAAATTTTTGGGTACGATTACACCCACGACAAATTGAAGGGGCTTCGTGATTTGTTCCTGAACACGAAAACCCTTTATGCGTACAAGTTGACTTCCGGGGGAACAAAGGCGGCAAACACCTATGCGGAAGCCCTTTATTGTGGGGTGCGTGGCAATGACCTGAAAATCACAATTCAGGCAAATGCTGATGATGATACCCTGTTTGATGTGAAAACCGTGCTTGATACGGCGATTGTGGATGAACAGACCGTTGCAAAGGCGGCTGATCTGACTGATAACGGCTTTGTGAAGTTCAAGACTTCCGCAACGCTGGCAATCACGGCGGCAACCCCCTTAACGGGCGGCACGAATGGCACGATTGACGGAACAGCTTATCAGACCTATCTTGATAAGATTGAATCCTACACCTACAACACTATGGGCGTTGTGGTTACGGACGATACCACAAAGGGGCTTTTTGCTTCTTTCGTCAAGCGTTTGCGTGATGAAATGGGTATCAAATTCCAGCTTGTACTTTACAATAAGGCGGCTGACTATTACGGCACTATCAGCGTAAAGAACAGGGTGCTTGATGATGGTTGGAGTGAAGCAAGCCTTGTGTATTGGGTAACGGGCGTTTCCGCTGGTTGCGAGGTAAACAAGAGCAATCAGAACAAGATTTACAACGGCGAATTCACCATTTTTGCCGATTACACGCAGAATGAGTTGAAGAAGGCAATCAAAGCCGGGGAATTCACGCTGCATAAGGTCGGAACTGATATTCGTGTGTTGGAAGATATTAACACAATGGTTACTACTTCCGACACACAGGGCGATATTTTCAAGGATAATCAGACCGTGCGTGTAATGGATCAGATCGCAAATGATATTGCGGTACTGTTCAACACAAAGTATTTGGGCGTTGTTCCCAATGATGCGGCGGGCAGAATTTCCCTTTGGTCGGATATTGTGAAGCACCATGAACAGTTGCAGGAAATCAGGGCGATTGAAAACTTTTCGGATTCTGATGTGACTGTTGAACAGGGCAACACAAAGAAATCCGTTGTGGTTACTGACCTTGTAACGGTTGTAAATGCTATGAGCAAGCTATATATGACCGTTACCGTGGCATAAGAAAGGGGTGAAAGAAAATGAATGGCAATGTGGTTATGAAAGCCAAAGATACCGTATTTGCGGCTTTGGCTGAATGTTTCGTTACTATCGGCACACGCCGCTATAACTTCATGCAGGCTATCAACCTTGAAGCAAAGTTCGAGAAGAACAAAACGGAAGTTCCCATTCTTGGCAAGACGGGCAAAGGAAACAAGGCTTCCGGCTGGAAAGGTACGGGTTCGGCAACCTTCCATTACAACACTTCTATCTTCCGGCAGATGATGTTGCAGTACAAGGAAACCGGGGAAGATATTTATTTTGAAATTCAGATTTCAAATGAAGATCCCACTTCCGGGGCAGGGCGGCAGACTATGATCCTGATGGATTGCAACATTGACGGCGGTGTGCTGGCAAAGTTCGATGCAGACGGTGAATATCTTGATGAAGATATGGATTTCACCTTTGAAGATTTCAAGATGCCGGAAGCCTTCAAAGACCTTGAAGGATTTCTTACCAACTAACAACCAACGGACGGGCTAAAACCCCTTGTGTGCGGCTTATATAAGCCCATATAAGGGGTTTTGCCTATTCAATGATAAACAATGAAAGGAAGATGTAAAATGTCTAAATTCGCTAAATTTATGAAGGCTAACAAAGCCGTAAAAGAGAACGGTTTTTACCCGGCAACAAAATCCCTTTGTGATGAAAAGGGCAACCCCCTTGATTGGGAGTTCAAGCACATTACTTCAAAGGAAAATGAGGAAATCCGGGAAGGTTGCACGATTGATGTTCCCGTTACGGGCAAGCCGAATATGTACCGCCCGAAACTGAAAAGCAGCCTTTATATTCAGCGTATGATTGCGGCTTCCGTGGTTATGCCTGATCTGTTCGATTCCGAATTGCAGGATTCCTATGGTGTGAAAACCCCGGAAGATTTGCTGATGGCAATGGTGGACGATCCCGGCGAATACAACGATCTGGCGGCTTTCGTTCAGAAATTTCAGGGCTTCAATGTTTCCTTTGAAGATAAGGTGAATGAAGCAAAAAACTAATTGAAGAAGGGGATTGGGAAGCGAATTTCGCTTACTATGCCCTTCTTAAACTTCATATATTGCCTTCTGTTTTTCTTGCTATGGATGAACAGGAAAAGGCTTTCACCGTTGCGGCAATCAAAGTGAAAATTGAAGCTGATAAGAAAGAGAAAAAACGGATTGAAAGTAAATCCAAAAAGAAAGGTAGGTGATCCGCATGGCTACAATCAGAACAGCGATTGAATTACAAGACAACTTCACAGGGGTTTTGTATCAGGTTATCAATTCCGTAAATTTGGGGCTTTCCGCTATGGAAGATTTGCACCAAACCATGAATAGCCCCGTTGATACAGCTTCTATTGAAGCGGCAAGGGATTCAATCAATCAGGCTACGCTTGCGGTTCAACAGTTGGATGCAGCTATGCAGGGGCTTGAAACCCCCGCTTCTGAAACACCTACCGCCCCGACAAATTCAGCCCCGGTTGTGCTTCCGGTGCAGCCGGATGTTCCCGATCCATTAGTGGATCAACCCGCCCCTGTTGATTTGCCTGTTGAACCGGAACAGCCTGAACCCGTGCAAGTTCCGGTTCACTGGCAATCTGATAACATGGAAGTATTCACTTCAACGGGCGTTGAACGCTTTGAACAGGAAGTTCAAAGTGCAAACAATATGTTGAACACTTTGAACCAAACGCAAAGCAGGATTGCAGCACAAGCGGCACAAACAGATTTGTTCCCGGATAATGCTATTGCCGATATGAACAATATGCAAAACCGCTTGCAAGCGATTCAGCAGCGTATTCAGACAATCGAAAGCAACCCCCTGAATATGGGTTCTGATGCCGCAAATGCAGAATTGGAACAGCTACGGGGGCAGTTGGATCAGGCAGTTCAGGAACAGGAAGCGTTGAACCGTGCTGTTGAAAACATGGATGTTGAAGCAGCCAATCAAGCATATTTGCGGTTATCCCAAACGGTAGGCAATACTGAAAGATATATCCGGGATAATGTTGACGAACAAGGGCGGTTCAACCGTGAAATTGAAGAAGGCACGAATGAAGCAAATTCCCTTATGCAGACAATCAAAGGGGCGGTTGCGGCTTATGCCACAATTCAAACCCTTTCAGCGGCGTTGAACTTATCCGATCAGTTGACTTCTACAACCGCCCGCATGAATTTGATGAATGACGGATTGCAAACCACACAGGATTTGCAGAACATGATTTATCTTTCAGCGGAACGGGCAAGGGGCAGCTATCAGGCAACCGCTGATGCCGTTTCCAAACTTGGGCTTATGGCGGGTGATGCGTTTGGAAGTTCGCAGGAAATCATTGCCTTCATGGAACAAGTAAACAAGCAATTTACCATTGCCGGAACAGAAGCGGCGGGTGTGGATGCCGCTATGTTGCAGCTTACACAAGCAATGGCTTCCGGGGTGCTTCGTGGTGAAGAATTAAACAGTATCTTTGAACAAGCCCCTACGATAATTCAGACCATAGCGGATTATCTTGATGTGCCTATTGGTTCAATCCGTGAAATGGCAGCGGAAGGGCAAATTACCGCTGATATTGTGAAATCGGCTATGTTTGCGGCGGCTGATGAAACCAATGCAAAATTTGAAAGTATGCCGAAAACCTTTTCGCAGATTTGGACTTCTTTTCAGAATACCGCTTTGATGGCGTTTCAGCCTGTTCTTCAAAGAATGAATGAAATTGCCAATAGTGAAGCCTTCCAAACCTTTGTAAACAACGCTATTGAAGGGCTTTCAATGGTGGCGGGCATTGCCCTTGAAATCTTCGATTTGCTTGTGGGTGTTGCGGGCGTGGTGGCTGATAATTGGTCGTGGCTATCCCCTATCATTTACGGTGTAGCAGCCGCCCTTGCGGTTTACTATGGGTGGTTGTTGCTGACAAAAGGGGCTGAAATGGCTATGGCGGCGGTTCATGGGATCGTTGCGGTGGCAAAGGGCATAATGGCAGCGGCTACAATGCTTGTAACGGGTGCAACATGGGCTGAAACAACCGCACAATACGGGTTGAACGCTGCAATGTACGCTTGCCCTATCGTGTGGATAATCATTCTTATAATCGCCCTGATTGCCCTGTTCTATGCGGCGGTGGCGGCGGTGAATAAATTCGCCGGAACTTCCGTTTCCGCAACGGGTATTATTTGCGGGGCGTTTATGGTTGCCCTTGCTTTCATAGGCAATATCTTTGTTGCTTTGTGGAATTTGGTTGTTGATGTGTTCGTGCTGATTTACAACCTTGTGGCAACCGTGGCAAACTTTATCGGCAATGTGTTTACTGATCCTATTGGTGCAATTTGCCGATTGTTCTTCGATTTGGCTGATACCGTGCTTGGAATTCTTCAAGCGTTGGCTTCGGCTATTGATGCAATCTTCGGTTCAAACCTTGCGGGAAGTGTTCAGGGTTGGCGTGATTCTCTTGGCGGTTGGGTAGATGATACCTTCGGCAAGGGTGAAGAAGTCATGGCGAAAATGAACGCTGACGATATGAAACTTGGTCGGTTTGAATATGGGGAAGCGTGGGATGCAGGATATTCTTTCGGTGAAGGTATAGATCAAAGCATTGCGAATCTCGATCCTTCCAGCCTGTTTGATACCAATGTACCCGGTGCGGATGATTACGCAAATTTGGGTAGTTACGGTTCAGGTATTGGCGGGATTGGAAGCGGTGTTGATGATATTGCCGGAAACACCGGAAAAATCGCTGACAGCATGGATATTACAGAAGAAGATTTGAAATATCTTCGTGATATTGCAGAGCAGGAAGCGGTGAACAGATTTACAACCGCTGAAATCACCATTGAACAGACAAACCACAACACCGTTTCCGGCAAGATGGATTTGGATGGTATTGTTTCAGGGTTGACGGATGCCGCAAATGAAGCGGTTGATAAAATAGCGGAAGGGGTGCATGAATAATGAGCAAAAACGGATATGATTTTTACCTGAAAAAATGCTTGTTACCAATCGCCCCGGAAAAGCTGCAAGTAAAAATCAACAATGCGAATGATACGCTTACCCTGATAAATGAAGGGGAAATCAATATTTTGAAAACCCCTGAACTTACGGATATTGAATTTGAGTGCAGAATCCCACAAGTGAAATATCCGTTTGCAACCTATAAATCAGGGTTCAAAGGGGCTTCTTATTTTCTTGATTACTTTGAAAGTTTGAAAGCGGATAAGAAGCCCTTTCAATTTATCGTTTCCCGGACTTTGCCGAATGGGAAGGTGCTGTTTTCAACCAACATGAAGGTATCAATGGAAGATTACAAGATCACCGAACAGGCGAAAGATGGTTTTGATTTGACGGTAAAAATCAAATTGAAGCAATACCGGGATTATGGAACAAAAACCGTAAATATCAAAATTGCTGCTTCCAAACCTAAAGCAAAGGTTGAGCCACAAAGACCAGCCGATCCCCCGGCACAAAAAAGCTATAAGGTGGGCGATATAGTGAACTTCCACGGTGGCACACACTATTATAGTTCCTATCCGGGGGCAAAGGGCTATTCTGCAAGGGCGGGAAAAGCAAAGATTACGATTGCAAACGGTTCAGGAAAAGCCCACCCGTGGCATTTGATACACACCGATTCCGGTTCAAATGTCTATGGGTGGGTTGATGATGGAACATTTGATTAAGGGGGTGTGAAGATTGAATGTTGAACTTTTGATTTCCGATCCTTCCGGTACAAAAGCCTATATTCCGATTGTGGAAGAAGGTATTGAGTGGAGTACAGAAAGAAGAAGCACCCCCGGCAAGCTGACCTTCAAAATTGTAAAAGATGCCGTTATCAACTTTCAGGAAGGGGCGGCGGTTCGCCTGAAAGTTGACGGCAAGCCCGTTTTCTTTGGATTTGTATTCAGCAAAAAGCGGGATAAGGATCAGATTATAGAAGTGACCGCCTACGATCAATTAAGATACCTGAATAACAAAGATACCTATGTTTATGAGAACAAAACCGCTTCACAGTTCATTCAAATGCTGGCAGCGGATTTTTCTTTGAATACGGGAACTTTGGAAGATACCGGGTTTGTGATTGCTTCACGGGTGGAAGATAATACTTCCCTATTTGACATGATAGAAAATGCCCTTGATTTGACCTTGCAGAACAGCAAAGAAATGTTCGTACTGTTTGACGATTTCGGCAAGCTGACCTTGAAAAACATTTCTTCAATGTATGTGGGTGAACCGGGGGCTTATCTGATGATTGATGAAGAAACCGGGGAAAATTTTGAATACACTTCCAGCATTGACAGCGATACCTATAACAAGGTGAAGCTGACCTATGACAATGAGGACACAGGCAAGCGGGAAGTGTATATTGCACAGGACAGCAGCCACATGAATCAATGGGGCGTTTTGCAGTATTTTGACACGCTGCAAAAAGGCGAAAACGGACAGGCAAAAGCTGATGCCCTGTTGAAGCTATACAACAGCAAAACAAGAAATCTGAAAATCACAAATGCAATCGGTGATACAAGGGTTAGAGCCGGAAGCATGGTTGTGATAAATCTTGCTTTGGGTGATACCAATGTAAAAAATTTTATGTTGGTTGAAAAGGTAAAACACACCTTTAAGCTGGATTCACATTTTATGGATTTAACACTTCGAGGGGGTGAATTTATTGCCTGATGCAGTTGAATTGATGAAAACAATCAAACGGGCGGCGTTGGATGCGGTAAAGGCTTCAAAGCCCGTTGAAGTCTGTTTCGGAAAGGTAACAAGTGCTTCCCCCTTGAAAATCCTTGTGGAACAGAAATTGCCTTTGGGTGAAGGGCAGCTTATTCTTACCCGGAATGTTACGAACTTCAAAACCTACATTACCGGGGGCAATATAAAAAACTATTATTACACAGGAAGCGACACGGACGGGGGAACAGCCCCGGTTGTGCCTTCCCATGTTCACGCTATCGGAAAGGTTCAAATTACCGTACATAATGGGTTGGTTGTCGGTGATGAAGTGATCCTTATCCGGCAGCAGGGCGGGCAAAAATATATTGTGGTGGATAGAATCGGATGATACCTTCAACCACAGCCTTTCTTGAACAGGATTTCGAGATCACAGAACAACCAACCCATACCTACAAAATGAATCTTGAAAGCAATCTGATCCGGGGCTATACAGACGGACAGGAAGCAATGAAACAGGCGATATATAAAATCCTGAACACGGAACGATACCAATATGTTATGTATTCGTGGAATTACGGGATTGAATTGCTTGATTTGTACGGTGAACCCGTATCTTATGTTTGCCCTGAATTGGAACGCAGAATCACGGAAGCCCTAACATGGGATGATAGAATTCAAACCGTGGATAATTTTGAATTTAACATTTCAAAAAAGGGTGAAATCCTTGTAACTTTTACCGCACATACCGTTTTCGGTGATGTGGTTGCTGAAAAGGTGGTGAATTTCTAAATGTATGATGTAACTTATCGTGAAATCCTTGAACGGATGCTTGAAAGGGTATCTGACAAGTTCGACAAGCGGGAAGGTTCGGTTATCTTTGACACCCATTCCCCCACGGCGATTGAATTAGAATTGCTTTATGTGGAGTTGAACACCCTGATTGCGGAAGCATACGGGGATAGTGCTTCAAGGGAATATCTTATCAGGCGGTGCAAGGAAAGAGGAATTACCCCCTATGAAGCAACCTACGCTGTTTTGAAGGGTGAATTCACACCTACAAACATTGATGTTACCGGACAGCGGTTCAATATCGGTTCAATGAATTTCATTGCTACTGAAAAAATCGCTGATGGGGAATATCAGATGCAATGTGAAACCCCCGGAATTGTCGGAAATCAGCAGTTGGGAACTATGATCCCGATTGAGTATATACAAGGGCTTGAAACCGCTGAACTTACGGATGTTCTTATCCCCGGCGAGGATGAAGAAGATACGGAAGATTTGCGAACCCGCTATTTTGACAGCTTCAACGAAAAGGCTTTCGGCGGGAATGTTCAAGATTACCTTGAAAAAACAAACGCTATTCCGGGCGTTGGAAGTACCAAAGTAACAAGGGTTTGGAATAATGACCTTCGCCCCGCTGAAATGATACCTTCCGCAACGGTCAAAGCATGGTATGACACAATCAAGCCTACTTTAAGCGGTGAACCCGCAACATGGCTTGAAACGGTTTTCAATGCCGCAAAAGATAAGAAGCTGACAACCGGGGGAACGGTGCTTTTAACAATCCTGAATTCGGATTTTGAAGTTGCTTCCGATACGCTGATTAAGACGGTGCAGCAAGTAATTGATCCTGATGAATACGCCGGGGAAGGTTACGGGGTTGCCCCTATCGGGCATATTGTGAAGGTGCAAAGTGCGAAAAATCGTGAAGTGATCGTGAAAACCAATATCACCTTTGATACTGGTTATGGATGGTCGAACCTTCAAAGTTCAATCAATGAGGTTATTTCAAACTATCTGCTTGAACTTCGTAAATCGTGGGCTGATTCGCCTTATTTGGTGGTTCGTATCAGTCAAATTGAAACCCGCCTTTTGGGGATCAAGGGAATTGTGGATATTGACAGCACCAAAATAAACGGGGCTTCTGATAACCTGACTTTAGGGAAATATGAAGTTCCCGTGTTCAAGGGGGCGAGTGCATGACAAAAACGGTTGATCTTGTTTCCTACTTACCCCCGTTCATGGCTGATTTCAAAGAAATTTCCGTAACTTTGGAAGCGGAAAACCCTGAATTTGTGCTTGTATGGAAAGCCGCTGACAGGGTTCTTCAAAATGAGTTCATTGAATCGGCTGATGAATACGGAATTTCAAGGTTTGAAAAAATCTTGAACATTTTACCGTCAACAGAAGATACCCTTGAAAGCCGCCGTGCAAGAGTTCAAGCCCGGTGGTTTAATACTATCCCCTACACCATGAAAGCCTTCCTTGCAAAGCTGGAAGCCCTATGTGGCGATTCTGATTTCACGGTTACAAAAGAATATGACAAGTACACGGTTAGAATTCTGACAAACCTTGAATTGTTCGGGCAAGTTGAGGAATTGGAACATATCATTGATGGCATGATGCCGTGCAACATGATTGTTATTTCCGTGAATGAAATTCCTTGTGATGCAAAAGGCTTTGCTTTTGTTGCCGGGGGCGTTTGTTCGGTGGAAACCTTCTTTATCACCAATGATGAACAGATACACCGGGTTATCAGCGGCGGGGCAGCTTTCGGGGGTGGAATGGTACACACCGCCCATTATTTTATTACCAATGACAGCAAGGAAAATATTGCGGTCGGCGGTTTGGCAGCACACGGCGGCGGGGCGGTAAATACCGCAACCGTGATTATTACCAATGATTTCAATGAACAGTTTAACATAAGCGGTAAAAATTCAGTTGGTTCGGGCGTGGTTGTTTCTGAATTCATTGAAATAAAACAATAAGAAAGGATTGAAAGAACATGGCAGAATTTTCAAAGTTGGTTATCACCAACAAAGGGCAAGCGTTGCTTGCAAAAATGATTGCGGGAAGCGGCAACATTGAGTTCACCAAAATTTCAGCTTCCAGCACCACATACACGGATGCACAGCTTGAAGGGCTTACTTCACTTTCCAATGTGAAGCAAACAAGCCTGATTTCCAAAGTAACCCGCACAAATGAGGTTGCAATCAAGGTTGAAACCGCCTTCACAAATACCGAACTGACAGCGGGGTATTACATGAAGGCTTTGGGGTTGTATGCTGTTGATCCTGATGAGGGTGAAATCCTCTATGCCGTGACAAGGGAAACTTCCGGGAATTGCTATATGCCCGCCTATAACGGTATTACCGTTTCGGGTGCGTATGTGCAGCTTGTAACCACGGTTGGAAACTCTGAAAATGTTTCCCTTGAAGTGGATCAGGCGGCGGTTGCCACAATCGGGGATATTCAGGATTTGCAGAAGCAGATTGCAGACCTTGAAGCCTTTATCGGCTATTCCGCTGATGATATTTACGGCGTGGAAGTGGACTTTGTAAACAAGAGATTTACCCGCCTTTCCGGGGCGGTAAACCGTACACCGGGGGCAGGATTTGATTCAATCAATGCCTTTGGCGGGCGTAAACGCTGCAATGTTGCGGATGATGGAACAGTAACCGCCTATTATGGGGATTCGGGGTACACCACAACCGGAAAGAATTCAGCCGGAACAAAGGTTCAGGTGATGGTTGAACAGCCTAAATTCTATTACAAGGTTGTTCCTATGGTGATTGAAAAGGGCGTGAAGGGAACGAAAATCCGCAAAGCCCGCTATTATGTTTCGGACACCCTGAAACCCGGCTTTAAGGTTCACCCCGCCTTTGTGGAAAATGGCAATGTCAACCCGTATATTTACCTTGCAGCCTTTGAAGGTTCGTTGTTCGACACTTCCGCAAACGCTTATATTTTGGATGATGCACAAGTGGCAGATTTCGCCGCTGATGTGCTTTCCAGCATTGCAAACGCAAAGCCCATTTCCGGTTTAACGCAAAACCTGACAAGGGCGAACACCCGAAAGCTGGCACAAAAGAGGGGTGCAGGATGGGAACAGGCGTATGCTGCAACAATCGCCGCTTCGCAGCTTTTGATGCTGATTGAATACGCTTCTTTCGATATGCAGAAAGCGATTGGCAACGGTGTTACCAACAAAACAGATGATGGCAGCACTTCCATGACAGAGATCACCGGGGCAACCGTGAATTTGGGTAACGCTTCCGGTTCTGTTACCAATATCAACGGTTACAACATTGTTTCCTATCGTGGTGAAGAAAATATTTGGGGTAACATTTGGGCTTGGATTGACGGCATGAACGAGGAAAACCCGGCTACTTTCACCACGGGCGATTGTGGAACGCTTTATGTTGCGGATCATGGCTTTGTTGATGATAGCAAGGCAAGCCCCTATAAGAACACCGGAATTCACCCCGATTATGGCAACGGCTATGTTTCCGCTTTTGGCTATTCGGAAGAATATGATTGGTTGTTCATTCCGGCTGAACACACAGGCAATTCCAGCCTTCCCGTTGGTGACTACTTTTGGAACAGTAATCCCGGTTGGAGGGTTGCTTACTTGGGCGGTAGGTGGGATAGCGGTGCTTATGCGGGTGCTTTCTATTGGGTTCTGTATAGTGCTGCTTCTGCTCGTGGTCGGGATGTCGGCGGGCGGTTGGTGTATGTACCTTCCAAAAAGGAAGCCGCTTAACACCGTTGAACAAACATTGAACAATTAAATAAAATCGGTAGTTCAGGGAGTATTGTTGTTTACAATCCGGTTAAACAGACGGCACTAAAACAGAAACCATGAAAAAGGTTACTAAATTAGGCAGTAAATGGAATAACAGTGCTAATGCAGGTACTTTCTATTGGAATCTGAATAATGCTACTTCTAATCGTAATCGGAATATCAGCAGGCAGTTAGTAAATGCACGATTCAGCCGGGGAATTTTCCCCGGCTGTTTCAATGATATATCTGTATTCCTGAAAGACCGTGCCACATGGCAAAACAGACAACCCCCGAAAGGGGGAAGTTAAAAATAAAATTTGTCGTATTGGTAAACTTTGAAAGTTAATTTTCAAAGGTTGAAGATTCGGCTGATGTGCATACAAAAGGAACATTCAACAATGAAGCGATATGGGAATCTATATGAACAGATTTATTCTATGGATAACCTACGCAAAGCACACCAGAACGCACGGAAGGGAAAGGGATGGTATGAGGAAGTAAAAGCGGTTGATGCAGATGTTGAAGGCTATTTGAAACGCCTTCAAGAAATGCTTATCAATCACACCTACCAAACTTCACCTTACGAAAAATTTATCAAGCATGACAGCGGCAAAGACCGGGAGATTTTCAAACTACCCTACTTCCCGGATCGTATTTGTCAATGGGCGATTCTGCAAGTTATTGAACCGTATTTGATACGGCACATGACAAAGAACACCTATTCAGCGATACCCAAAAGAGGAATTCACGCAGCGTTGCATGATGTTCAAGATGCAATGTGGAAGGATGTTCCGAATTGTCAATATTGCTTGAAGCTGGATGTAAGGCATTATTATCCTTCAATAAACCACGATATTTTGAAAGCAAAGTTCAGACGGCTTTTCAAAGATGGTGAATTGCTTTGGTTGTTGGATGAAATCATAGATAGCATTTGCACCGCTAACATTGAAGATATTCGTGATCTTTGGTTCTTGGATGAAGATGTTGATGAAGAAACCGGAATACCAATAGGGAATTACCTTTCCCAATATTGCGGAAACTTCTATCTTTCTGATTTTGACCACTGGATCAAAGAAGAAAAGCGGGTGAAGCATTACTTCCGTTACATGGATGATATTGTGATTTTCGGCAGCAGCAAAGAAGAACTTCATGCCCTGAAAAGGGAAATTGATGTTTATTTCATGCGGGAATTGCGGTTGACTGTTAAAGGGAATTGGCAAGTGTTCCCTTCCTATGTGCGGGGTGTTGATTTTGTCGGTTATCGAACCTTCCTGAATTATACCTTGCTTCGCAAGAGCAGTTGCACCAACTTCAAGAAAAAGATGGTGGCAATCAGGGAGAAAACAGCAAGCGGACAGATGATGAACTATTCTGAATGGTGTTCCGTAAATTCCTATAAGGGATGGCTAAAGCATTGTGACAGTTACCGCTTGCGGAAAAAGTACATTGCACCAATTCAAGACGATGCAGACCGATATTATCGGGATGTTGTCAAAACCAAAAAATATAAAAGAAAGGCGGCGTAAAACATGGTTGACTATGGCAAAGTAAGAAGCACCGTCAAGCCTGAACCCATTGTGATTGATGATTTCAGCGTTTGGCAGCACACCAACATTCAGAAAATTTCTGAAAATGTCGGTGAAGAAAATGAATTCGTGGGCTATGAATTCAACATGATTCAGTACAGCAAGGACGAATTCATTTTGCAACAGGCAGCCCAAAATGCAGAGTTGGGCGAACTGATGAATACGATTTTGGGGGTGAATGAGTAATGATGACACATGAAGAAAAAATGCAATCGGCGGCTGATTTGGGGTTGAAGTTGCGAACCTTCCTTGATTCAATCAAAGTTCCTGAAAAGCCTGAACTTCCTGATAAGGTGGGGTACAAGTGGCAGCTTGCTTACACTTTCGGAAGTGACACTTTCGCTTGGGAATCTGTTCCTGATCCTGATGCAAAGGGTACGCAGGAAAACCCCTTTGATTGGATTCCGGGCATGGCTACAATGGCTAATGCGTGGTATGTGTATGAGGGGAACACCTATGTTTGTGTTCAAGCTGGCAACCCCACGGAAATCACAGACACCGCATATTTCGAGAGAATGTAAAACCCCTAACAGAATATCAAACACAAAGCGAAAGCCCTTATATGAGGTTTATATAAAGCCTTGTATAAGGGTTTTGCTATAAATTAAACACAGAAAGGAAGAACGAAAAAATGAAAGAAGGAATTTGTACGGGAATCGGCGTTATCGGAAGTGTGATTGCTTCCCTGTTTGGCGGGTGGGATGCCGCCCTTATTACCCTGATGATTTTCATGGGAATTGATTATCTGACCGGGCTTATTGTGGCGGGTGTGTTCCATAAATCCGAAAAGACGGAAAACGGAACACTTGAAAGCCGTGCCGGATGGAAGGGGCTTTGCAGAAAAGGCGTTACCCTTCTTGTGGTGCTGGTAGCTTGCCGCCTTGATGTGGTAATGGGTTCTAACTTCATCCGTGATGCGGTTGTGATTGCTTTCGTTGCGAATGAAACGATTTCCATTATCGAAAATGCGGGGCTGATGGGTGTGCCTATCCCTTCGGTTATCGTAAAGGCTATTGAAGTTTTGAAGAAACAGGCAGAAAGCGAGGATAAAGAAAATGAGTAATTCAGGATTGGTTGTATATACCAAACTTTCACCAAACCATTCCGGGCAGCGTACACACAGCATTGACCGGATCACCCCCCATTGTGTGGTGGGGCAGCTTTCTTGTGAATCAATTTGCGGGTGCTTCACAAGCCCGGAGCGAGAAGCAAGCTGCAATTATGGCATTGGTACAGACGGGCGAATTTCCCTTTGTGTAGAGGAAAAAAACCGTTCTTGGTGTTCTTCCAGCAATGCCAACGATCAGCGGGCGGTTACAATCGAATGTTCTTCTGACAAAACCGCCCCCTATGCAATGACGGATGCGGTATATGCCGCCCTGATTGACCTTTGCACCGATATTTGCAAGCGTAACGGCAAAAGTAAATTGCTTTGGTTCGGGGATAAAAACAAAACCCTTGCCTATGAGCCGAAAGCGGATGAAATGATTATCACCGTTCACCGCTGGTTTGCAAACAAGAGTTGCCCCGGCGATTGGCTTTATAACCGTTTGGGCGATCTTGCGGCAAAGGTTACTTCCCGTTTGGGTGGCGGTTCACAGCAGCCTTCCGGCACTCTTTACAGAGTACAGACCGGGGCATACAAGCAGAAGGCAAACGCTGATGCACAGCTTGCAAAGGTAAAGGCAGCGGGCTTTGATACTTACATGGTTCAGGCGGGCGGCTATTACAAAATTCAGGTTGGAGCATATAGCAAGAAAGCAAATGCTGATGCTATGGCGGCAAAGCTGAAAGCAGCCGGATTTGATACCTATATCACTACGGAACAGGGAAAAGCTGTTTCTTCCAGCGGATCAGCAGCGGCTTCCCTTGCGGTTGGTGATAAGGTGAAGCTGGCTTCCAATGCCCCGGTATATGGAAGCAGCACAAAATTTTCTTCGTGGGTTTATTCTTCAACCCTCTATGTGCGTGAAATCAGCGGTAACAGAATTGTGATTTCCACGCAGAAAACCGGGGCAATTACCGGGGCAGTTGATAAGAAGTATTTGACAAAAATCTGATACTAATTTGTTACTAATTGCCCCCTATTTTGCCCGCTTTGCACCGCATTATATATTGAACAACCCTGAAAATATCGGGGTTTTCAGCGGTTGTAAAACGGGCTGAATTATGGTATAATGAACACAGAAACGGCGGGAAACCCTGATTTTTCGGGGCTTCCCGCCTTTTTTGTTACTAATTTGTTATTAGTTCAATGTTCAATTTGAGTTCTTCTATATTTTTGTGAGTGTAAACCCGTTCCCCTGTTCCTTTGGATTTATGCCCCATAATTCGATCAATGCACACCTTGTTTGCCCCGGCAGAATCAAGGCGGCTTCTGAATGTGTGGCGGCACTCATGCGGGGTATGCTGCATTTTCAGCTTTCCCATGATTTCAGCCCACAATGCCCGGTATTGGGTTTGATTCAGCTTCTTCCCGTTGTACTCAAACAAATAGCCGCTTTTGGATTGTTCAACCCGCTTTTGAACTATGTGCTGAATTTTTGAATGAATGGGAACTATCCTGTTCTTTCCCGCCGCTGTTTTCGTTCCCCCGGTCATGGTTTGGGCTTCAAGATCAACCGCTTCCGTTTTTAGGGCAATCATTTCTGAAATCCTGAATCCCGTATAGAGGAAGAATAGAACGGAATCAACCCATTCCAATTTTTCATTTTCCCAAAGCCGGGAAACTTCTTCATCCGTGAAAATTTCCTTGCTTGTTTCAGGGATTGGATCAGAGGTAAGCAGATCAGAACAGCATTTTGAAATTATATCAAGTTCCATTGCGAAACGGTCAAGATGCCCGAAAAGGTTCTTTATTGCCCCTTGCGTGGAATACCCACAACCGCAGCTATCAATGCAATCTTGCATTTGGTATGATTTGATTTGCTTATACTTCATCTTATTCAGTTTGGAACAATGCTTGTATGCTGATTTCAAGGAACTTCTGTTTGATTCGCCCAATTTCACAGCCCGCTTTTCAAGCCACAGATCATAGAGTTCTTGAAAAGTGATTTTATCCGTTTCTATGTCCCACGGATCATTGTTGTAATTGGCAAGCATTATCAACCCTTCTTCCCGTGTGACGGCGTAACCAATGGGCTTTTGCCTTCCTGATATGCCTTCCTTCACAATATAGGGCTTTCGCCTGTTCCCTGACAACTTCGTTACTGTTCCATATCCATTCGGATTTTTCATAACTTCACCGCCTATCTTGAAAAATCAGCCGTGAAGTGATATAATATAGACAGACCGCCTAAATCACTTCATCCTGATTTATGGTCGCTTCCCCCGTTGGTGTTGCAGCACTGACGGGGGAAATTTTTTGTTTTCAGTCAAAATAATTCAAATTGTAAGTAACATATACCATATCAAAAGATTTGTTTTCCTTGTCATAGTTATAAAATTCAATTTCTGCAACCTTATCAGACACAGGGGAAAATTTGTATGTTGTTCCCGTATCAACAGTTTTCTTTGCATTTTCACCGGGAACGATCCCAAACATAGCGAAAATGTTATCGGAATTTGAGCCTTCAACCTTCCATTTAGAATCAGAGAATAAGCGGAGCTTTACAACAGTATCTTCATAGGTTATGAATTCCCCCGTGAACCCATCAAATTCATAGGTTAAAATTTGCATTGGGAATTCACCTTTAGATGTAATGCTATTCCAATTTTCGGTTGCTTTTGGTTCGCCCAATTCGCTTTTTAATTCTTCCGTTGAAATTCTACTGAACTTTGAACAATCAAGCACAACAGAAATTTCTTCATTTTGCCGTTGGTATTGGTCGGGGTTTTGAATTATGCGAGATATTCCAAAGCATAAAGCCCCTATAAAGATAATTCCGATTATTACAGTAATTTTTTTCTTCATAGCAAAATTCCTTTCTTAATTTGAAATTAACTTTTCAAGGTTCAAGTGGTTCAAGTTCAAGATGCCTTTTTATTTCTTTTATATTTTTCAAAATCAATGCAAAATTGCGTTGAAAAAATCATATCTACAAAGAAATGCAAAACAACTTGAACCACTTGAACCTTCCCGATATTTCAAGGCTTTCATCTTGAACCGGAAACTTGAACCTATCTTGAACCTATCTTGAACTTATCTTGAACTGAAATCCACAAAGATTATATTGCCTTCCCGCCTGATGATTCTTTTTGAATGGAATATTTTTCATCATTCAGCATTGTTTCCATAGAACCGATAATGCGCCCTTGATCCAGCGTATCAAGTTGTAGGAAAAGTTTGACCGCTTGAAATGCTTCTTTTCCATAACACCTTTCAAACATTTCACAGGCAGCGGCTTCATTTTGTAGCTTCTGTTCAAGTTGGGCTAATTCTTCCCTTCCAGCGGGAACATTGTACCCCATAAGCCAAACTTCATTGACATTCAGAGCCAAACCCAAAATAGATAGCTTATCTTGTTTGGGTTCTACTTTCCCGGAAACATACTGACTTAGATCATTCTTTTTTAGCTGAACATGGTATTTTTCGCAGTACGGCTTGCAGGCTTCCAAAATATCAACTTGTTTTAACCCCCTTTCACCCATGATCTGCTTCAATCTATCAGCCGTGGTGAATTTCTTCATGCAATCACTTCCTTTCCTTATTGGGGTACTTACATTATAACGCACCTTGAAGAAAAGTTCAAGAGGGTTAGGAAAAAAAGTTCAAAAAATTTGAAAAAACCTATTGACAACTTCAAAACCCGGTGCTATAATATAGACAAGTTCAAAGGAATTGAACCAAACGACAACGAACAAGCCGCTGCAACGGCAAGCGTGGAAAGGATGAAGTGATTATGAAGTTTACTTTTGAAGAATGGAAATTCATTCAGCATTGCATTGAATGTGCCGGGAGAGAATTTGAAAAGATGATGCTTGACAGCACACCTTCCGACAAAGAAACAAGCTGCTATCAGATTTTCAAGCGGCAGACGGAAAAGGCAAATGCCCTTGTGGAAAAAATCAAGGGTTCTGAAATTTAAGAAAGGCGGTAGCACAGATGAAAGAAACAAGTTTGAAGCCCGTAATTGAAAAACTTGAAAGTTTATTTTCAAAGTTCAACGAAAAGTTCTATAACAATGAACTTCAAACCCCTGTTATCACAGTAAGCCCGGACACAACAAAGGGTGCTTATGGATGGTGTACCGCTTGGAAGGCGTGGACGGTTGGCGAACAGAAAAAGATTGCAGACCTTTCTACCCTGACAAAAGAAGATTTGGAAGCTATGAAGAAAGATGATGGCTTCTATGAAATCAATATTTGTGCTGAACACCTTGCAAGACCTTTTGAACAGGTTGCGGAAACCCTCTTACATGAAATGGTTCACCTTTACAATCTGCAAATTGGGGTTCAGGACACAAGCCGGGGCGGCACATACCACAATAAGAGAAATACAAGGAAGCCGCTGAAAAGCACGGCTTGACCGTTGAAAAGGATGCAAAATACGGGTGGACGAAAACAAGCCTGAATGATGAAGCAAAAGCCTTTGTTGACGGTATGCAGGATAAGAAATTTGAACTTCACAGAAAGAGCCTTCCGAAAATCCCCGGTGCGGCGAAAACCAAACAATCAAGCCGGAAATATGTTTGCCCCGTGTGTGGCTGCATTATCCGGGCAACAAAGGAAGTTCATGTTATTTGCGGGGATTGCAATGTAGAGTTTGAGGAAGAAGCCTAAACAGCTTCTTCCCCCCTACAAAATAGAAAGGATGATGAACATGAAATACAGATATTTCAGCACACAACGCCCGGTTGCACCGGGAACATTCCCCAAAAAGCCGGGATGTGAAATTTCAAATTATCCGCAAAAAATATATATTGACGGTACGGGTTTTTCGGCTTGGGGGCATATTGATTATGATGAACCTTTGACAGATGCGGAAGTCAAAGAATACGAATTAAAACCCGCAAGATGGGAATTCAGCGTTAGGTTCAACCCGGACAATCAACAGATGGGAAGAATTCACAAGTTGTTTGTTGAATGGTGTAAATATGTTGCGGAAGATGGAACAAAGCCTTTTGCCGATTATACACTTGAAAAGTTCTTTGAAGTGATGATGCAATCCGGCAGCTTCCACACCATGAACCGCCACATTGAAAATATGGAGTATGAAAACGGAATGAAAAGAAAGGAGTGAAATCATGGCATACGATTATGCAAAGTTAAATGGAAGGATCGTTGAAAAATGCGGAACGCAAGCGGTATTCGCTGAAAGAATGGGGCTTTCCGAAAGAACTATTTCAATGAAATTGAACAACAAGATTGCTTTTAAGCAGCCTGAAATTCAAAAGGCATTGGAAGTTCTTGATTTGGCAAGTGATGAAATTCAAGCATATTTTTTTACCATGAAAGTTCAAAACGATTGAACCAACAGAAAGGCGGTGAACAGGATGAAGAAAGTAATTGCAGCGTGTATTGATCGAGTTTTAGAGTTCGACACGCAGAATGAAGCGGCAAAGTACATTGAAACCTTGCGTGACAAGGGCAACGAATTCAGGATTTTGCACCGTGAGGAAATCGGCGGCAAGTACCGGATCAGAATTCAGGAACAGTACAACAAAAGCCCCATGATTGAGGGCTGAACAAAGAAAGGATGAAGTGAACATGACATTTGCAGACAAATTGAAAAATCTTATGAAGGAATTGGATTTGACACAATCCAAACTTTCAGACCTTACCGGGATCGGTAAATCCTCTATCAGTCAATACCTTTCCGGGAAGAACGAACCTTCCAAAGACCGCAAACAGGAAATCGCCCGTGCGTTGGGGGTTCAGGATAACTACTTTGAAATGTTTGAACCCGCTGCAACGGTTCAGCATGACGGGGTTGTGAATTTGCCCGTTCCCCTTGCGGCAAAGCTGATGAAGAAATCCAAAGAATGGGTTATGCAGGGCTTACGGGATGGCGTTTTCCCGTGGGGGTATGCGGTGAAGCTGACAAATTGGAGTTACTTTATTTCTTCCGTGAAGTTCACTGAACACACGGGAATTGAAGTTCCCCTTAACCAAATTTAGCCGGGGGGGGGTAGACCATGCGAAAATCAAAATATGAAGCCCCCCTTACGGTGGAAGAACAAGCCTTTGCAACAGAAAACCATGATTTGATAAAGAAGTATCTGAATATCAGGCGGCTTCCTTATGATGAATGGTATGATGTGGTAATTTTCAGGTATTTGCTTTCAGTCAAAAGATGGTTTGCAATTCTTGAATTACATAAACACAACTTTGAAATTATTGCCTTTTATGCAATGCGTTCTGCAATCGGACATGAACAGGAAAAGCAGAAAAGGCGAGTTCAAACGGTTAGTTTAGATTCGGTTGTACCGGGAACGGAAAATTTAACCTTCGCTGATATATTAAGCGATCCCAATTCCGATTTTACCCGGCTGATGGCATAGAAAGTGAGGATAAACAAAAATGAGTGAAACAGGAGTTGTTAAAGGGTTCAAGGTGTTCAATCCCGATTGGACTTGTAACCCAAACGGGAAACCGTTTCAGTATGCAGTTGGCGGCACTTATGAAGAAGATGTGAAACCTATGGTTTGTGATCGGGGCTTCCACTTTTGCGAAAAGGCGGCTGATTGCTTCAATTACTATCAGTTCAACCCGGAAAATAAGGTTGCGGAAGTGCTTGCATTGGGTGAAGTCGATACGGACGGAACAAAATCTTGCACCAATAAAATTCAAATCGTGCGTGAAATTCCGTGGGCTGAATTGCTTGAAATCGTGAATACGGGAAAGGGCTGCACCGGACTTTGCAACAGCGGCGATTGGAACAGCGGCAACCGGAACAGCGGCAACCGGAACAGCGGCGATTGCAACAGCGGCGATTGGAACAGCGGCGATTGGAACAGCGGCTGTTTTAATACCGTAAGCCCGAAAATTTATCTGTTCAACAAGCCTTCTGAATGGACTTATCAGGATTGGTTGAACAGTGAAGCCCGCTATTTGCTGAATCAGATTCCGGGGGATGTACTTGAATACATTTACCTTTCGGATATGACAGATGAAGAAAAGGCGGCACACCCGGAAGCGGAAACCACAGGCGGCTATCTGAAAATTTTGGATAATTCCGAATGTGCGGTTATTTGGTGGCGTGGTTTGTCTGACCGTCAAAAGGCAGTTATCACAGCAATTCCGAACTTTGACAAGGAAATCTTCAAGCAGATCACCGGAATTGATGTTGATGCAGATTAAGGGGGTGCTGATATGCAGCTATTCCCCCACCAAAGCAAGGCACTTGACGAAACCAAAGATTTCAACCGGGTTGCCTATTACCTTGATATGGGATTAGGGAAAACCTTTGTAGGTTCGGAAAAAGCAAATTCCTTCCCTGAAAGAATCGTGTTGGTTTGTCAAAAAACAAAAATTGAGGATTGGATCAAGCATTTCCGGGAGTATTACCCCCTGACGGTGTTTGACCTGACCGACAAGCGGCAGCTTGAAGAATTCACTGGAACAATCGGTAAATGTATAGGGGTTATAAACTATGATTTGGTGTTCAGGCGTTCATATTTCGCCCATATAACCGGGTTTACCCTAATGCTTGATGAAAGTTCCGTTATCCAAAATGAAACCGCTAAACGGTCAAAATTTATCCTGAAAATGCAGCCCGAAAATGTGATTTTACTATCCGGCACACCAACAGCCGGGAAGTATGAAAAATTGTGGTCGCAGCTTCGGTTGCTTGGATGGAATATCAGCAAAGACCTTTTTTACAAGCAGTATGTTGAAACGGAATGGATTGAAGATCACAACAGCGGGTTCAGAATTCCCCATGTGGTAGGTTACAAAAATGTTGACCGCCTGAAAAAGAAACTTGCTGAACATGGTGCAATCTTCATGAAGTCGGAAGAAGTCTTTGATCTTCCCGAACAAATGATGATTCCAATTCATTCTAAACCAACGAAAGAATACCGGAAATTCATGCGGGATGCCGTCATTGACATAGACGGGCGGGAATTCATAGGCGATACGATTTTATCAAAACGAATTTATTCCCGTATGATGTGCAGCTACTTAAACCCCGGACGGGTTGCGGCTTTCAAGGATTTGCTGCAATCAACAGAAGATAGGTTGATTGTGTTCTACAACTTCAATGAAGAATTGAACACCATGCAGAACATTGTTTTTGAAATGGAACGCCCGTTTTCGGTAGTCAATGGAAGCTATAAGGATTTAACCGCTTATGACGAACAGGAAAATTCCGTTACCTTTGTTCAGTATCAGGCGGGGGCTATGGGGCTGAATTTGCAGAAGGCAAACAAAATCATTTACTTTTCACTGACAGATAGAAGTGAACTGTTTGAACAGAGCAAGAAGCGAATTCACAGGATCGGGCAGGAAAAACCTTGCTTCTATTACCTGATGATTTGCCCCGGAACAGTTGAAGAAGATATTCTTCACACTTTGGAATTACGAAAGGACTATACAGATGAACTATTCAAGAAATATCAAGAAGGCTTCGATTGGTAAGCGTGTTCTGATTTCGTGGGTAGTGGTGGCAATTATCTTTTCTCTTGTGGGGTTCGGTATAGGGGCAATTTGTTCAGGAAATGACAGCCCCGAACAGCCCGAACCTGAAACCCAAAAGGAAGTTCTGATTTTCGGACAGCCTGACGGAAGAATTTTTGAAGGTGAAATGCCCGGTGAATGGGTGAACGGGGAACGGAAATTTGTACCGCTGAATGTGCCTATGGATGAAGATTTGCAGGAATTCATTTTCTACTTATCACAAGCCTATGAAATGGATTTTACCTTTGTGATGGCGTTGATCCAGCGGGAAAGCAGCTACAAGCCGGATGTTATCAGTGCAAGCAATGATTACGGGCTGATGCAGATCAATGAAATCAATCACCCGTATTTGCAGGAACAGCTTGGAATTACCGATTTTACCGAACCATACAGCAATGTTCGGGCGGGAATGTTCATATTGCGGAAGCTGTTTGAAAAGTATGAAACCCCTGAAAAGGTGCTGATGGCGTACAACATGGGCGAAACCGGGGCTTCCCGGTTATGGAAACAAGGTATTTTTGAAATTAACTATTCAAAATCAGTTTTACAAATTCAGCAGGAATTGAACGCTGAATTGGAAAGGAGTTCAAACAATGATTAAGTGTAAACAGGCAATGGAAAGTTCCGCTTGCGGCAAGGTGTGTTGCTGCTTGGAATGTGAGGAAAGGGAAAGCTGCAAAGATGTATGCACCGAACTTTCCCCGGATTGTGAAGATGCTTTCAGCGAGGAAACCGCCCTTGCAACCATGCAGACAGAAGCGGCGGGAATTATCAAGAGTATTGCAGCCCTGACCTTGCAGAAGAAGCAGATTGAGGAACAGGAAAAGAAGATGAAGGAACAGCTTCAAAAGGCAATGGAAAAATACGGCGTGAAATCCTTCGAGAATGAAACCGTAAAATTCACCTATGTTGCCCCTACGGTGGAAAATCGCCTTGACAGCAAAGCCCTGAAAGCCGATTTGCCGGAAGTCGCTGCAAAGTACACCAAACAAAGCCCTAAAGCCGGATATGTGAAAATCACGGTGAGGGGGTGATTACATGGAACAGAATCAAGAATTTCTGACCGGGAAAGAACATGATGATTACATGGATGAAATTTCAAGTGTTATGACGGACTTGACCGGAAAAGTGCTTTTCATAGCGGATAAGCACAATGTTGACCGTGACAATGCAATGCAGCACTTTTCACAACTTCTTTCTGCAATGGTTCAGATCAGCACCTTTGAACATTTCGGGGAAGGTGGGGTGAAGTGATGGCAGAAGAAAAGCTATTTGAAGGACAGATCAAGAAATACTTTCATTCGGTCGGTATATATCCGGCGGGCTTCCCTTCTGACAGAATGAAGGTTGAAATGGTCGGTTGGTACACCAAAATTTGGGGCGGCGGCTTTCAGAAATCCGGTATTCCTGATCTGATATGTTGCGTGAATGGGGTGATGCTTGCGGTAGAAGTAAAGGCTTCCAATGGCAGACCTTCCAAATTGCAAAAGCTGAATATCAGCCGGATAAACACAAGCGGCGGGATCGGGGTGTTCCTCTACCCGGAAGGGTTTGACGAATTCAAAAATTTAGTGAAAGGGGTGATAGATTGCGGTATTCACATTCCAGCGTTGATTGCTTTGAAAAATGCAAACGCAAGTTCAAAATGCGTTATCTTCAAGGATTGACAACGATTCCGGCAACCGAACCCGACAACCCTTTGATTTTGGGGCAGACGGTTCACACCGGGATTGAAAAGAGCCTTGAAGAAGCAATCAGGGAATATTGTTTCAGCTTTCCGATTATCACGGATGAACACATAAACGAGATAATCAAGTTTGAAACGGTGATCCCGCTTGCAAGGGCGGCAATCCCGCCCGGTGGAAAGTTTGAAGTTGAAATCAAGGATGATGATTTCCACGGGTTCATTGATTACCTTGTTCCGGCAACGGCTTTTGAACGGGGTGTTGAACTTCCTGATACTTACGATCTTTACGATTTCAAGTATTCAAACAATGTTTCGGGGTACAAACAATCGGGGCAGCTTCACGAATACAAGTATTTCTTCGAGAGAAACAACCCCGGAAAACGGATCAGGAATATGTACTTCGTATTCATTCCAAAAGTTACGATCCGGCAGAAAAAGACAGAAACCCTACTTGAATTCAGGGAACGCCTGAAAGAAGCGTTATCAGGGGTGGAAGTCAAAATTGTTCAAATAGAGTTCAACCCGGAAAAGGTGATTGAATTCTTGTTTGGAATAAAGGCGGTGAACGAGGAAACAGAGTTCCCGCAAGAAAAAAGTTACCTTTGTAGGTATTGTGAATTTCAAGAATATTGTGAGAAAGGAAATGATTACATGATTAAATTACCCGAAAACAAGAGAAGGAACATTGAAGCAGTTGAAAAGCGTGTGCTTTGGATTTACGGTGTGCCATTTTGCGGCAAAACCACCTTTGCAAACAACTTTCCTGATCCGCTGATGCTGAATACGGATGGCAATATCAAATTTGTTGATGCCCCGTATATCCGCATTAAGGATGAAGTGAGGGTTGAGGGCAGACAGACGAAAAGAACCCTTGCTTGGGATGTGTTCAAGGACACGATTTCCGAACTGGAAAAGAAGGAAAACACTTTCAGAACGATTGTGGTTGACCTTTTGGAAGATTTGTATGAACATTGCCGCCTTTATATGTACCAGCAGATGGGCATTACCCATGAATCGGATGATTCCTTCCGTGCGTGGGATAAGGTGCGGGGCGAATTCCTGAACACGCTGAAACGCCTGATGAACCTTGACTATGAAAATATTATCCTGATTTCCCATGAGGACACCAGCAAGGATATTACCCGCAAGGGCGGCGATAAAATCACGGCAATCAAGCCGAACTTGCAGGAAAAGGTTGCAAACAAGGTTGCCGGAATGGTGGATGTGGTTGCCCGTATTGTGGCAGACGGTGAAACCCGTACTTTCAGCTTCAAAAGCAATGAAGTGATTTTCGGCGGCGGGCGTTTGAGAGTGAACGCAAAGGATATTCCCCTTGATGTGAAAGCCCTGTTTGCTGTGTATGATGAAGCGAACAAAAACGCTGCTTCCGGTGTGGTAGAATCCGCAGCCCCGGCAAAGACAGGAAGAACCGGAAGAAAGAAAGCGGAAACCCCCGCCACACCCGCAGATAAGCCGCAGGACAGCCCGAAAGAGGAACAGCCTACAACTGATACCCCTGAACCTGAAAGCCCGCAGGAAGCCCCTGAAACGGCGGCAGAACAGCAGCCCGAAAAGGAAGCTGAACAGCCCGCCCCGGAAGTTACAACCCCGGCTGATGGTGCAATGAATCCCCCGGAAGCCCCGGCAGAGGGTGAGGAAAAGCCCCGCCGTAAGCGTAAAGCAAGAGATTAAAGAAAGGTAGGTACACACAATGAACAATCCCTTTGGTATTCCTGATGAAGTGCTGGTTGCTATGGTAAATGCGGCAATCCAGCAGAAGGGGCAGCAAACAAAGAGCCATACCCCGGAAAATCCCTTCAAGGTTGATCCGGCAGCTATGGCAAAGAAATCCGCTTCCACGGCAAAGCAGCTTTATGATGCCTATGTGGAAGTAGGGTTCACGGCAGAACAGGCTTTTGAATTGGTTAAGGGTATCTTGACCGCAAAGAAAAATTAAAATCAGAAAGGTTAAAAAGGTGAAAAATCATGGCTAACATTTGGGATGAATTTGATAAAGCAATCGACACGGAAGGGCTTGCAAAGGATGTTGAGGAAGCAGCCGAAAACGGCGGGCGGCGTGAAGTTCCACATGATACTTATGAAGTGGCGGTTACAAAGCTGGAATTGGTGAAATCCAAAAAGGGCGATCCTATGGTTACTTGCTGGATGAAGATTTTGGAAGGCGAGTACAAGGGCAGCTTGATCTTTATGAATCAGGTTGTAACACAGGGCTTTCAGATTCACATTGCCAATGAGTTCATGCGGGCGTTGGTTGCGGAAATGGCTGATCCGATTGATGTTCAGTTCAAGACCTACAATCAGTACGGCAATATGATTATGGATGTCATGGAAGCCATTGATAACAATTTCGAGTACCAGCTTGATTACAGAGAGAACAGCAAGGGGTACAACGAATTTGAAATCAAGGAAGTTTATGTTCTGGAAGATTAACGCAGAGCAACGGGGCAGCAATGCCCCGGTAATGCGGGGCATTGCTGCCCCGTTCAAAACACAGGAAGGAGTGAATCAGGTGCTATTTTATGATTTTGAGGTTTTCGCCTATGATTGGCTTGTCGTGGTTATGGATATGACCGCAAAGAAAACCCATGTGATAATCAATTCGCCGGAAGAACTTGAAGCCTTATATAAGGCAAATATAAGGGAAATTTGGTGTGGTTTTAATAGCCGACACTACGATCAGTATATTTTGAAAGCTATCCTTTGTGGGTTCGATCCTAAAAAGGTGAATGATTATATCATTGTGAAGGGAAATCCCGGCTGGAAGTTCAGCAGCCTTTTCAATCAATATCCCCTGAACAATTATGATGTGATGATGAACATTGACCGGGGGCTAAAGTCTTTTGAGGGGTTCATGGGAAACGATATAAAAGAAACTTCCGTTCCCTTCGATATTGACCGCAAATTGACGGAAGAAGAAATTGCTGAAACCGTCAAATATTGCAAGCATGATGTTGAACAGACAGTGCAAGTATTTCTGCAACGGAAAAAGGATTTTGAAGCCCACATTGGACTTGTAAAGTTAGCTTGTCAAGGAAAGCCCCTTGATATGTCGCTGATAAGCAAAACAAAGCCGCAGCTTTCGGCAATTATCCTTGATGCTACAAAGCAAGAACATGATGATGAATTTGAAATTGATTTCCCGTATTCAATGCGAATTGAAAAATATTCAAAGGTGGTTGAATGGTATGAAAACCCGGAAAACCGCTGTTATCAGAAAGACGGGAAAAAGAATCAGCTTGATATTGTGGTTGCGGGTGTTCCCCACCAATTCGGATGGGGCGGTGTGCATGGGGCAATTCCAAAGTATCACGGCAAGGGTTATTTCCTGAATATGGATGTTGCTTCCCTTTATCCGTCCTTGATGGTGCAATACAACCTTCATAGTCGGAATATCAGCGATCCGAAAAAGTTCGTTGAAATTTACAACCAAAGGTTGAAATACAAAGCGGAAAAGAACCCGCTGCAAGCCCCGCTGAAATTGGTGCTGAATTCTACTTATGGAGTGATGAAGGATAAGAACAATGCCCTTTATGATCCTTTGCAGGCTAACCGGGTTTGTGTTTACGGGCAGTTGCTTTTGCTGGATTTGATTGAACGCCTTGAACCCTATGCACAGATCATTCAGTCAAATACTGATGGTGTGCTTGTGAAGATGCCGGAAGGACAGGATGAAGATCAATGGTATAGCCTGATTGATGATATAGCCCATGAATGGGAAGTTAGAACCGGGCTGAACCTTGAATTTGATGAATACCGGGAGATATACCAAAAGGATGTGAACAATTACATTATCCTTGATTCGTGGGGGCATTGGAAATCAAAGGGGGCGTATGTGAAAGAATTATCTTCCCTTGATTATGATTTGCCGATTGTCAACCGGGCATTGGTTGAATATATGGTGCATGGTGTACCCGTAAGAAGAACCGTTTTAGAGTGCAACGCCTTGAAGGAATTTCAGCTTGTTTCCAAAATCAGCGGCAAATACACCCATATCTTACACGGAAGCCGGGTTGTTAAAGAAAAGTGTATCAGGGTATTTGCTTCAAAAAACGCTTCTGATGCCGGGGTTCAAAAGGTTCACGCCGTAACAAAGAAACCCGCAAAAATCCCCAATTCCCCGGAACATTGCTTTATTTGGAATGAAACGGTGAACGGGGTTGAAGTTCCTGAAAAGTTAGATAAGCAATGGTATATAGACCTTGCAAATAAAAGATTATCAGATTTTGGGGTGATGTGATGAACAACGATTTATATATCAAATGGGAAACCGGGTACATGAACATTCACATGGATTTCTTCTTTCCGTGTTCACAACAGCGGTTCAAAAAGCTGTTGAAAGTGATTGCTTTGGATTGGCAGCATGAAGATGAATTGAAGGAAACTTTGAAAGTTTATTTTCAAAATCGGATTGCTGATTTGGTGGAGTTGAAAAAAGAGAACGGAAAAAAATATTTCGATTTCAAGCAGAAGGCAGCAGACACACAGCGAATGATTCAAAGCCGGAAGCACCCAAACGGTGTTTCACTTTCCAAAGAGGAATTAAAACAGGCAAGGGCAGATTTGCAAGAATACACTTTTTCTTATAAAAAAGCCCTTTCGGATGCGAACAGTAATTTGAAGTTCAAGGAAAAAATTGAAAAACACCTTGAATTTTTGAAATCAATATAAGGTGGTGAGTTGAATTGTTCTTCAAAGGTTTTGTTGAAACCAAAAACAAAAAGTGCATAGAGAAATTCAAGGGCAGAACAGATTTCAAAACCTTTGAACAGGTTCAGTCATTGCCGGAATACGCTGGAATATTGGCAGCGGACACAATTCTTGTTGATATTGATGATTCTGAAACTTCTGAAATACTGTTCAAGGTAGTGCAGGAATACGCCTTGACTTGCCGGGTTTACCGTACCAGCAGGGGCAAGCATTTCCTATTCAAGAACAGCGGAGTACCAACCAACAAAACAGGCTGCAAGCTGGCAATCGGTTTAACCGCTGATATTAAAATCGGTACACGGAATTCCTATGAAGTGTTGAAGTATGGCGGCAAAGAAAGGGAAATCCTTTATGATACCGCCGAAAACGAGGAAGCACAGCCCCTTCCCCGCTGGCTTCACCCCGTAAAATCAAACATGGAATTCTTGAACATGGATGCCGGGGATGGCAGAAATCAAAGCCTGTTTAACTATATTCTTACGCTGCAAAGTAATGATTTCAGCGTGGAAGAAGCAAGGGAAACAATCAGGATTATCAATAAATTTGTGCTGAAAGTTCCGCTTTCGGATGATGAAATTGAAACAATCCTTCGTGATGATGCTTTCAAAAAGCCTGTTTTCTTCATGGGTTCAACATTCTTATTTGATAAGTTTGCAACCTTCTTGAAGAACAATCACCACATTATCAAGATCAACAATCAGCTACATATCTACAAAAACGGAATTTATGTTTCCGGGCTTGCGGAAATTGAAGCTGAAATGATTAAGCATATCCCACAGTTGAACAGGGCGAAAAGAACGGAAGTTCTTGCCTACCTTGATATTCTTATCAGGGAAAACACCAATGCGGAAGATGCTAACATGATAGCCTTTGCAAACGGGTTATATAACATTGTGGATGATTCCTTTGTGGCGTTTACCCCGGAACACATTATCACAAACAAAATCAGGTGGGATTACAACCCGGAAGCCTATTCAGAATTGGCAGATAAAACGCTGAACAAAATTGCTTGTAATGATCCGGCTATTCGGGCATTGCTGGAAGAAGCTATTGGGTATTGTTTCTATCGCAGAAATGAGTTAGGCAAAGCCTTCATTCTGACCGGGGATAAATCCAACGGCAAAAGCACCTTTCTTTCAATGGTTCAAACCCTATTAGGGGATGAAAACATAGCTTCTCTTGACCTGAAAGAACTTGGGGATAGGTTCAAAACCGCTGAAATGTTCGGTAAGCTGGCAAATATCGGTGATGATATAGGGGATGAATTCATTGCAAACCCGGCGATCTTTAAGAAGTTAGTAACGGGAGAACGGGTATCAGCAGAACGCAAGGGGCAAAATCCTTTTGAGTTCAACAATTATTCAAAGCTGTTATTTTCGGCAAACAACATTCCCCGTATCAAGGATAAAACGGGTGCGGTGCAGCGGCGATTAACAATCATTCCATTTAATGCCACATTTTCAAAAGCTGATCCTGATTTCAGACCGTATATAAAGCACGAACTGAAATCTGATGAAGTTATGGAATACCTGATAACTTTAGGAATTGCCGGATTGAAGCGGGTGCTGACAAACCGGGCATTTACCACTTCCGCAAAGGTTCAGGCGGCAATGGATGAATATGAAGAAAATAACAATCCAATTTTGGGATTTTTCAAAGAATGTGAAGATGAAGAATTTCAGATTGAGAATGAACCAACAAACAAGGTTTATAGGCGGTATCAGGAATTTTGCCTTGCCAACAGCTTCCAGCCTATGAGCAGCATTGAATTTTCAAAGCAAGTGAACCGCATTTTGAACATGAAGGTTATTGATAAGAAAATCAGCGGCAAAAAATACCGGATATTTGTTCGGGTAGATAGCTGAAAGGGGTGAATATTTTGAATGAACACAGCAGAGAGAGAGAGAGAGAGAGAGAGAGAGAGAACAGAAGCTAAAGATTGGACGGGCAACCAAAGAAGCATTTACACAACATTGGGTGCTTCCAATCATAGCGATAAAGACAGGCAGCAGCATGATTATTATGCTACTGAACCCCGTGCAATGGAACTTCTGCTTGCGGAAGAACATTTTGCCCCGGTTATATGGGAATGTGCGTGTGGTGAAGGGCATTTGTCAAAGGTGTTGGAACAACACGGGTTCGAGGTTATCAGCACAGATTTAATATATCGGGGCTTTGGTGATCCTGAACCGCTGGATTTCCTGAAAGAAACCCTTGATGATTTTGAAGGGGATATTATCACAAACCCGCCCTATAAATACGCTTTGGAATTCGTTGAACAGGCGTTGAATAGTGTGCAGCCGGGAAGAAAGGTTGCAATGTTCTTGAAGCTGCAATTCCTTGAAGGAAAGAAACGAAAAGAATTCTTCTTACATAACCCGCCAAAGGTTGTATATGTGAGTTCTTCCCGCCTGAATTGTGCAATGAACGGGGATTTTGAAAAGTACCCTTCCAACAATGCAATCTGCTATGCGTGGTTTGTGTGGGAAAAAGGGTTCAAGGGTGATCCGGTTATCAAATGGATAAATTGAAAGGTGGCAAAGATGAACAATCCATATTTTAACAGTGAAGGGTATGCTGATCCTACGGCTTACGCCGGAACAAAGAACATAATCAAAGAGGAAAGCGAAACCGAAAGGCGGGCTTCTGAATTGATAAAAGTATTGAAGTTCATTATTCGTTTAGCGGGTTTTGAACTGATTGAACGGGTAAAAATCAAAGACACAAAAACAGGAAGGGAGT
>ENA-ORPK01000351-ORPK01000351.1-human-gut-metagenome-genome-assembly--contig:-NODE-351-length-44637-cov-2.880826_pt1 | contig 44637 bp, 28 predicted proteins | sample MGYA00242139_ERZ509068 | MGnify/ENA primary metagenome ERZ509068 (study PRJEB26280, sample SAMEA2338687) | human gut metagenome | biome: human gut; feature: human-associated habitat; material: faeces...
GTCTCATTAAAAATCTATTAACTTGCTGCACATTATTCCCAATTTGTCAATTGATATATCTACTCAGTTTTTCCTCACATATCTCTGATTTGTACTTTACGTTTTATCCATTATTTATATTTTTCTTCAAAATTCTCCAACCGCAATTCCCTCTTAAACTCCTCCTCTGAAGGAATACAGGTCATATAGCGTGAAGCGAAAATCTGTGTGTTATCATCGGGAAGTGTGTACTTTACGATAGCATCGCTCTTGTCCACTTTATTGACTATGGTCCATTTTGGAAACCTCAATAATTTCCGCACGCAGTCTGATATTTTCCGATTTACCCGATATCTCGGCAACATAACCTATTGCGATCGTAAGCAGCAGATCAAGATTTCTGATCGACTTTAACGACTGCACTCTCAAATTTTCAAAATCAAAGCTCTGTTTCTTGAATTTGAAATATTCTTCAATTCTCCATCGCATCAGATAGATATACCTTGCATACAGCTGTACAAAGCCTTTTATCATCGCTTTTCAGATTTGTTATCAGCATCATCGGAACTTTTCCAAAGCCATATACTGCAACAAGATTAAGCTCTGTATTCTTAAATTCACAAAGCTTTGATGTTGCACTGTTTTTTTGACCTTTTTTCAAATTTTCATCTGCTGTTTTCTGCGCTGATACGTTGTTTTTTACACTTTTATGTGTGGATTTTTGGTAAAGTTAAACAGATAACGAAAAGGGGCGGCATTCCACCGTCCCTGTCGTTTTCTGAGTGCAACAAACGTTTAAAATCCAACAAATGACCTTTGAGCTGCGTTGCCTTAAGGGAACCTCTAAAAAACGGTTTGAAAAGGGAAAATGGGTAGAGTGCGCCGAATGCGATGAAAGCCGACGAAGTAAGGCTGTATGCCTTACGAGGAGGTTTGAAGAAGCAGGCGGTGTGCTATACACATTTTCACTCAAACAAGGTTTTTAGAGGTGACCATCTATATTGCAATAGAAAAAGCGTTACCTATCGAATTGAAAGGTAACGCTTTTTTATGCTCTGTTTAGCCTGCTAAGCTTTTTGACAAATAAAACGGAAATAATAAGCACAAGCGGAAATACACAGCCTGCAAACATACCCTTTTGAATATTATCTCCTGCATTTTGGGAAATATTGCCCACAACTGCAGGCCCGAGTGCACCGCCCATATCTCCTGCCATTGCCAGAAGTGCAAACATGGCCGTACCTCCCGAAGGTATCTTAGCCGAACAGATGCTTATAGTTCCGGGCCACATTATTCCTACCGAAAAACCGCACACTATGCAGCCGACAAGTCCCAGCAGAGGTATCTCCGACAAAGATGCTGTAATATAGCAAGCAAGACAAAGAGCCCCCGAACCGATCATAAATTTCATAAGATCAATTTTTTCACCATATTTTCCGTACAATGACCGGCTTATACCCATTGTAACGGCGAACATACACGGGCCTGCAATATCTCCCATTGATTTGGAAAGACCCAGTGCAGATTCTGTAAACGCAGATGCCCACTGTGCCATCGAAAGTTCAGATGCACCTGCACATACCATAAGCAGAATGGAGAGCCAAAACAGCGGAACTTTAAGCAGACTGCCAATACTCATTCCCTTACCGCCCTCTGTCGGATGCTCGATTGGACATACTGCAAAATTGAATACATTATATAGCGGAATTATCGCCCAGATGCAGGAGAGCCATTTCCAGTTCTCTATCCCGAACAGTGCAAAGAACAGCGTTGAGAGCAGTATGACTGCGACCGACCCCCAGCAGTAGAAAGAATGGAGCAGGCTCATTGCCGCCTCCTTATGCTCAAAAGGGCACGCCTCAACGATAGGGCTTACAAGCACTTCCGTAAGACCGCTGCCTATGGCATAAAGTACTGTACTGATTATTATTCCTGCAAACGGATCGGGTGTGACCTGCGGAAGAAAAGCAAGTCCGATAAGTCCGACCGCCGAAAGCAGCTGCGAACCAACAACACAATTTCTGTAGCCTATAGTATCTGCAAAACGTGCACACAAAATATCAACAATAAGCTGTGTAGTAAAAAACACAGATGAGATAAGCGCTATTTTTCCTAAAGAAATATTGTAATTATTATGAAAAGTAAGAAACAGCAGCGGTGCAAAATTTGCAGCTATTGCCTGTGTAACAAATCCCAAGTAACAGGCTATCAGCGTTTTTTTGTAATTCATATTTACGTTTCCTTCATTTTATTGAATAATAGCAGTATAAGGTAATTCTATTGTTTTCGCACAGACTTTTTACTTTATTGCTATAGTTTATATATTATGTAAACAGCTTCTCCGCCGATATTTCGACGGAGAAAGTTCTGTTCCTTAATTAAGAACCTGTCTTCACAAGCATATGCGCACGTCTTTTCGGCAAATTTTGCCGCAGACTGCGTTAAAAATCCTTGCCGGGCGACAGCCCGCCTGCGGATTTTTGCCTTGTCTGCAACAAAATTATGCTCGAAAATCCGCACACATTTCTTATGAAGACAGGTTCTAAGTGATATTTTTATATAATAACCAATCAATAAATCACCCAATTTTCTTAAATACAGGCATAACATCAAGAGGTGCGGGAACGGTGACGGTCTGACCGCCGCTGTAGATCTTCTTGTCGGAGATGCTCTCCCACTGACCCTTTGGCAGATATACACTGCGCTCTCTTGCGCCAAGCTCAAGCACGGGAGCAACAAGATAATCGCTGCCGAACATATATTGCTCGGGAAGCTCCCAGCACTTTTCATCATCGGGGAACTCAAAGAACATTGTGCGGATAATAGGCGCACCTGTTTTTGCGGTCTCTTCCATAAGTCCTGCAATGTAGTCCTTCATGGAAAGACGGATATCCAGCCACTTCTTCATGATCTCATAGGCTTCCTCACCGTAGCTCCAAAGCTCGTTGGAGTGGCCTGTGTAAAGATATCCGCCGCCGAAATCACGGTCATCAAGCTTGGGGATATCCCAATCGGGGCCACGGTTTCCGTGCATGCGCAGGATAGGGCAGAACACGCCGTACTGATACCAGCGTATGAGAAGCTCCCTGAAATCGGGGTCGTCCCAGTTGTCTGTCATAAATCCGCCGATGTCGGTGGTCCACCAGGGAATACCTGCAAGGCCCATGTTCTGACCTGCAATGACCTGATCCTTAAAGGACTCAAAGTTTGACTGAACATCGCCTGTCCAAACAAGTGTCCTGTACTTCTGGCTTCCTACCCATGCGGAACGGCAGAGGTTGACTGCCTCATGGTCGCCCTCGGCTTCCTGTCCGTTATAGAATGCCTCAACATACTTCTTGGGATATTCGCAGCCAACCTTTGAGCCACGTCCGGTATAGTAGCGGTAATTTTCAAAATCGTACTTGGTGCTGTCGGGCTCGGAGTTGTCCAGCCAGAAAAGGTCGATGCCCCAGTCGCGGTAATTCTGCTTGCACTTGCTCCATACAAATTCCTGAGCTTCGGGATTGAAGAAATCAACCGTGCCGCAGTCGCCCTCATAATCATAGGTCTGCACCGAACCAACATCGGTGGTGCTTATGAGCGCCTTCTGCTCCATTTCATAATAGTTCTCGCTGCGCTTATCCACAGACGGCCATACGGAGACCATGACCTTTGTTCCCATGGCATGAAGCTCATCGGTCATTGCCTTTACAGCGTCCCTGCTCCAGTATTTCTCGTCAAATCTCCAGTCGCCCTGATGCGGCCAGTGGAAAAAGTCGATAACGATAACGTCAAGCCTGATGCCCAGCTCCTTGTATTTTCTTGCGACCTCAAGCACCTCATCGGGAGTGCGGTAACGGAGCTTGCACTGCCAGAGGCCAAGATAATCCTTGCTCATAACAGGCGCTCTGCCCACACATTCGGTGTAGTTGGTCACGATCTGAGCGGGAGTATCGTCGGCGGTTATCCAGTAATCCACCATATCGCTCTCGTCGGATATCCACTTGGTGATGTTGGTTCCGAAAGCCGCCTCGCCTGTTGAGGGATTGTTCCAGAGCATGCCATAGCCCTTGTTTGATACCACAAAGGGAACGCTTACCTGGGAATTTCTCTGCTCAAGGGGAAGAACAGAGCCCTTAAGGTCAAGTATGGGCATCTGGTACTGACCCATACCGAACAGCTTTTCCTTGGGGTCGGACTCGAAGCGAACGGTTATCTTAAAGTCATCGGAAGCAAGTCCCTTGTACTCACGGGATCTTATCTTGTAGCAGATAGCCTCCTTGCGTATGGAGCCGTAATAATAGCTGTAATATTCCTGCAAAATAAGCTCATTGTCCTTGTAAAAGCAAATAATGCCCACGCCGTTTACAGTGGCTTTGATCTTTCCGTTCACTATCTCAGCCGTTTCGCTGCCCTCGTCAATGGTCACCTTTGCGCTGTGAGCCACGTTCTCGGTAAGAGCATGAGCGTCCTGGGGGAGCTTTTTCAGGAGGGTGGTCCTCACACGAAGAGCATTGTTGCCCCAGCCCTCTATGCGGATAGTTTCATTTCTCGACCGTGCAATAAGTGCGCCGTTTTCTTCAGTAAATCTTATCATTTCAATACCTCCCGTAAAATTTTCGTGTTGACTGTTCACTGAATTTGTAGTATAATTATAACATCAAATAACACGAGCAGGTATAAATATATTACCTAAAACTATGAAAATATCACCAAGCGAGGAAACGTAATGTCTATTGTAGATTACAGTGTGCTGCGTAATGAGGATTACGGCACAAATCCGCCTTTTAAATCAGATGAATCGGGACTTCACGGAGATGCGGAGTTCCCCATAGCCGTATATCATGCCGATGTTACTGACAATTTTGTGAGCTGGCACTGGCATGAGGAGCTTGAATTCGGTTTTGCGGTGGAGGGCAGCATGCTTATGGAATGCGGCAAAAACAAGCACATACTTAACAAAGGCGATATTTATTTTATCAACAGCAACACTCTTCACGCCATGTTCAAAGCGGGGACGGGTCAAAAAAGCGTGTTCCGCTCTGTTGTGGTGCATGGTTCCATAGTGGGCGGAAAAGAGGACAGCATCTACCATCGGAAATATGTTGCGCCCATAACGGGCAACAGCGGACTGCGTGAGCTGATATTCACTCCCGGGGACGGCAGCTATTCAAAGATACTGGGGCTGCTCACAAACATCTGGAACACGGAAAATATCAGAGTGCCCAATCACGAGCTTATCGTCCGCAACGAGCTTTCAGAGCTTTTCCGGATACTTATCCATCTGTCGGAAAAGAATATGTCGGCGCACCCTGCCGCCAGCATTGCCCAGGAGACAAGGCTCCGTGACATACTGCTTTTTATCCATGACCATTACGCCGAAAAGATCACTCTTGATGACATGGCAGCCGCCGCATTCATCAGTAAAAGCGAGGTGCTCAGGTGCTTCAGAAACATAACGGGTCAGTCCCCGTTTGAGTATCTGAAAAATTACCGCCTGCGAAATGCGGCTTACATGATACAGAACACCTCCGACCCCATAAACACCATCTGCGGCCTTTGCGGCTTTGACGACCACAGCTATTTTTCCAAGGCTTTTAAGGAGGTTTACGGGTGCAGCCCAAGGGAGTTTAAGAAATAAATAATAAAAACAACGTAAAATCGGCATTTTTTACCGTTGATACCCTGTGATTACAGGCGTTCCACTGGCAAAAACCAAACCTCTGCCGCCAGTAAGCTCGTCAAGGTACTTTGTTTTCATCAGAAGCTCCGCCGCCTTGCCGCTGCCCGTTGTGCCTATACCGGCAACATTGGACATTTTAGTCGCAGTACCCAGATTCTTGTACATATGGCACTCATCAACGAAAATCTTGTCAAATCCCATCTGCTCGAAATCTATGTAATCGTCCTTGGCTACCTTGTTCTGCTCATCGGTCAAACGCTTTTCGTATCGGGTAATAGTCCTTTCAATTTCCTTTACCGAAAAACTTTTTGCTCCGTCCGTACTCTTGGCTTCTTCAAGCTCCGAACGCAGACTTTCTATCTCCGCTTTCAGATACCTGTTCATACGCTCTGCGGAAAGTCCCATTCGGTCAAACTGGCTGTGTCCGACAATTACCGCATCCCACTCGCCTGTTGCTATCTTTGCAAATAACATCTTGCGGTTTTTAGGCTCAAAATCTTTTTTTGTGGCTACAAGAACATTGGCAGCAGGATAAAGCTTCTTGAAATCTCTGCCCATCTGCTCTGTAAGAGAATTCGGAACGGCAAACAGGGATTTGTTGTGAAGTCCCAAACGCTTTCCCTCCATCGCTATGGTTATCATTTCAAAGGTCTTGCCTGCACCAACGCAGTGAGCAAGCAGTGTATTACCTCCGTATAATGCTCTTGCAACAGCATTTTTTTGATGCTCTTTCAAGGTAATATCCGAATTCATTCCCACAAAATTAAGGTGCGATCCGTCATATTCTCTGTGACGAATGGAATTAAACACCTCGTTGTATTTCTCAACAAGTTTCTCTCTGCGGTCGGGGTCTTTGAAAATCCAATCTTCCCATTCGCTTTCGATTTTCTTCACCATTAGCTGAACCGCCTTTGTTTCTTCGTGGTTTGTCACCTTGACAATATTGTCCCTTGAATCACGAATCGGCTCCCCGTGTTCGTCCAGCTTCGGGTCTTTTATGGTCATATCCTCGTGATTGAGTATGCCCTCAAGTATCGCATAGGCATTTTTCCTTTTTGTGCCGTAATCGTGGATTGCAGTATAGCTGCCCTTGTCCGACTGGCTTGCGCCCTCGATTTTCCACTTGCCCGATGCACGGCTGTACTGTGCTTCTACCCTGCTTCGCCAGCTCGGATAGAATTTCTGATCGATAAACTGCGTTACATATTCGGGAGCTACCCAGTGTGCGCCCAGCTTAACGGAAATATCCTTTGCTTCAACACGCTTCGGCATAGCCGCTTCAAGTGCTTCTCTGTGCTTGCTTACGTCCATATTATCGGGAGCATATTCAAGCTGACGGAGCTTTGTGCGAATGTTTCCCGTCAGATACTCATCGGCGGTCACATACTTTTCTTCCTCCTGCGGCAGTCGGTAAATCTGTCCCTCAAGCTCGGATATAAGGGTTTCCTTGCTCATTCCGCAAAGCTCGGTCATATACTCAAAATTCACTCTTGCTTTTTCGGATACGGACAAAATAAGCGCTTCTTCTGCGGTTTCAACGTGGGTGACAACGTTATTCGGCTTTACGGTATCGTGGAAGAAAATATCCGCCTTTTCATACTCACCTGTGTCCTTGTTTTTGCTTTCAAGTGCGGTCAGAAAGTTGTATCCGTCATCGCCCTTAAATGCACGAATATTCTTCTTATCATCGAAGTGTCCGAATTTCTCCACAAAGGCATCGTACTTTTCATTCAGCTTTGCACGGCACTCGGCAATGTCCGTATCATAAGCACTGTCAGCATTATCAAGCTGCATATCGAGAAGCTCACGAACGGTATCTCGGAGTTCAACCATTGCCAATGCTCTTTTTAAAGCTTCCCCTTTAAGATTTGCCTTGGCCATTGTATCACCTTCCTCACGGAAATACACACTTCCATTCACGGCATAATAGCTATATACCCTTGAATTTGCAGGAGCAGGGATAATATTCTCCGCTTCTTTTTTCTTTGTGCCTTTTTCGGCTCTCGGTGTATATGTGCCTTGAATATTCTGCACCGCTTCTGCCAGCTGCTGTTTAAGGTCTGCACCCTCAAAGGGAATAACCTGTGTGTTTTCGGTAGGACCGTACTTCTGATTTGCTTCGGTAATTGTGCCGAGAACCATTTCAGGGTGATTTGCAAAATATCCGTTTACACGGAATCCCTCGGCGGTTTCAGCCTTGTTAAGCCATTCAATTTCATCGGGATTTATTTCAATGGCTCTTTCACGCTTTTGGAAGAAAAGAATATCCGATGTTACCTCTGTTCCTGCGTTAGCCTTAAAAGCATTGTTAGGCAGACGGATTGCACCCAGAAGCTCCGCTCTCTGTGCAATATACTTACGCATTTCGGGGTTTTCCTTATCCATTGTTCCCTTTGAGGTAACAACGGCAAGCACACCGCCGGGTCGAACCTTGTCGATAGACTTCGCAATGAAATAATCGTGAATATAGAACTTGTGCTTATCATAGTCCTTGTCGGATAGCTTGTAGTCACCGAAAGGAACGTTGCCCACAACAGCATCAAAGCTGTCATTTTCAAACTTGGTCTTTTCAAATCCCTTAATCTGAATGTCCGCATCAGGATAAAGCTGCTGTGCGATTCTTCCCGTAAGACTGTCAAGCTCAACGCCGTGAAGCTCACTTCCTCGCATTTTTTCGGGCATTGCACCGAAAAAGTTTCCGATACCCATAGCAGGCTCAAGGATTTTTCCCTGCTCAAAGCCGAGGTTTGCAAGTTCCTCATAAATGGCATTGATAATAACGGGAGAGGTAAAATGTGCATTTAACGTTGAACGCCTTGCATCAATAAATTCCTCATCTGTAAGTAGAGTTTTCAGCTCTGCATATTCGTTGCTCCAGTCCTTGTTATTGGAATCAAAAGCGTTTGGAATTGCTCCCCAGCCTGTGTAACCGGACAAAACAGCTTGTTCATCGGGTGTGGCTGTTCTGTGTTCCGCTTCAATGGCATTAAGTGTGCGGATAGCGGCAGCATTGGCAGCAAATCTCGCTTTTGGTGTTTTCACGCCGAGATTTTCATCGGTAATTACATAATTCTCTGCCTTCGGCTCTTGATGTTCCAGTGGAACATTTTCCGTTTCGGAAGTTTTTTCAAGATGTTCCAGTGGAACATCTGCGGAAACTGTTTCTTCTCCGGTTGCTTCCACAACCTCAAAACCGCTTGAAAGAAATTCGCTCAATGTCATTCGCCTTGTTTCTCCAAGCAAAGTTTCGGTGTCGGCAAGAGATATAACGCCGCTGTCAATATCGGCAACAGAATACACCTGTCCGTCAAGCTCCACCAAATCACCGATTTTCGGGGAATAGTCTGCTGTCTTAACAGCTTCGGGAGCATCTGCAACACGCTGATACTTTGCCGTATCAAGGAGATTTGAATAATTCTCGTTCTTTGTAATGGAAACATTTCCGCTTACGCTTGTTATGGCACACTGGTCGGTGTACCAAGGCATCACTCCCGTAAGAGATGTAAGCTCCCAGACTTCGCCGCTATTGTCACGGAACTTGTCACCCAGCTTCGGCTCATAGGGTTCTGCTTCTTTCTCAGCAGCCTGTTCTTTCTGTGAAAGCACACGTTCCTCATCTATGATTTTGTTTGCAAAAAGATTTATAAGTCCGGGGTGTGAGTTAAGGTGCGTATTCTCACATAACTTCTTTCTCTCGCTTTCTGAAAGACCTGCAAGCACACCGTTTGCCCATTCAACGTTGGATTTATCAATTCGTCCGTCAAAGGAAAGACTGGATAATCTCGCCGCAACAACAAGCTCAACTCTTTCAAAGTCAAATTCTTTCAGCACATCGGAAAGCACTCCGTCCGTGTCAAGCCTGCTGTTTCTGTAATTATCCGCAATAGCAGTTACAATAGCATCTTCACATCTCTTGTTTTCTTTCATATTGGCAAAATATTTATCTCTTTCGCCAAGCTCACTTGCTTCTTCAATGCTCCTGCCGTAAAGATGCATTTTTTCGTTTTCTTCAAGATGTTCCACCGGAACATTTCTATCTCCAAGAGTAAATTCAAAAAGCAAGCCATTAAGCCTTTTGGTATTGCCCTCGTTATCGGTGACGGAAATAGAAATGCTTGAATCCTTTCTTGACTTGTCCAGATACTCGTTGATTTCATCAAGCATATCCTGAGATGTTACAGTTGTATATCCCTCATCACTATCGGGCATTACACCGTTATCGTATGTAAAATCCTTGTATCTGCTGATTTCGTACTTATCCAAATCCGTAAAAAGTATGGTATTCTTAACGTGCGTGGAATTGTCGGGTTCATCCCCCCTGCGGTCGTATTCCTCGGTAATCTCCACCTCCGTGAGCCTTGAAAGGTCGATAGTTTCCTTTTTCAATTCAAAGAAAATGTCTGTAACATCTACCATTCCAACTGTGTCAACGAAATGTGCGGAACTGCCCTCTTTATCCTCCAGAACCACAACATCGCTGACCGACAGGCTGCGTCCCTTAAAATCTTCGGGACGGCCAGTATTAAACTTTTTGAAAATATCTTCAAGAATTCCCTCTTTAAAAGGGAATTTGGTCACATCGGCAATATTGCCGCCGTAAACCTCGTCATAATTTTTCCTGTCAAAGGACAGATTAAACCTCGGCATATCGTCCCAGCGTGTAAAGCGGAGATTGTGATACTCCTCCCCCTTTTTCAGCTGATAAATCTTGTATGTGGGTTCGTTTTCCTTTTCGGCTCTGTCCTCAATGCCCGACAGGTTTCTGAATGACTTGACCGCATCAAGGAAAGAAGCCGCCTGTTCCTGCATTTCCTCGCTGACATCATCGGAACTGTGGATATTTTCCAGATAATCTTCAACGGCTGTGAAATTCCCCGTGTAAAGTGCTTTCAGTGTGTTCTGATACTCGTTCAGACCCTTATTGTAGTCCTTCCACTCATCATAGTTTCCCGATTCAAGTGACAGATAATAGGGCTGTCCCACCTCATTGGGAACATTGGAGAAAACACGATTCATATCCCAGATTTCCGAAGCAATGTCATCGGCAATTCTGAACGCCTTTACATCTTCCTTGTCCGCATAAAAATCATCGGACAGATTTTCAAAAATGCTATGCTCATTCTCCCTGTTTTCTTCCATAGGAGGAATTTCCGTGCCGCTGTGGTAAACGGTAATTCCCTGCTCCCACATAATAACGGCGGTATCATTATCAATAGCGGTAAGATTTTCGGGGATTTCAACAGAATTATCCTCTGCCATTTTCCTTTCCTCTGCGGTTTCGTAAACCTCCACTGCAAAGCCGTTTGAAACGGCACTCCGAATATCAATCGCAACATCGTCAATATCAACGGCAGTATCTGAGTTATCATCGCTCTGCCAAGCTCGTTCAATGGTTTTGTTATTGCTGCTGTAATAAAACATCAGCACATCATCGGGTGTCTGAACTGCAATGCTGTCAATGTCCCTCATATCAATATCAACATCAATTTCGGGAATAACAAGGTGAAATTTTTCATTCTCCGCTTTTTCAAGTGCTTCATTGCCCACCGTTACCATATCATCAAAGTCAAGGCAGGTCAAAGCAACTTCCGTCATTTCCTCAAGGCTGTCATATTTTTCTGTTGTAATCTCCACTCCGTCAAGGGTATAGCTGATTGAATAGTCCAAGAGATTTGCGGTAACGCTGAAATCGTGGTCGGCATCATCTCCGAGAGAAGTATATCCCAGCGGAACATTTTCCAAGTCCTTGAAGGTGTCCTCCGAGGGTTCAGTGCCATACTCTTTTTCAAGGAAATCATTTATATATCCCTTTGCTTCGGCAAGCAGCTTTTCAGCCTGCCTGCTTTCAAGCATTTCATCGGGAGTTGCAATAACATAGTTGTTTATTTCAAGGTTTGTTGTCTGCGGATGGTTCATTACCGCCTTGAGATTTGCATTGATATAGGCAATATCACTCGAATATGCCATTTCCGATTCAAGCTCCGAATTGCCTATCATACAGTATTCAACGTATGCTCTTACCTCGTCAGGCTGATTTTTGGCGATATAGTCCTGATATTCTTCCAAGCCGTGAATATCGTCCTTTTCAATGTATTCTCCTACCGCAAATACAAGCTCGCTGTTTATGGTAACAACCGAAAATGTCAGGTTATTCTCCGCAAGGCTCAGAGCTTCGGCAACCTCGTCAGCAGGGGGATTTTTCTCCTGTGCCGTTCTCAAATCACGCTCAAAATCTTCACATAAGCGTTCTGCCATTGCTGTGTTATTAGTATAGTCAAGCTGTGACAATGCTCGGTCATTCATCTGTTCAAGGGAATCAAAGGTATCGTTTTTAACAGTTGTACCGTCAAGCCTGTGTCGGATTGAAAATGCTTCAAGGTCGGCTTCCGAATTGTAAGTATGTTTATTAGCTCTGCCCACCGTAAAATGGTCAAGAGTAATGTTTTTCATATTGTCAAAGTATGCAGTTTCTCCGTAAACATCACCCACATAGCCGCTGATAAATTCCTTTGCCTTTTCCAAAGGGTCATTTTCCCTCTGCTGCGAAAGCAAAATTCGGTCTGCCCTGTCCTGCATAACCATAAGCACATCATCATAGCTTTCTGCGGAATCATTCTTCACCCATTCAAGATAGATTTCATCAAGGATATTATCCATTGAAAGAAGTGCGGAAAGCTGTGCTTCTGTAAGGTCGGGTTTTTCATTGGTTATGTATTCGTTTATCTGCTTGCAGGCAGTTACTCTGTATGCGGCTTCGATAATCTCATCAAACGAACGGGACTTCATCTCGGCAATATACGCTTCAAGCTCCGCATTTACCCTCTTTTTAAGCTGTTCAGAGAGGGATAAATCCGCCGTATCATCAATATGTTCCACCGGAACATCTGCAACAGGCTCGGAGATTACTTCCTCAAAATCCGTAAGGTCAATGCCTTTTTCTTCTGCATACTGCTCCGCATTTTCCCTGCTGTCAAAGACGGGAACGGAAATATTTTCATCAACATAAACATTCTTTTCATCGGCGGTCACGCTGTCAACCTCGGAAATGTAGAACGGATCGACCGCTTCGGGAATACTTTCCACACGATATGCAGAGGGGTGAAAAAATTCGTTGCTCGCATCACCGAACATTTCACGGACCATATCCATACTGCGGAAGCCTACAACCTCACCGCTTGCATTGTTGCGGATATTTACAAAACCGTTCGTGTCCGCAAGGCGTTCATAGCCTGCCTTGTAAAGCTCGTTTATGATGTCTGCGTTGCGGATATTATCAATCATACGATTGACCATTTCCGCATTTTTTCTTCCGCTTACGGTAATGGTGGCAGAGTTTTCAAGTATTCTTCCCGAAAAGCGTATGCTTGCATCTCCCGAAAGGAGATTTGCGACCTGCAAAGCGGTACCGGGGTCGGTATTGATAAAATTTCTGTCCCGTATTTTTGAATACTCAATATTTCCTATAATACGCTGCGTATTCTGCGGTGCGGTTTTGTATTCTGCGGCAATGGCAAAGGCTCTCTGCGAATCTGCCTTGCTGACGGCAACAGTATTTCTGTAACCGCCGTATGCTGCGGAAAACATAATGCCCTCCGCTTTCAGCCTTTCCATTACGCTGTGAATGTTCTGTCCGTTAAGGTCGATATATGAACAGCTGCCCTTTATGCTGTTGTAGTAGTCCTTGTTTACATATTCGGTCATCTTGTTAACCTCCTCACGAAATCATATTCAGAATATCGGTCAGGGTCATATCTTCGGGGATTTTCATAAGGAATTCCGCTATCTCCCGATATGACAGATTTTTCTCGACACAAGCCTTGTCAAGCTCCGCAACCTCCTCTGCGTGAAGCTCATTTTCGATTTCCTCGATCTGTGCGGAAATATCCTGCGTTTTCTTTTCGGCGGTTTCCTGTGCCAGAACCGCCTTGCCATACTTGTCCTTCAATGCGTTCAGCTTTTCCAGACGCTTGTCGGTTTTGGATTTCTTTTCGGATGTCTTTTCAAAATGTTCCGGTGGAACATCTGCGGTTTCGGGTACGATATTTTCGGTAAAACCTGTTGTTAAATCATTCATCTTGCAACCTCCGCTACTCTGATTTGATTTTCATTCATTCTTTGAATTGCATTATTCGCCCAGCATTTCACAGCGTTTACCTTGTCCTTAAAAGGAACGGTTTTTCTTGCCGTAAGCAGTTCGTTAAAATCCTTTACACCGTAATGTCTGCACTCGGTAAATACCTTTACCTGTGAGCCAAACCGTCCTGCGAACTTCTCCCCTGCCGTGTCATTGTCAACGCAAAGTGTAACAGGCATATTCTTTTCAAGGAGCTTTTCCACCACATTCGGTTTAAGTCCTGCCATTGCAGCAAACTTGCAGTCGGTCACATCGGAGTGCAGTGACATAAAACTCATAAGGTCGATCGCACTTTCAAACACAAATGCTTTCTGCGGATTGCCTTTATCATAAGAAAAATAACTTTCCGTTGTTCCGGGAGCAACGCCCTTGTAGTTTTTCAGCTTGGAATGAACATCATTTTCAACCGCATCTCGGTCAATATTGCTTTTTAATATTTCAGAGATGGCATTGCTTATGACATTAAAATCCTTGCTGTCGGCAACAATATTTGCGTTTTTCTCATAAACATACCCTGCAAATTTCACGTCCGCATTTTTCAGCTTTCGGTCAAGAAGCTCCGCTATGTACGGCTCTGTTGGAATAACCTTTCGGTCGGAAAAATCCGAATATTTTGAGTTTCCCACTGTATAGCTTTTTCCGCCTGTCCCGTGTATCTCCGCACCGCAGGGCTTGCCGTTCTCACTGTGAAGAAAAACGGCATTGCCCTTTGTGTCCTGAAAAAGAACTCCTGCACGGATAAAAGCATTTACAACTTCGGAATTTATGTATCGTGTTTTGGTAAGATAGCTGTACACTTTCCTGTTATCAGCACCCTTTTGGGGCATTTCAAATTCGGGGTTGGATTCGGGTTTCGGTACGTTTTTCGTTTGAACATATCGTAGTGTTGATGTATGTCCTGTCTTTCCCTCTCCTCTGCCCTGCTCACCGTCAAGTGCAGTTTGCACAGCTTCCTTAAACGGCATATTCAGTACCTTCATCAGACAGCTCACAAGTCCGATGCCGCCTGTCTGCTGTGAATGAACGTAAAACTGATTGGGGATAACCGTGTCCTTAACATAGAATCCGCCAAAGCCTGCAATATGGGTTTCGGAGCGAATCTGCTTGCAGTTATACCCTGCCGTGCGGAAATACTCGGAAATACTTCGCTCATTTGCACGCTTTATCTGTTCTTCGGTATAAAACATTATCTCGCCACCTCGTCCCTTTTCAGACTTGCTTCCTTTACCTTTTCGATTGTCTTTTCCGCCCATTCTTTCATAGCGGCAACCTTTTCCGCAAAGGTGTTTCCCTTTGTCTGATTGTCGGTCGTGTAATAAGGCAATTCTTTCGGAAAAACTGCGGTTATATCCGCCACCGCCTTATCAAGAGGAATATTTGCGGTAAAATCATTGCTGTATGCCGTAAGTGTGTTTTCATCAATATTTATCTCAACGGCAAGCGTGTTCCTGCTCTGATTCTCACTTGCAAAATCCGCTTCGGAAATATGCTCTCCTGCCATATCCGATATAGCCTTAAACGGCTTATCCTCGGCACAGCAAAGAATAATATCCTCAATAGGCTTGTCCGTTTTCATATATTCAACGCAGCCGTTCTGTTCAACGGAAATGAGCGTTTCGGGAGTTGCAGCCGACATAACATCAAAAACATTTTCGCCCTGTGTGCGGTTATCCTGTTCAAGGTCGGTCAAATTCGTTTCGGCAACAGTCACAGCATTTTTCTTTTCCGAAAACTCCTCCGCCTTATCCGCAATAAAATCCGCAAGAGCCGATATATCGGGCATATTTTCGGAGGTCTGCACCGCATAGGTGCGGAGTGCGTCAATAATATCCGAAAGTCCCTGTTCTTCCGTGGGATTTGCAAAGCTGTCGGAAATCATTTCTTCAATGCCCTTTATTGCATCGGGAGTTTCCAGTCCCTCTGCCTTTACAAAAACCTCTGCCGTTTTCATCGCAAGATAGGAAACATAGTTCTGCTCGTCTGCACATACAACCTTGTTTCTGCCTGTTTCCTTTGCGGTATATGCCGCCGCATCTGCCGTCTTGTACGCAGTATCGAAAAGTGCTTCCGCATTTTCCTTTGTAAAGGGAACTTCGGGTTTCATTTCGTGTATGCCTATGGAAATGCTTACCGAAACATCGTGAACACCCTTGTCCTTGCCCTCAACCGTATTTACAATACCCTCAATGTTCTTTCGCAGGGTTTCAGCCATATCAATAGCCTGTTCGGGAGTATCGGTTATGAGGACAGTAACCATTTCCTCACCGCCGATTCGGAAACAACTGCTTGCACCCTCCTTTGCAATATCCTTTATGGCATCGGCTGTGCTTTGGAGAATAATATCTCCTGCCGTGTGTCCGTATGTATCGTTTACCGATTTGAAGTGGTCAATATCACTCATAAGAATATTTACGCTCTTGCCCTCTGACATTGCCTTGACAACGGTATTCACAAGGTATTCGTCAAGTCCCTGTCGGTTATACATCTGTGTCAGACGGTCGGTAATTCTGCCCTGATGCTCGTATTCCTTTAAAAGTCCAAGCTGCATACCGCCCACAAGAGAACCGCCCTTTGCAAACACTCGGTCAATATCGAATTTGCACTCATTATCCCTGTTTTCCGTTACAACAACACCCAGCGATTTTCCGTTTTCGGCAACAAGAGGGATATATGTCTTATCTCCGTTTTCGCTTATTTCCTGACTGTCGAAAACATCTTTAAGGACCTTGTTTTCCTCGCTCGTCTGCCAGCTTCGTCCCTCGTCCTCGGAGAAAAACTTCTTGCTTGCACTGTCCATACAATAGAAGGTCGCATTTTCGCTTCCCGTGATATGCTTTGCCACGCTTTCGGTTTCCATCATCACTTCTTCAACGGTCTGACATTCCGTGAGAGCTGCAATAAAACGGTTGATAACATTGATTTCGTTTCTGAATTCAATGTCATTGTTTTTAAGCTCTGTAACTTCCTCACGGAGAGATACATTTTCTTTTTCAAGAAATTCAAGCCTGCTTAAAATCTCGTTAAGGTCGATTTCTCTTTTTTCTGCCATAGCTATTTACCTCCTCCGTTATATAAGGTAGCTGTCGAGATCCTGTGCATAGCTGTCCGCACTGTCAATAGCCTTTTGGAGCGTTTCAACCGTTCCTGCGAAAAGGTCAAAATCACGCCTTGTGATTATCGTCCACTGTGCATCTGTGCCGAACTCCTCACGTTCTTCATCAAGGGTGGGATATGCACCCTCCGAATCGGCAAAATACTTCTCAAAGAAGTCCTTGGTATGCTGTTTACCGTCCCTGCCGTATATGTTTATAACCGCTGTTTCAAGGGTTTCACGAATTAACACTCTCATTTTTCTTGTCCTCCTGTACACCTGTTTCTCTGCTTGCCTTGAATTTTGCCTGCTGTTCCTTAAAATCCATTTCACTCTTGGCGTATGATTTCAGCTCGCTTAACTTCTGGAGCATACGGTTTCCGTTCTTTTTCAGCGAATACTGCTCCTCAATCATACGCTGTGCATACTTGCGGTCACTCTCTGCAATCTTCGCCATTTCCGAATCGGGGACGATAATGCAGTCACCCTTTTTCTGTATGATCTTAGACCTTGACCATTCCATAACCGTGGTCCAGACATTGTTATAATCAAAAGGAATCCTGCGGAATTTATCATTATCAAGGAGTATCTTCCTGCCGTTCTTTTCATCATAGAGATACACATATTTCTTTCCGCAGAAGGTCACTTCGATAACGGTTTTATCCGCCGTTTCGTTTTCGGAAATAAACCTGTCCATTGCAGTATTGATTAAAACCTCATCATCAAGCTGTTCTTCCTTTCCCACATCGGCAAGGCTGATTTCCTTTGTGACATCGTACTTGTCATCAATGATAATTTGCTTATCAAGGTATTTCGTAGTTCCGTAATCGAACCAGTTCACATCGTCACCGCAGATTTTCCTCTTGCGTGAAATTGCGGAAACTGTTATTTTCAGCTTGTTATTCAGAACATACTCGTCATATTTCCTTGAAAAATTTTCATCAAAGGGTATGCTCTCCGCCTTTGCGTAGGTTATAAACTCAACCGAATACGGCTTGCTGTAAATCTGCTGAATGTAATAGGTATTTTTCAGATTTACAAGGAAAAGAATATCGGGAAGCTCGTTTGTGTTTCCCTTGTTCAGCTCCTCATCAATCTTTTTCTGATTGATGTCACCCGTATTTCGCTCGCTTGGGAACACCTCAACCGCACCGTCCCGAATACCGCCCATAGGTTCTTTAACATTTGCAAGCAAGGTCAAAAAGCCAACATCTTTCACATACACAAAGCCTTTCCGTATGGTTGTATAGGGACCTTCGCAAAGGCTTCTCGCCATTTCAAAATTCACCGTCTGAATTTCGGGGTGCTTTCTTGATTCAATGGTGCAAAGCAAAATATTTTCGATATACTCACGGCTGACCTGTTCCCTTTCGTCTTTTCCCGATTGCTCTATAACAAAGCTCTCTGCCGATAAAATTTCGTCCTCGTAATTTTCTGCATCTCTCGCCAAAGAAGCCATCTGTTCAAAACGGATATACCCTGCTCCGAACAGAATAAGGAGATGTGCAAGCGCATTTGAATACGGCTCACTTGATACGGAGTCCTTTTCCCGGTCATTCATACACACAACCTCGGTATCATCGGGGATACGGACACCGCATATCTTAGCAAGAAAGGCACATCGCCAGATATAGGGAATTATCAGGTCGTCAGCCGCACAGTATTCATATACCTTTTTCGCATTCTCGCTCATTTATTTCCCCTCCGCACGGATATTTATGTACTTTCCCGTATCCTCCAGAAGGTAGGATTTTCTCACCGTTTCGCCGTTCAGCTTCTTCTTTGCCTTACGGATAGTACGTCCTGCAATAAGGTCGGCGGCGTTTTCGGGAGTTACCGTAATTCCGTTGTATCTGTCCTCTTTCCAAAGGGTAAAGCCGCAGCCATCTCTGCCCGATTCGCAGTAAAAGTTCTTTTTGCCCTCGAATATTCTCTTTCCGCATCTCGGACAAATTCCGATTGGCTCTCTCATCGGTGCATTTGGATTTACACAGTTAAGCGGCTTTCTGCTGCGGTCGGGAGCTGTTTCAAGTGAGATAACAGAGGTTACAAAATCCTTTACCTCATTGAAAAACTGCTCTGTGCCAATGTCCTTTTCCTTGACATCGGTAAAAAACTGCTCCCACTCGGCTGTTCTTTCAACCGATTTCACGCTGTCGGGAATAGAAGCTATAAAGTCCCTGCCGAACTTTGTCGATACGATATTTCTGTATGAACGTTCCGCATATCCTGCCTTTATAAGCTCCTCGATAACATCGGCTCTTGTGGCTTCCGTTCCGATACCCTTTCCCGATACTGCGGATTTGAGGGATTTATCGTCAATGCGGTTATCAATGTTTGCCATAACCGAAAGCAGGCTTGCATCGGTAAAATGCTTAGGCGGCTGAGCTTCGATTTCCTTTACCTTTATATCCTTGGCAATAAAGGAACTGCCCTGTGCATAGTGTTCATCGGGAGAATTATCCGCACTTTCCTCTTTTTCCGTGTCATAGGCTTTCCAACCCATTTCAACGGGGATTTCCTTTTTCAGCTTGTAGATAATTCCGTTGCAGGAAAAGGTGTAGTTTGCTTCTTCATATCTGTAAGGCTTGTCCACCGCACAAAGCAGACGGTTTACTGCAAGGCCGTAAACATTCCTTTCGGTTTCCGAAAGTCCGCTTATCCCCTCGGTTCTCGCTTCGGGAATGATTGCGTGATGATCGTGTCCGTCCATTCTGCTGTTGTTTATAACCCTGTCATCAAGGTTAAGTCCCTGTGCAATGAGCCTGTCCGACCTCTCCGCATATTCGGGAATGGCAGCCAGACAGTCAACCGAGCGGATAACGCCGCTTTTCATATCCTCGGAGATATATGTGCAGTCGGTTCTCGGATATGTTATGAGCTTCTTTTCGTATAAGCTCTGTGCGGCATCAAGAGTCTGCTTTGCTGTGTAGCCGTAAACCTTATTTGCTTCCTGCTGCAATGAAGTAAGGCAATGCAGAAGCGGTCTGTTCTTGCTTTTGTTTTCTCTGACAGCGGATACAACGGACACATTTCTGCCGTTTGCGTAGTTCATCTGTCTTTCCGCTTCTTCACGGCTTTCGTAAACGCTTTCCGATAACGCACCGTTGGGCATTTCAAGGCGGTAGCTAACGCTCTTTCTGAAATTTTCAATTTCATTATCTCTCTGAGCAATAATCGACAGCACGGGAGTTTTCACCCTGCCGATATGATGAGCATAATTGTCAAGAACGCCATACAAACGTGACAGATTCATTCCGATTATCCAGTCTGCCTTCTGTCTTGCAAGCGCCGCCTTGTATTCTCCGTCAAAATCGCTGTCGGGAGGAAGATTTTTCATCTTTTCTCTTATTGCTTCATCGGTCATTGAATTGCACCAAAGTCTTTTTACAGGCTTCTTACAGTTATTGGCTTCATAGATATGACGGAAGATAAGCTCGCCCTCTCGTCCTGCATCGGTGGCACAGATTAGCTCATCCACCTCGTCAAGGTTTATGAGTTCGGAGATAAGTGAGCGAACATCTGCCGTATCATTGCCGCCGGGGAATATCCTGAAATCGGGAAACATCGGCAGTTCATCAAGTTTATATTTCTTTGAAAAGCCGTAATCAGTGGGTTCTCCCAAACCGTAAAGGTGTCCTCTCGCACTGACAACGTAATAGCCGCTGCCTTTGTAGCAATAGGCTGTGCCGTTTCCGTGTATCTTCTCTCTTGCTCCCACAACGTGTGCCAGAATAGCACCTGTTGAGGGTTTCTCGGTTATGATCAGTTTCATAAAATCTTCCTTTCGACATAATAAAATATATTTCTCTTGACTTACACGGTAGAATGTAGTATAATATCATTAAGAGGTGATAACTATGACATTTTTTGAATATCTCTCCGACACTTTCGGTGTAAATGAACCGATTTTTTCATCTGATATTAAATTTGAAAACTACTCAAAGCCGTGGATTGCAAAGCAGCTTGCGGAGCTTTGCGAAAAAGGCAGTCTTGCTCGTTTTGAACGTGGTATTTACTACATTCCCGTAAAAACTCCTTTCGGCAAAAGCGTTCTCAATCCTAACAAGGTCATTGAACGCAAATATATTATGGATAACGGAAAGGCAAACGGCTTTTATTCGGGACTTACCGCCCTCAACAAGCTTGGTTTATCCACACAAATGCCAAACACTATTGAGATATGCACCAACAGCGAAAGGACTAAGCTGCGGACCGTAAAGGTCGGAAGCCGTGATGTCACTCTCCGCAGATCCAGAGTAAAAATCACAAATGAAAATCTGAATGTTATCAGCTTTCTTGAACTTATGAATACTATTCCGACAGGATTTTTTGACGATGAACGGAAAAGCATTATCGGAAAATGGGTTCGGGACAACAAAATCACAAGAGATTTAATTCTGAAATACGCTCCCGAATTTCCCGACAAGGCTATGCGAAATCTTGTAGAAAGCGAGGCGGTTTTCTATGTTGCACAATGACAAAGAGCTGTTTGAACAGCTTGTTCTTCGTACATCAGAATTTCTTGGAATAAAGGCAGAAATCATTGAAAAGGACTATTATGTCACTCTTTTTTTGAAAGAGCTTGTTTCCGTAATGCCCGAAATCATTTTCAAGGGCGGTACTTCTCTTTCAAAATGCTATCATCTGATTGACCGATTTTCCGAGGATATTGACCTGAACATTGAAACGGAAACCAAGCCATCGGAAAGCAAACGCAAGCTGTTGAAAAGCAGCATTCTGGGTGTAATAGACAAGCTGAATTTCACGCTGACAAATCCCGATAATGTAAAAAGCCGCCGTGAATACAACCGATATATCATTGACTATCCCTCTGTTCTCGGTGCAGCCTATCTCAAAGAAATGCTTATCGTGGAAACAGCTGTTTATCAGAGGGCATATCCTACCGTAAGAAAACAGGCAGGAAGTCTGATTTATGATTATCTTTCCGCAAATGGCTTCTCTGATTTTGCAAAACAGTATGACTTAGAACCTTTTGAGCTGAATGTACAGGCGGCTGAACGTACAATGATTGACAAGCTCTATGCTCTTGCCGATTATTACCTTGCAGGGACAATAGCAGAACATTCCCGTCACATTTATGACATTTACAAACTTCTGTCTGTTGTGGAAATCAACAATGAACTGAAAGCTCTTGCGGTAAGTGTTGCAGATGAACGCCGTCCTCACAGCAGAAGCCTTTCCGTGCAGGAGGGTGTCAGCGTTAAGAATGTTCTTCGTGAAATCATTGACAACAGGGTTTATGAGGAGGATTACAACACCATCACATCAGCTCTGTTATTTGAGCCTGTCCCTTATGAATCAGCGGTTAATGCGTTGGAAATAATTCTTTCAAGTGACTTATTTGATTGATTCACAATCCGTCCTTCGGGGCGGATTTATTTTTTGATACATTTACCGCTGTCTTTCAGCCTTACGGAGTTACGCCATTTAACAATTTCCAACGCAGCGGTCAATCCGCCGAACATAAAGAAATGAAACTTGCTGTCATTCCAGAATTTCTGCAAAAAGCCGACTTCTTCCGTCTGTTCCTCGGTTATTGCCGTGGGAGGAAGCTCTTTGCTGTCCTCCCACTCTCGCCACTCGTTCACCGCAAAAGCAATAACAATAAGAGATACGATAATAACCGCATATCTGAAATTCTTTTCCGCTTTGCACTTCCCGATAAATTTTCCGAAAAGCTCTTTAAGTTTCTTCACTTGCTCCCTCCTCTCCGATTGGTGTATCTATCTGCCAGATGTCCGCACCGCTTAGCTCACCGTTAATGAGCTTTTGGTAAAACTCCTGTGCCTTGGAATTATCCGCAGCACCGAACTTTCTGAAATCGCCCTCATCAATGTCCAGCTCCTTTTTGAACATATCAATGTAGGAATCAATAATCTCCTGTGCCTGTTCCGTATCAATGCCGTTTTCCTCCGCACCCGTCAGATCGATTATCTTTTCAAGCAGTTCATCTGCGGCAGGGCAAGCAGATATTTCACCCGTCAGATTATCGTGGTCGCTGTCGCAGTAATATTCCCAAAAGTATCCCGAATCGGTCTGTATAAGTCTGCGTTTGCAGTTCATTCCCGTGCAGGGGTTATCGTGAGTAACCTCAGTTGTTATTGGGATATACTCTGTCTTTTCAAAAAAGTCCATTATATCCTGCGGAGTAATGTTAAGCTGCATTTCTTCATCATCGGCATCGGGATTGTCCGCATCGGGATGTTCTTCTTCGGGGTTCATTGTTATGAGAGATTTGTACAGTGCCACATACGCAAGCATTTCCTCTGCGGATAAATCGCTGTTTATCTCCGTGTTCCCGAAATGATTTGTTCCCACCACAGGCATTCCGCTGAATTCGGTCGCATCGTCAACGCCATTGCTCGAATAGCCCACTTCAACCTCATAATGCTGTCTATGCTCATTGGGCGATAATTCGTCCTCAAGGGACTGTATAAGCTCGGTATATTCGGCAAGAGCCGCTTCTCGTGCATTAGCAAGTGCCTGTCTTATTGCTTCTCCCATTGCATTGCTGATTGCCATAGCAGCCTGCGGATTGGGTGCTTGGTCTATAAGCGGCTGATACTGTGCCTGTATCTCCGCAACTAAGTCCTGACAGTGATCTGCAAAGAACGTCCCGAAATCAAGTCCGGCACTTTCGTAAACATACACACCGCCATACCAATCACCATAGTTCAGATAGTAATACGCCTGTGCCACATCAAGGTAGTTTTTCACCATAAGGGTATAGCCGTCTATTATCTCTGCCTTGGATTCAGCATTATGTTCGGTGGGAAGTCCCGTGTTCGGGTCATTATCCTCTCCTGCAAGGGAATATGAGAAGGGAGAAAGCCAGCCGAAAAATGCGGAAATGAGGATATATACAAGCACGGCAAGGAAAACCGGGAGAACGATAGCTCCTGCACCGCCGCCCAGAATGAGGGAAACGGCTTTCTTTTTTACAGCAGTCTTTACAATGCCGCCCTTTGCAGCATTGCAAACTCTTCCGGGAATTTTCTGATTTTCCTTGATAAAGATTTCCTTACGCTTATTCCTTATCTCCTTTGACTTTTGCTTCTTGGCGTATTCCTGTTTTTCCTCCCTGAGTTTATGACTGTTCCCGACCTTAGAGCTTCTCTGCTTTTCGGCGGCAGCTTCATTGCTTCGGCAGGATTTGTCATTGGTATTTTTGATTTTTTCATCTTTATCCTTGATTACCTCTTTTGCGTGTTCGCTGCCTATACCGAAACGGTTGCCGTGGTTTTCCATACGCTCGTCAACACGCTTTTTCTTTTTTAAATCGGTTTCGGCAAGTTTTTTTACCATTTTCTTGGCTTCAACGGCAGCCAGCGTTGCCGAAACATCAAGCACGGCAGAGCCTGCGGAATCGGAGCTTTGCAATGTTTGGAAAACATTCTGCGCATCGTTGATTGCTTTCTGAGTTTCAGCACTTACCACAGAACCGCCTACATTTGGAACGATACTGCTTTTCTGCTTCTTGGCAAAATCACCGTATGCCTTTTTCGCCCGATATGCCCTTACCTCGCTGTTGTATGTATCAAATACCGCCTTGTCGGAGTTGCCGAGATATGTGATTGTGGGAGATTTTTCCTCGCTGTCCTCTAAATGTTCCAGTGGAACATCTGAAATATTTTCCTCTGTCTGTTCCTCGTTTTTAGGATGTTCCACCGGAACATCTTCGGCTTCGGCAACAACGGTCGCACGGTTAAGCCTGATAGCTTCGGCATTTTTCTGTTCGATAAAGGCTGCTCGCTTCATTCTTTCAGCCATTTCGAGAGTGATAGCCTTTTTCACTTCGGGGATAACGCTGTCGGGTGTTTCCGAAAGATATTTTTTCTCATACTCCGAATGGGGTACTGACATCTTATCGTGAGAATAATTTCCGGCATTGTCAGAAATAACAATATCGGGGGATATTTCACTTCTTGCGACAGAAGTTTTGATTTTATCCTTATTCAGCCTGTCCAGATAAGCGGCACGTTTCATTCTCTCCGCCATTTCGGGAGTAATTGTCTTAGATACTGAAACTGAGTTTTCGGAGTTTGCGAAAATACCGCTATGCTCCGTATTTTCCGATGTTTTACCCTCTTTTTTTCTTTCCCGATTGCTATGGTTATTGCGATTCGTGCCGTAAAGAATTTTCCGCATAGTTTCGGAGCGTTTGGACGTTTGTGAGGTGCTCTCTGACTTTTCGGAAGTTTTTCCGATATGTCCGTGAATATCGGCTCTCTCCATTTTCTGAACCGAAACAACACGATATTTTTTATGTTTCTGTGCGGAGTAGGCAGCCACCTTTCCCCTTTTCTTATCAAAAGAAGAAAGGGAGTGTTCTTCGACAGCCTGACCTTTCGCTTTATCAATCGTTGCCATAAACATCTCCCTTTCCTTGTTATGCAGTTTCCGTTTCGCCCTCGTTCATCATCTTCATCGTTTCAGAAAAATTTGTACTCATCAGGCTGTAAAGCGTGGTATCCTTGGGGAACTCGTCATAGAACGGTATTTTTGTTTTGCCGCCCAAAATGAGCAGACCGTGTCCTGCCGGAACATCATTTACAAACTGAATTTCGCTGTCATTTATATTCAGCACGTCCTGCAGCTTCGCCGCATCTGTGGGATTCTGCTTCAAAAGAACAATAAACTCGGAGTTTGCAAGCATATTTCTCGACTTGTAATCCTTCAGCAAATCGTCCACGTTCTGCGTAATGCCCGAAAGAATACCGCCGTACTTTCTTGCACGTTTCCAAAGCATCTGCAAGTAGTCAAGTGAATATTCATCGGCAAACAGCAAGTGGGCCTCATCAATGAAAATATAGGTCTTTCTGCCCTTTTCCTTGTTTTCCGCAAGTCGGTTCCAGATGTAGTCAAGGATAAGAAGCATTGACTGCATTTTCAGATTGCCGTTAAGGTCACGAATATCGTATGCGATAAAGCGGTTCTTGGTATCAACGTTTGTAAGGTTGTTGAAATACTTTGCCGAGCCGTTTACATACATATCAATGGTGATAATCAGCTTGTCTTTCATCTCCTGCGATACGTTCTCGGTTTCCTCTTTCATACATTCGAGGAACGTTCCCAGAGTCGGCATATCGGCAGGGTCAAGAGTTTTCAGAACACCCGACTTTGCGTATGCCTTCTGAACACAGCGGTCAACAAAGGATTTTTCCTGTGCATTAAGCGGGTGCTTTGCGTCCATACAAGAGATGAAAGAGGTGACAAGCTGACACTTGTCGGCAATTATATCCACTTCCGGGTCATCAAGCAGACGGAAATCAAAATCGAAAAGGTTGATATGATTCTTTGAGCCGTTGGAGAAGCGGACAACCTCACCGCCGAATGCTTCGGCAAGTTTCCAATATTCTCGTTCGGGGTCAATTACAAGCACATCGGCATTTTCATCTCCGAGAATGATGTTCGTTATCTCCGTCTTTACCTTGAATGATTTGCCGCCGCCCGATGCAGCCAGATAGAAGCCTGACGGATTGATAAGTCCTGTTACACGGTCAAAGAGGATAAGGTTATGGGAAAGTACGTTCATACCGTAATATATTGAATGTGCCATCTGCACCTCACGAACATTGAACGGCATAAAAATAGCAACCGATTCCGAGGGCATTGTGCGGAGATATTCAAATTTTCTCTGATAACCCACAGGCAGACAGTCGCACATTCCGTGTTCCTGCTCCCACGCCATTTCGCCCTTGATACAGCCGGAGCGTTTAAGTGTGCTTTCGATAACCTCAATGCTTTCGTTCAGCTCCTCAAAAGATTTTGCCTTGACAAGTATCTGTGTGTTCACCATAAACAGCTTTTGGTCTTTAACCGTTATCTTGTCAAAAACCGATACCATCGCATCACGCTGATTCTTTATTCTCTGCGGCATCTGTGAGGAGAAATTGCCGTGCTGAGCTGCCTTTACCTCACGCTTTGCCATATCCGTATCAACGGCTGTTATCTGCCGCTGAACCAGCTTTCTCGCTTCGGCGCTGTCATAGGTTTCGATGTTGGTAGTTACCATAATTTCAATGCCCGTACCCAAAAGTCCCGTGAGAATATCCGAGGTTGCCGCACTTGGGTATTCACGGATATACAGTGTCTTTGCGTAGGTGTCATTGAACATAAAGTAGTCCTTTTTAAAATCAAAATAGTCGGGCGCACAGGCAAGTTTTTCCCTGCCCTTTGCGTAATCTGAGCTGTCAAAATCGGGAACAGGCATATCGTCTGAACCAATGAAAAAGTCCTTGAGCATCTCAATACGCTCTTTTGAGGTCAATGCACGAAGTCCCGTGTTTCCGATACGGTTGAATGTATTTACAGCGGTTATATCCAGCGTCTTGAATCTGCGGATTGCAGTTTCCTCATCGGGTGCTTTAATGGTAAGGGTAATGTACATATGCTTCTGAATTGCGTTCTGTCCCTTGCGGATATTTGCTTCAAGAACACGGGTGTTAAATTCGTGACGGAAGTCGAAAAGCTCGTCTGCCTTCTGGTGCATCAGAGTTGCCTTTTTGAATTCCTCCATATTCACACGGCTGTTCCAACAGCAAATCTGACAGTCCACGGAATCGCCCAGAATACCGAGAAACTCTATATATCTTTCAAGGTACATATACTGCTGTTCCTCGTCCGCCAGATTGAAGTTTATATCGTCAAAGGTGTACGCCTTGGAATACATTTTCTTTCCTAAGAAGAAAATATCATTGGACAAAACTTTCCTGTAAGGCAAGGTGGAAAGAACCTTTTTGGAGAGATTTTTCCTTTCCTTTTCGCCCCTGCCCTTTTTGGATTTCCTGCTTTTCTTCTTGTCGGGTTTGTTTGCGGCAAGACGAACCGCATCTTTTTCTCTTGCGGACATCGGAGCATTTTCATTTTCCTCCGCAGCAATATTTTTCCGCTTTTTCTTGGTCATTGCCCTTGCGCCGAAAGCAAGTCCTGCGGCAGCAATTGGGATCATTACAAGATAGGGATTTACAAGCATATTATCCGCTGTGGGTATTTCCTGCACAGCTTCGGTAATTGCCGCCGTTTCGGTCACACTCTCGGTCACAACCTCTGTTGTAACCTCTGCTTCGGTCTGCATTTCCGTTATCTTTTCGGTAATCTCCGTAACCGCAGGAACAGGCTCGGAAACAACAGCGGTTTCCGTCTGTGTTACCTCAACCCCGGCTTCTTTAAGGGAATCGGACACCGCTTCCGCAACAATGCTTGAAATGACATCATCATCGGTAATTGCGGCATTTTCGGGTACACTTGTTTCGGCAGGATTTTCAAGATGTTCCGGTGGAACATCTGAGGAAATATCGACTTCGGTTGTAGTTTCCGAAATTGAATTTACAGATGATTCGCTTTGAACACTCTCCGTTTCTGTGGGTGCTGTCTGCTCCCCCAAATCAAGGATGCTTACAGCCGTTTCCTGCATCTCGGTTACTGTTGTAACTGCATTTTCTTCCATACTCTCACTCCTCCCATTACTTTACTCTGAGTTGCAAACCGCTGAACGAGAAATACGCTTCGTCAGCCATATTTGCAATACGCTGATTTACCGTACATAAGGCTTCACGGTAAATGCTGTCGGTATCATCAAAGGGTGCAGGGGCAAATCCCGTTTCAGCGGAAATGATAACAAGTGTTCCTCCGCTGCTTTTTACCTCGCTCATAAGGACATTGATTGACAGCAAAAGCTCATTAACAAAAGCGGTCATTTCACGCTCGGAAACACTGACACTCGCCACAAATTTTTCCATTGTTTTTCTGTAAATCCAGTCGGCAAGATTGTCAAGAACAAAGCATCTGTATTCCTTGTAATTGACGGGTGTTTTATCAACGCTGAAATTGCGGATAATATCCCATCTGAAATTCTTGCTCCGCTCATTGTAGATAATGCGGTTCAGCGTTTTATCGTCCATATCCCTGCCCGTGCAGAGATACTGCACACGGTCAAGGTCTGAAAACTGCGATACCGCAAATCTGCTCTTTCCGCTCATTGCGCTGCCTGTTACAAAAATCATCTTTCCGTTATTCATTGGTCTTTCTTCTCCTTTTCGATTTCTTTTCCGCCGCACGTTCCCTTTCGGCTTCGTCAAGGCGGATTTTTCTCACCTCGTCAAATATTTCAATTTCATCGGGAAGATACTGCATACCTCTCCGCTGATTTCCGAAGTAGAACTCGAACACCGTTGCGGCAATTTTTTCAAAGGGCATACCGTTATACCGCATAAATCCAACGGCAGCCAAAGGCGCGACCTCAAGGATAACGATATACACAAGAACATCGATGGAAATGAACTTGCTTCCGATAAGGAATGTAATCACCGCAAGAGCTATCATCGCAACACCGCAGACAAACTGCCTTATGGTAAGTCCAAAGAAAAACTGCTCCTTGTACTCCGTAACGTCCTGCGGAATATCTGCTTTTATCATCAAATCACCCCTTTCAAGCCGTTCAGAATGTGGCTTATAACCTCAACGGTCCAGCCGTTTCCGATACATTTGTATCTCTGCGTTGTGGATATGCCCTCGGTGTAGTTGTCGGGCAAAGTCTGCAATCTCTCCGCTTCAATGGGTGTGAGCTTGCGGATTATGTAGTCGCCATCGGGCAAATCAATCCTGTACAGACCTGTCTTTGCGCCCTGACCGCCGCCGTTTGCGGATAAGGTAACGGATTTTCCTCTTACCGAATATATCCGCTGTCCCTGTCCGCCCCTGCCGTATTCTCCAACACGTACAGGCACAGCAACTGCGGTTGTTCCGCCCTTGAATCCGTCATTGGTGAGAATGGTTGCTTCGCCGTATTTATAGTACCCTGCCATAAAGGTTCGGGATTTCTCACCGCTGTTATTGAATGTGTTTATGGGAACGGCAACCATTGAATCCTTTTGCACGGTAGTAAGGCAGTTGCTTTTCCCGTCCTTTCGGGCTTCTATATGCTGCTCTGTTCCGCCCTCGCATTTAACATTTCTCTTTCCGCTTTGGATATATCTCCCTCGCTGAGCAACGCTGACAGGCTCGGCTATCATACTTCGCTGACTTCTTTGAAGCGTATTCCAAACAACAGCTCCGTCATAGCTTGCGGTCATACAGTAGCTTTTGTCCTGCCAAGACAAACCACTCTCCAAAATATCTTTTAAGAGTATTCCTCTGTCGGTGGGCTGTGTCACGTTTGGGATATTAGTCCAGTAACAGCGTTTCCTCTGCTGTGCCGAAACTAAAGCAGAATTTATCATAATCGGCTCAACGCCTAACTGTGCGGAAATGAACGCTTTGATGTCCTTGTGAATACTGTTGTTGTTTTCATACAGAAAATATCTGCACCCACTTTCACGCAAGGCTCTTACATATTCCATAAACAGCTTTCCGCCCATTCCGTCCGGTGTAACCTCACGATTGGTTTTTGCAATGCTCCAATAGGTGCAGGGCGAACCGCCGATTAAAAGGTCGTAGCCTTTGAATTTGGTAAAATCTCCGTCAAACACATCTCCGTGATGTACTATCTGCGGATAATTTTTCTCGGATATTTTTATGGCATATTTGTCAATCTCAAAGGCATCGTATCTTTCAACGGAAATCCCCGACCTTTCGAGAGCTGCCATTCCGCAGGAAATTCCGTCATACAAGCTAAGTACCCTCATCATCAGCCACCTAACGCTCTCTTGGTAATTTCGCTTGACTTAGCAACTGTAATTGCAAGCATAACAACAGAAAGAACAGGCGTTGCATACTTGAAAATGTGCATTAAAAGTCCTGCTCCGTCCAGTCCCGATGAAAAGTCAATTACAAGTGACGATGAAATGAGCGAGTACGCATTGAAGCAGATTGCAAGCACTCCCCACTGCATTGATACCGCCGCAAAATTCTTTATGAAGGCAATGCCTGTGGAACGTGCCTGTGAATTTACAAGCGTTGCAAGCGCCACTGGAGAAATTGCGGTAAGTATTGCCGTTTCAAATACCGTACCCAAAACCGATACCACAATAAGGGAGAACATTACAAACATCAGAATTATGATGATGACGTACAAAAGCGTTAGGATAATGTAGTTTATATCCAATAAACCGCCCTCAAGAGGCGTACCCTGATTCATTGCATTTCCGAATGATGCTCCTATTCCTGCAAAAGCTCCCGAAAAATCTACTTCGCTCCGAAGCAGTCCCGAAACAAGTCCTATCACGTTATCCACGTTCTGCACTATCAAGGCGCTTACCACCAGCTTCATCGCAACTCTGATTGCACCCTCGATACCGCCGTTGAAGTCGATATTTGCACAGTAGGTAAAGGCTTCCATACAGAAAAACAGCGTTAAAAGTGCCGTTCCCGCACCCTCGAAAACACTTATAGCCGTTCCTGCCTGACTGACAATATCAAAGCCTGCTATGGTCTGTAATACCGCAGCAAAGCCATCGGCTTCCGTCTGCAAGAGACTCTGCGCTTCTTCAAAGGCGGTTTCAAAAAAGCTCGGCTCTGCCATAAAGCTCCTCCTTTCACATTTGACAGGGACAGATTATTGCAAGCCTGTCCCTGCCTTTTTCTTCTGTCCGATTCTTTGTATCAGCCGCCGATGGAAAGAGAAGCAGGAATAATAGCGCCTACCGCTGCAATAATCGCACCGCCGATAAGTGTCTGGAATCCTCTTGTCTTACCGTCTGCGTTATCGTCCTTGAAGCCAACGCCTGTCTGAATACCGCCGACAACGGCAACAAGCGAACCGAGAGCAATAACACCGGGACCGAGAACACCCATAATGGCATCAATCATTCCCTGCGCATCTGCGCCCTCCGCACTTGCGGTAATGGTGCAGGCTGAAACTGCCATAGGAACAACAAGTGCCGCCTTGCCGAGCCTTGTGTTCATCGCTCTGCCTGTCGCATTGGCTGCGGCAAGCATTGCCCTTGCTCCAAGCTCCGCTGTCTTTGCCTGAATGCTGTCGATTGCTTTTGTGATATTCATCTCACAAATCCTCCTTTAAAATTGAAAAGTTAAAATATATATCTAAAGCCGTTCGGTTTTCACGCACTCTTTTTTCTCATATCAAATTGCTTTTCTGCCGAACCGAACAGCTTTGATAAACAAAAAAAGAGAGCCAGAAAACAGATACAAATCTGTTTCTTAGCTCTCATTCGCTGTTCCGTCCCTCTCATTCGGGACGCCGTTATTCAGTTGTATTTTCTTCCTTATCGGTGCGGAAAACCAGCTTTCTTTTTGATTCATAAATCAGGTAGCCTGTTTTTCTCGGCTCTAAAACTATCTCCGATTTCCGTTCCATAAGTTGGTTTATCGCATCTATCTCACCTTTAGTGAGCTTCTTTGTTTCCTCCATATTACATAAATGCAGGAGGTTAGCAGGGCTTGTATCCGCTTATTGCAATACGGTCGGTATCAACGATAAGCAGCATAAGGTTGCTGTTTCCCACGGTCATAAAGCAGCGGTCACGCATTATCCGTCTGACATTTTCGCTTTCGGGATAACAGGCAATAAGTACCTTGCTTGTCCCTGCCGTGTTGGGGTGGAGCTTTGCCGCCGAGATTACCGCATCAAGCGTTATGGATATATCAGAACGGCTTTCGGAATGAACCTTTAAATCATCAATGTACATAATATTGGGAAGCATAAAGCCGTCCGCACTGTAATTGAAGCCTGCAATGTCAAGCATATTGAAAAGCTCCGAATATTCATCGGAAACATTGCCGATAACCTTTGCAATATCGCTGATAAAGTAGCAGATATCCTCTGCACAGAAGTCGGTCATTTCAACCCTTGCAATTTCCTGTCTGCGGTCATCATCAAGAAGTCTGAGCTTTGATTTTCTCATAAAGGCTTCGATATTTTCATCGAAAATATCCTCAAACTCTCCTGCAAGCACACGCTTTGCAAACTCGTTTTTGGTAACTCCCTTTGCAAGATATTCGTTCTGAACATCGTTCACGATTTCTTCCACAGCGGAATCCTTTTCAATTCTGAGGATTGCCTTGACATTTCTTTTCATTTCCATAGTTTTGTTCTCCTTTGATTTAAATTATGCAATACTGTACAGCTCCATACAGCATTCCAGCCTTTGGCGTATTTCGTATGATATATCCTCCATTATGCTGATAGGCGGCTCTATTTCCGCACCCTCCGCATCGGAGGTTACGAAACGCAGCTTTATGCTGTTTATCTCCTCCCCTGCTTCCGAATCAAGGAACTCCGAAAAGTCTATATATTCCACTTCGGGGAGAGTTTCAACATAACGGTCAAGATAATAGATATACGGATTATCCGATTTGGTTTCGCCCTTTTCCGTATCGGGCTGCCAATCCTCACCCAGCTCTCCGTATCTCGGATGCTCGGAAAGATTGAATTTATTGGTGAAGAACGGGTAAAGTCCTCGCACCATTACAATGCAGTTGTTGTTATCCATAGTGGTCAGCTCGTCAATAGTGGCAAGCTCTCTGCCCATAATTGCGTTGTTGTATGATGAGCTGCCCTGCTTTCCTTTGGTCTGATTTATGGATAGCTGGTCAATGGTTTCCTTGCCCAATTCCTTTGACAGATACTCGTTGGTAAACTGGTCTTTGCCGCCCAAATATATGAGCGTATCGCAGTTTCCGGGAAGCTCCTCCCAAGATTTTTCATAAAGGCGTTTAAGCTGCGAAATATTCTGCAATATCACCACAGCCGATATTTCAAACTTTCGGCAGGTGGCAAGTATCTTTTCAAATTCGGGTATCTTTCCCACGTTCGCAAACTCGTCTAAGATAAACCGAACGTGGCAAGGCAGTCTGCCGTGATAATGATTTATTGCACGGTCATAGAGAGTATCGAAAAGCTGAGTGTACATCATTGCCGCCAAAAAGTTATATGTTGTGTCCGTTGACGGAATAACGATGAACAGGGCGGTCGGTTTATCCCCCAAAGTTTCAAGGTGGATATTGTCTGTATGCGTAAGGTCACGCACGTTTTCAAGTTTGAAATACTGGAGCTTTGTGGTTGTACTTATGAGGATGGACTGCATTGTCTTTCCTGCCGCCTGTTTGAATTCCTCATAATACTGAACGGAAAGTGCCTTCGGTGCTTTCTCCTTACGCTTATCGAACATCAGGTCAAGCTCGGATTTTTCCTCCTCTTTGCCCTCTATAACCTTTGCTTTATGTATCAAATCCAATACTCCTGCAAAGTTCTGTTCCTCCTCCGTTCCCGTTTCTATGAGCAGAAAGGAAAGTGCCGACAAAAGCAGACGTGTGGCATCGTCCCAGAAAGGATCGCCGGAGTTTCCCTCACCCTTTGTGTTGGTCATAAAAACGTTTATCATTTTTATGACATTATTGCTGTTTATCTTGCCTGTGCTGTCACGGAGATAGTGAAAAGGGTTGTAGTTGGAGCTGTGCTTCATATCGTTCAGATTGAAAACCTTTATCTCATAGCCGTGATTTATCAGCATCTTTCCGCAGGATTCCACCAACTCACCCGATGGGTCTGTTACAACAAAGGATGTGTTGCATTGCAGTAAATTCGGCTTAACGAAAAATCTCGATTTTCCCGTTCCCGAACCGCCGAGAATAATCTGATTAAGATTAAGCATCGGCTTTATCTTCTCCGCTTCCCTGCTCCTGCCCGTAACATCTTTTATTGATATTTCCGTGCTGTTAAGCTCTGCGAATTTATTTTTCTTCGGTTTTGCCTTGCCCTTTTTCTTTCGGTTCTCCGCTTCTTCCGCCGCTTCGTTCTTCTCTCGCACCTTTCGGTCCAGAACAAGAAAAACATCGCTTGCACAGATAACGTTATTGTAAAAGCCTTTCTTTGTGGTATCGGCAATAATCTCTTTCTCCTGCCTGTTTCCCCACCTTGCAGAACCGTGTTCAACGCCCTTTCGGTGATAACGCTTTCCGTTTCCCACAAGGCGGTACATAACCGCTATCAGACTTGCAAAAAATCCGATTACACAGGCATTTCGTGTCATTCCCGTTCCCTTTACTGCTGCAAGAAAAGCATTGCCCAGATTGTTCGGGGTCATATACTCCCCTATGCTCTCTATGGCTTCAAATATCTGAATATTGCCGTTCTTGTCTGCGGTCATTTCAAGGGTATATCCGAACAGTACGATTACGGGGAAAGCAATTACACAGGCTATGACGATTATATACAGAAGCGTATCTGTTTTCTTTTCGGGGATTCCCATATTAGCAGCCATAGTTAATGCTCCTGCCCTCCCTTGTTCCTGCCGAGGGATACCGCCTTATCCTTAACGGCATTGGACAGCTCCTTGATTTTATCGGCAGCATAGCTTTTCAGCTCGCTGAGCTTCTGTTTATCGGGAGTTTTGCGGTCACGGATATTCTTTTCAAAGGACTTTTTGATTTCATTTGCACCCTTTTCGGAAATACCCATATTTTGCAGAATATCGGTATCAATCCTGTCCATTGGCATCATTGCGGAGCTTCCGTCCTGCTTTGATGTAACCTCAATCATATTTCCCGATACCTGACAAACTCTTGATTCATCGGTTTCCTTGGTCTTTGCATCAGAAATATATCCGTCATTTACAAGCTGTTTCATCGCAACAGCAACGGACACATCATCAATAAGTCCGAAGTCCTCACGCAGGGCCTTTTCAACCTCCGACATTGGCGTATCCTTTTCTATCTGCATATACCGATAGCTTTCGGCATCGTCCTTTATGATAACTGTACTGCCGCCATAGCGGTAATATCCCATATCCGCAAGCTCCGCATTGTGCGTGTCATATCTTTCGGGTTTTACCGTCTGTGATTTTTCCTCGTTAATTTCAAAATCACCCGATATATCCGTTTCACGATAGGATTTCACAACCTTATCGGCAATTTCCTTTGCGGATATTTCCGAATATCCCATCTGTGTCAGCATACTCCGAACCTCACTTACAGGCATCACTGGGATAACAGCGAATTTGTTTGTATTGTTATCCAGAACACAGCACTTTGAACCGCTGTCCTTGGGAATTTCGCCTATACATTCCGCCTTTCCGATAACCGTCTGCGAAAGCTGCGATTGTGCCAGATATTCGCCTATATTGGGAATATCCGCATAGACTATCTCTGTTTTCTCTGCGGCAAATCCGAAAATCTCTTTCTGTTTATCGTTCAGCTCTTTATGTATATCCTCAAGCAGCTTTTGTATCGTTTTGCCGTTCAGACCTCTCTCCCTGAGTGCTGCCGACATCTCCGCACAGCTCCCCATTTTCACGCTGATAAGCTCGTTTTTCTTGGAGTTAAAAAGGTCGATTCTCCGAAGCTCTCCGCCCTGTGTTCCGTATTTATACACGGCGGTATCTTTGTTTATCCTGCGGTTTCGTGTATTGAAATACCCTGCAAGCTCGCTTCCGTTTACGGCTCGTTTCACCTTTCCCGATGAATCGTACACCGGGTACTGCTTATCAAAATCAAGCTCGGATTTCAGCGTTTTGCCACCGTTGATAAGCTCGGCATCTTCTGATTTTATGCGTATATAGTCCTGTCCCTTTGTGTTGGGTACACGCATAAAATATGTATCGGCTGTGTTCAGCTCCTCAATATTCAGCTTAGCCATATCAAGAGTTATGATGTTGTCATACACATCAATGATATATTCCTCGCTCATTTCAAGGCTGTCCTTGTATTCCTGTCTTGCCTTTTCAACCTTTTCGGAAATATCGGTATCATACATAACCGCCACGTTTTCGCCCTGATTCACAAAGGAAACTTCAAGGTTATCTGCTTTTGCGGCTGCATATATTTCTTCTGCTTCGTCCTGCGGCACAACAAAGGCTTCATATCCCAAATCATCAAGAGGTGCGGTCTGTTCATATCGGGTAACATCAATGCCGTCCACCTGCTTTTTGATTTCCTGAGCTTCCTTCAAAGCCTTTGAATACTGCCCTTCAAACTCCTTGGGGACAAAATTCATATACTTATCATCATGATTTTTAAAGGTGACAACGGGAATATCGTGGTCGGTCATCACTCGGCGGACAAGTCCTATATCCTCGGTATCAATAAGGTCTTTTCCGTCCTTTACTGCTATTTTATCGGGATTTTCCTGCAAATCCTTTGCAACAGCGTGTTTAAGAGCAGACTGTATCATATCTATCTGACTTGCAGGAACGGCAAACACGGCATTATTGCTGTCCCCGACCTCAGTTTTAAAGAACGAACCGCCCATTTTCAGCAGATTTTCCTCAACTTCGGCTGACTTTTCGGCAGGAACGGTAACGTACTTTATATCAAAGCCTGCCTTTTGGAGCTTCCGAAAATCACTTTTTGACAGCTTACCCAGCTTTATTTTCGGTGGCTTTATTTTCTTTCCTGCCTGATTTCTCTTACGCTCCTCCATTGAGCTGAAAATATCCATCATTCGTTTTAAAAGCTCAATGAACGTGGTGCAGGCATCATCTCCTACCATTATTCAGCACTCCCTTCTGTTACGGTTTCGGTTGTGTTTTGCATTTCTGTTTCCAAATGTTCCACTGGAACATTTTCTGTGATAATATCAATAATATCCTCAGAGGTACAGCCGTAAGAATAGGGTGACATATTTATCATTACAGTAACATCGGTATCTGTGGCATCTGCCCAGCCGTTAGGAATGTTCAGAACGGTAAGTCTTTTTATGCCTATGTTATCAGCATAAAACGCAGGCTCAAACTCCTTAACATCAAAATCCGACACGTTATATGTTTTCGGCTTGGTGATACTTTTCAAGAGGTCACGCTGCTTTATTTCAAGCAGCTCGTCCGTGCTTTCATAAGTAACGCCGTACTTTCCTGCGATATTTACTTTCAGAAAATGAGTTGCAAACACAGTCTGACGGTTTTCTCCGTTATCCGCACCGAAGATGCGTTCTTCCTTTTCGGGATAGGTCAGCTTGTTTTCCTTATGATTCTTGGCATATCCTATTGAATTTGCAGTATAGCCGAAATTGTGGCAGAACTCATCTCGGCTTGTACCCAGCTCCGAATATATCTTATCGGCGGTTGTTTTGTTGTTCCCTGCCCATATTTCAACAAGCTTATCGGGGTTAAGACGTATGAGGTAAACGGCAGCTCCGTCAATCTCCTTATTGATGTTTACTGTGTCGGAATAGTATATCTCCCACATATCGGGTGCCAGAAGTCCGTCCTTTTCAAGTCCTATGGTTCTTGCATAATACTGATAGTCAATAAGGTCGGTAAACTCGTCCTCATCGTATATTTCTTTCTCAAACCACAGCTTGACCGCATTAAGCTCTCTTTCCTCTCCCGTAAGCTCCGCTTCTTCATCGGCACTTACACAGCCTGTGAGCATCACCATTGCGGACAGCACAAGGCAGAATATTCTTTTCAGCTTCATTTCACTATCCCCTTCATTCAGCAGTTTTGTTTTCGCTGATTTTATTATATCAAATCGCTGATAATGGGAACTATGAACAGGAGTGCCGAAAACTCCGTAACAGCCGATATTTACGGATTGTTAGTGACAGATAAAGTTTGCTTATGACAGTTCGGGTTAATTCTTTTGTAACGGTTTGTTTGATTTATGGTGTGTCTTAATATTTTGTAAATTAAATATGAATATTTGTTTTGCGAGAAGGTAAAAAAAGAGGACCTATGCTCTGTGCATAAGTCCTTTATATACGCTTAATCTATGTTATCCATAACCTCCGCAAGCATTTCCCGATATTCATTCTTCAAGTATTCGGGTTCTACTATTTTTACCTTTGTTCCGAATTTGAACATCCAGCCCAAAAACGGCTGCGGCTGCTCCGTTTTAATCTTCACGATAATATCAAAATGCTCATCGTCCTGCGGATAGATTGGTACTTCCTTTCCAAAGCGGTCTATAACCGCATTGACAAGAGAGTTATCGAATCGCAGCCTTACTTCTTCCGATTCTCCGCTGAACATTGAAAATGTGGAATTCAGATGCTCGTTAAGCGAAAACCCTGACGGCTTTTTTCTTGCCGCTTCATCAAGTATCTGTATATTATCCATTCGGTCAACACGGAAATTCGATACCGTATCGTACTTATCATAATATGCCACAAGATAATATCTTTCCTCACTCCACGTTAAGGCATACGGTGAGCACACCCTTATTCCCTCACGGATAACCGTTTTCTTGTGCAAATCGTAGTCAAACATATTGAATGAGATTTTCTTCTTTTCGGCAATGGCCTTGTGGATTGCATCAAGGCAGTAATATATATGTTCATTGGTTGCTCTCGGACGATTGGGAATATATACCTCACGCTGTATCTGCTTCCCCTCATAGCTGCTTGCCAGCTTTCCTATTTTCTGCAAAAGCTCCTTGGTTTTTTTCTCGGTAAGAAACTTTGACGATGATACCGCATTGGCAATAAGATTAAGCTCCGCAAGCTGAAACTCCCGTCCCACAAGTCGGTAGCCGGATTTCTTTCCTCGTCCAGATATTACATCTATTCCAAAGGCTTCCAGAGCTTTAACATCGTCATATATGGTCTTTCGGTTTGCTGATATTCCGTACTCTGCCAGCTTTTCCTCTATTTCGTTTGCGTTAAGTGAATGTTCCTCATCGGTCTGCTCGTACAAAATTTTCAGCAAATACAACAGCTTCAGCTTTTGATTTCCGGGTCTTGGCTGTTCGTTCACTCAATATTCCTCCCCTGCTTTTTCTTATTCTGTAATCTATTATATCACATCGAATGTCCAAAAGTATGGACATTGGGAAATATTTTGAATTTTTATCGCCTATTCAGCGGATTTCGTTCTTTAATTATGTATTATTTGTAAATATATCATTTGAATCTTAATTGTCCGTACTTTCGGACATTGGTTTTGGTATTGTATTATGGGATGAAATACAAAGAATGTTATAACAAAATGCCAAAGATTTACGCCTGATTACTTGATTTTATTGTTAAATTATGATATAATATAAAAGAATATATCCAGACCGACCATTAGTCATTCGCTTCTCATACATAATATGATGAAGCTAAATTTTGATTTTTTATATTCTGATAATTTTGTATTATCAGAAGTTCGACAATATATTTAGGAGAGGTAGAAATGGTTTCAAACTTTTCTTTTTTAGACAGTCAGTTTCCTGTTCTCAGCAAATTCGGAAAACTTGCTGAGAACTATCTATACAGTGACTCTAACTCTTGCCTTATGAAGCTTGGTATGATTGGTGAAACAATAGTAAATTTGATGTACTGCTATGACAATATTCCTGTTCCGGAGGATAATTCTCAAGTAGCAAAAATAGATTACCTTTACAGAGAAGGACTTTTGACGAACGATTTGACCTCAATACTCCACCAATTAAGAAAAATACGAAATAAGGCTGCACACGATAATTATTCATCTGTTTCGGACGGAGAAAAGTTTTTGCCTATTACATATAGCCTTTGCGAATGGTTTATGCAAACATATGGTGTTGATGGATATAATTATCAAAACAAGCCTTTTGTTATGCCTGCAAAGATTGATACTGCAATTTCTTCTGTTAATGAAAAGCAAATTGAGGATTCAGTATCTAAAGAACTTATAAAAGAAGCTGAAAAGAAAGCATCAGAATCCCCTTCGCAATCTGTTTCTGACAGAAAAAAGAAGGCGGTTCAAGCAAATACTCAAAGAATCAAGACAGAAGCTGAAACACGCCTTCTGATAGATGAACAGTTAAGAAAAGTAGGCTGGGAAGCCGATACAGATAATATCAGATATTCAAAAGGCACAAGACCGTCAAAAGGTCGTAATCTTGCTATTGCCGAATATCCGACAGATTCAAAAATATCACACAAGGGTTATGCCGATTATGCTTTGTTTATCGGTGAAAAGCTTGTTGCAATAGTGGAAGCTAAGTCTATTCATAAAGACATCCCGTCTGTTATTGATTATCAAGGCAAGGACTATCCTCGCAATATACGTCAGGAGGATAACAAGTACGTTATAGGTCAATGGGGCGAATATAAAGCACCGTTTACATTTGCAACTAACGGCAGACCTTACCTTGAACAATACAAGCAGAAATCCGGAATATGGTTTCTCGACCTTAGAAATCCAGATAACACACCTATAGCTCTAAAGGGTTGGTTTAGTCCTGACGGCATAGAAGAACTTCTTGAAGCTGATATCCAGTCAACAAATAAAAAACTTGAAGAAATGCCTTATGATTTGTTGACAGATAAAGGTGGACTCAATCTCAGACCTTATCAGCTTAATGCAATCAAAGCAGCTGAAAAAGCAGTTATCGACGGAAAAGAAACAGTATTACTTGCAATGGCAACAGGTACCGGTAAAACAAGAACAATCCTCGGTATGATTTACCGCTTTTTAAAAACAGAACGTTTCCGCAGAATCCTTTTCCTTGTTGACAGAACATCTTTAGGCGAACAGACTTATGATGTTTTCAAAGAAGTCAAAATGGAAGAACTGCTTACAATTGATGACATCTATAATATCAAAGGTCTTGAAGATAAAACGATTGACAAAGAAACTCGTATTCATATTTCTACTGTGCAAGGAATGGTAAAACGTGTGCTTTATAACACGGGGGAAACTATGCCTGCTGTATCGGACTATGATTTAATCATCGTTGACGAAGCACATAGAGGATATATATTAGACAAAGAAATGACCGATGATGAATCGCTTTATCGTGACCAGAGAGATTATCAGAGTAAATATCGCACTGTAATTGAGTATTTTAATGCAGTAAAAATAGCTTTAACTGCAACTCCTGCTTTACATACCACTGAAATTTTCGGGCAGCCTGTGTTCAAATACACATACAGAGAAGCCGTAATAGAGGGATATTTGATAGACCACGATGCTCCTCATCACATTGAAACAAAACTTAATACGGAAGGTATCCACTACAAGGCAGGAGATACTGTTACTGTATTTGACCCTGTTACGCACGAAATACTAAACGGTGAACTTCTTGAAGATGAACTTGACTTTGATGTTGAGGCGTTTAATAAGAAAGTCATTACAGAATCGTTTAACAGAACTGTATTGACAGAAATATCACAATATATTGACCCTGAAACTCCAAGAGAAAACGGTAAAACGCTCATATATGCAGTAAATGATGACCACGCTGATATGATAGTCAGCATATTAAAAGAGATTTATTCCGAATATGGCGTAGATAATGATGCTATTATGAAAATCACAGGAAGTGTGGCAAATGGTGACAGAAAAAAGATACAAGAAGCTATAAACAGATTTAAAAATGAGGATTTCCCATCGGTTGTAGTTACGGTTGACCTTTTGACAACAGGAATTGATGTACCGTCTATCACAAATCTTGTGTTTATGCGCAGGGTTAAATCAAGAATACTTTTTGAACAAATGCTTGGACGCGCCACAAGATTATGTCCCGAAATTCACAAGACACATTTTGATATTTTTGACCCTGTCGGCGTTTATGATTCTCTTGAGGATGTCAACACGATGAAACCTGTCGTTGCAAATCCATCTGCATCTTTTGAACAGTTGATTGAAGAAATGAAAGCACCAATTGATAGTGATGATGTTCTGCAAAATCAAATAAATCAGATTATTGCCAAGCTGCAGAGAAAAAAGCGTAATATGACCGAAGAAACTATTGAACATTTCAAGGATATAGCAAACGGAAACAATCCGAATGAATATATTGACAAGCTTCAAAAACTTGATGTCAAAGAAGCAAAAAATCGAATATTCGATGACGTTGAGCTTTTCAAACTACTCGATAAGAGCCGTGGAAAGCAATTAGGAGTTGTTATTTCCGATAAGGAAGATACATTTATCGGAACAACAAGAGGATATGGCAAATCTGATTCAAAGCCGGAAGATTATCTTGATGAATTTTCAGCATTTATCCACACACACATAAACGAGATAGCAGCATTAAATGTTATTTGCACACGTCCCAAAGACCTTACTCGTGAAAGTCTTAAATCATTAAAACTGGCTCTTGACAGAGAGGGCTTCACCCAGCAGCAGCTTAACACAGCTATTTCGCAGATTACAAACGAAGAAATGGCAGCTGACATTATAAGCATTATCAGAAGATATGCTATTGGTTCGGCTCTTATAAGTCACGAGGAAAGAATTAAAAAGGCTGTTGATAAGCTCAGAAAAGCACACAAATTCAGCAAATTGGAAGATAACTGGATAAAGAGAATGGAGGATTATCTTATGAATGAATCTGTTCTTAACATTCAAGTTTTTGATGAAGATAGCCGTTTTAGGTCACAAGGAGGATTTAGCAGAATCAATAAGGTTTTTTCAAATAATCTTGAAAGCATTATCCTTGAACTAAACACATATCTTTACGATGATGGAGGAAAAGCGGTATGACAACGCAGGAAATTGTATCAAAGCTTTGGAATCTCTGTAATGTTCTCAGAGATGATGGAATTACATATCACCAGTATGTTACAGAACTTACATATATTCTTTTTTTGAAAATGGCAAAGGAAACAGGCTCGGAAACACAGATACCCGAAGAATACAGATGGGACAAACTCACATCCAAAAGCGGTATTGAGCTGAAAAAGTTCTATAAGGAGCTTTTAGACCATCTCGGAGAAAAATGCACAGGCAGAGTGCGTGAAATCTACTCCGGTGCGGCTACAAATATTGATGAACCTAAAAACCTTGAAAAAATTATCACCACAATAGATGGATTAGATTGGTTCTCGGCTCGTGAAGAAGGCCTTGGAAATCTCTATGAGGGATTACTTGAAAAGAATGCGAATGAAAAGAAATCTGGAGCAGGACAGTATTTTACTCCCCGTGTGCTAATTGATGTAATGACAAAGCTTATCAAGCCACAGCCCGGCGAAAGATGCAACGACCCGGCTTGCGGAACTTTCGGATTTATGATTTCTGCAAGTCAGTATGTGCGTGAACAGACCGACAATTTCTTTACTCTCGATGCGGATACAGCACAATTTGAACGTGACGAAGCATTTACAGGCTGTGAACTTGTCCACGATACTCACAGGCTTGCTTTGATGAATGCTATGCTTCACGATATTGACGGCGAAATTATGCTTGGTGATACGCTTTCTAATATTGGAAAGCGTATGAAAAACTATGATGTTGTACTGACCAATCCGCCTTTTGGCACAAAGAAAGGCGGAGAACGTGCAACCCGTGATGACCTTACTTATATGACAAGCAATAAACAGTTGAATTTTTTGCAACATATCTATCGTAGTTTAAAGACTAACGGCACTGCCCGTGCCGCCGTTGTTCTCCCCGATAACGTGCTTTTTGCTGACGGTGACGGTGAAAAAATACGCAAGGACTTAATGGAGAAGTGTAATCTTCATACCATTCTAAGACTGCCGACAGGGATTTTCTATGCTCAGGGGGTAAAAACCAACGTACTTTTCTTTACAAGGGGAACTTCCGATAAGAATAACACTAAAGAAGTATGGATTTATGACCTGCGCTCTAATATGCCGTCATTTGGCAAGACAAATCCGCTTAAATCCGAGCATTTTAATGAGTTTGTTGAGTGCTACAAGGACGGAAATCTTGGCGAGCGTGTGGAAACATACAGTGAAGAAAATCCAAACGGCAGATGGCGTAAATTCAGCTATGAGGATATTCTTGCAAGAGATAAAACAAGTCTTGATATTACTTGGATAAAAAGCGATAATGCAGTAGATGAGCGTACATTGTCTGAACTAATTTACGAAATCAAGGAAAAATCCACAAATATTGCTACTGCTGTTTCGGCTTTGGAAGAATTGATTGGCGAGGTTGATGAATAATGGATACAAAAGCATTAAGGCAGAAA
>ENA-ORPK01000353-ORPK01000353.1-human-gut-metagenome-genome-assembly--contig:-NODE-353-length-44552-cov-5.783401_pt1 | contig 44552 bp, 37 predicted proteins | sample MGYA00242139_ERZ509068 | MGnify/ENA primary metagenome ERZ509068 (study PRJEB26280, sample SAMEA2338687) | human gut metagenome | biome: human gut; feature: human-associated habitat; material: faeces...
ACTGTCAGGGATTACAATGTTTTCAAGCGAAGTGCAGCCTTCAAATGCAGAGTAAGCAATTTTGTTAGCACTGTCAGAAATGATTACGCTTTTCAAATTTTCACATTTATTAAAAGCATTAGAATCAATAACAGTTACAGTATCCGGGATAACGATATTAACTATTCCGTCACAACCGTCAAATAAGCAATATGCTATTGTTGTAGTGCCTTCTTCAAATGTTACATCAGTGAGAGAGGAGCAGTTGAAGAAGGGACCCCCATGGCGATTGCCGGTAGGCGTCCAATGATCTGCTTCGTTAAGGCTTTTCGGGATTACAATTGAAGCGAGCGACTTACAAGAGCCAAAAGCACATGTACCCAAGAATTCGAGTGATTTTGATAATGTTACTGAAGAAAGGGAAGTGCAATTAAAGAACGCATATGCTTCTATTCGTGTCACACTGTCAGGGATTACAATGTTTTCAAGCGAAGTGCAGCCTTCAAATGCAGAGTAATCAATTGATTCTATTTTTTCAGGAAGTAGAACAGAGCAAAGTGAGTAGCAATTATAGAAGCATAGTGAGCCTATTGTCTCTAATTTGGAGCCGAATACGGCTGAAACCAGACGCGAGCAGTAACGGAAAGCATAGGCTCCGATGCTTTCGAGTGCGTCATTGAAATTGACGCTGCGCAGATTGGAGCAGCCCTCAAAGGCGCTCTGACCGATGGATATAAGCGATTCGGGCATGTTGACGGAGGTGATGGAGGTGCGGTTCTTAAAGCAATTGTCGGCTATTTGAGTAACGCCCTCGGGGATATCAAGCACGCTTCTCTTGCCGTTATAGCCGGTAAGCACGCCGTCGTTGATAACATAATTGACGCTGTCGTCATATGTAGCGTATTCAAGGTTTGTGCCCATGCCGGTGGATATGCGGCCGCACACCAGCGCTCTGTAGAGCGAGAATCCCGGTGTAAACATTTGCTCATCATTGCTCTTTTTAAATCCTTCGGCGAGCGCGGAGTAGGATATGAGCCTGCTGCTGACCTTGCCTTTGACATATTCGCCGCCGATATGTGAGTCGCAGTCATAGACCGTGATGCCGGTTTCGCCCACACCGAGCACGAGCATTCCGTTGGCTTTGTATTGATTCCAGCCGACTATTATATCGCCCTTCTTCGCCTTAGAGAGCAGCGCCTTGACGCCGGATTCGGATAGATCGTTCTTTGTGATGCTGCCGAGCAATTCAACATTATCCCTGCGCTCAAGCCTGTAAGCGTTCAGACCTATGGGCATCTCGCAGTCATATATCAGCGAGAAGACCTTCCTGATAAAGCTGAAAGATTCCTCATCAACAATGCTGCCCACCGGGTATTTTTGCATGACCTTCTCAATACGCTCGGCTATGCTTTTTGTGTTTTGCTCGCTTGCAACGGAGGTGAAGTTGCCTGACGTGTCAAGCTTGCCGTCTTTAATATCCGCCTTGATATTTATAATGCAGCTGTCGATATATTTATCATAGGTCAGATTGTTGCCCATAATGTTGCAGAACGGGTAGATAGCATTTTTTTGCTGCTTTGTCTTGGCTGCGGCGTAGGATAGATTGGCCGACGCTTTGAGAGCCATGATATATGCGGAGTAGAGGGTCTTGAAGGAATCAATATCTGCGTCCGTATATGTTTTGTTGACAAATTTGTTTTTATAATCGGATACGACGTGACCGATTTCACTTGCGAAAGAAGTCATGTGGCAGGCCTTGATATAGTCCTCCGCGGTCTGACCCTTCCATATATAATTTGACGCAACAAATGCTGCAAGGCTTACCACGGCCGAAACAGGGCCGTAAAGGCTGTTTCCTTCTTTAAGGGCTTTGCCGATATACGAGCCTACACTTTTCATTGCCTTTTGGGTGAAATACTCATTTGTCAAATAGTTGAGAGGAGATTTGTATCTGTCTTGCAGCACGAGATTTAAGCCCTTGTATATTTCGCTGTTCTTGGGCACATTTGCCATTATGGTCTCGATCATCTTGCAATCAATGGCATACAGCTCCGTCATCATTGCAACGGTTTTGGCGGCAAGCAGACCTTCATCAACGCCTTTGACACAGGAGCCGATGGTTTTAACAACGCTTTGCTCATTTGACTTTTCAACGATGGCTTTGGCAACGCCTGCGGCATTGCTGCTGCCCATTTTTGTGGCTTTCTCAAGGAGCTTTGCGCTTTCTTTGATCTGATCGTTATAAGATATTACGGCTGATGCGGCGCCCCAGCTTTCCTTAATGGGCTTCCATACATTATCTACAATTGATACCGACTGTGAGAGCACGGTTTCACTGCCGTTCACTGTTTTAAGGAACTGCATAGCCGAGTCTTTCAGATATTGATCCTCGAGTGATGCCTGGATTTTAAGCATTGATGAGAACATTCTGATTGTGATGCTCATGCCGTCCTTTACAGCGGTCAAAAATGACGCAAGCCCGCTGTCGGCTTTCGAGTAACTCGTCAGAGCGTCCAAACTTGCAGTTAAGCAATTAAGCTCTAACTTGGACGCATACGGGTTATAGAGATACTGCGGGTATTTTTTGAAGACGTCGGTCTGAGATATGCTCAGTTCCGCCGCTTCGGCTTTACCGCTGCTGAATAATTCCCCGATGCCCTCGCCGCCGACGGCGAGAGCACCGAATACCATTATCATGCACAGCAGCAATGATAATGCGCTTTTGAGTTTCCGTTTCATTTTTCTGCCTCCTGAATTCATTTTTGAGCCTTTCCTCAGGGCGCACCTCGCCCTTATGAGAAACCCTCTCATGAATAAAGACAGAATTTCGCAAAATCGGTTCACAGATTTGTAAAAAAATTTGTATTTTTTAAGTTTTTTTCGAAAAAACCCCCGTTTGAAATTTCTAAACTCCAAAACCGAATGAAATTCGCTTCGGCTGTTCAGATTTTTATTGATTTGTCCGCAGCGGTATTGTATAATATTTAAACAGACCACAGAAAGGGGCAAAAGCATGAAAACTTTATTCAAAAACGGCACTGTATTCGACGGCAGCGGCAATGCTCCGTTTGTCGGCGACGTCCTTATTGAGGACAACAAAATTCTCAAGGTCGGCAAGTGCGACGAAGCGGCAGACGAGACGGTCGACGCAACCGGTCTTTATGTTTGCCCCGGCTTTATTGACGCCCATTCGCACAATGATTTCTTCTGCGACAGGGCAGACAGCGAGAAATTCTTCAGCCCGTTCATCAGGCAGGGCATCACCACCCAGATAACCGGCAATTGCAGCTTTTCGCCGTTCGGAACGGATGAAAATACGCCCTACAGAGACAAGCTCGGCGGCGGCCTCTTTGAGTCGGAATTCACCGGCAGCCTCGCTTCTTTCCGCGAGAAGCTCACGGGCAAGCTCCATGTCAATATCGTGCCGCTCGTCGGTCACGGCTCTGTTCGTGCGGGCATCTGCGGCTACGACTCGACGCCGCTCACCCCGGAGCAGCTTAAAAATGAGATCGACCACGTTCATCAGGCGATGGAGGACGGCGCATTCGGCGGCTCGATGGGATTCATGTATGAGCCGAACAGATACGCGACCAAGGAGGAGCTTTATGCCTTCGCAAGGGAGATTGCGAAATACGACGGAATTCTCACCGTCCATGCGAGAGCCTGCTCGGCGGTCAGCGCCGAGTATCCGCTCATCACCAAGAAATCCCACCTCGAGATAGCCCTTGACGAGATAGTTGATATCATGGAGCAAACGGGCGTTCGCACGGAGTACAGCCACCTTATCTTCACGGGCAAGAAATCGTGGAAAAAGCTCGATAAGATGCTGAATGTTTTCCACACCCTCAAAGCTCAGGGCAAGCCCATTGCATATGATAATTACGCATTCCATTACGGCGCGTCGGTCATCACAGTTGTGTTCCCCGAATGGTATGCAAAGCTCCCCAAGGAGCAGGCGAATTCGCCTCTGAACCGTTTCAAGCTCAGCCTCACCATTCTTATGTACCGCAAGGTGCTCGGCATAGACTGGGAGGATATGACCGTCGCGTATATCAGTGATGATCACCCCGAATACGAGGGCAAAACGGTCATTCAGCTCGCCGAAGAGGAGGGCGTGAAGCCACTGGATATGTATCTGAAGCTCGTTGAGCTCTCCGACCGCACGGGCAGGATCTATCTTGATAAATATTACAATGACACGATTGTGCGTACGCTCATGGAGGACGATATGTCGGTATTCATGACCGACGCATGGGTCGAGGAAAAGGGGAGACAGAATATTGCGACCTTCCAGACCTTCCCGCAGTTCTTCCTGCTCGGCAGGCGCTGGAATATCGCCCCCGAGAAGATAGTCCGCAAAATGACGGGCGCAACCGCCGACCGCTACGGCATCAAGGAGCGCGGCTACCTCAAAGAGGGCTACAAGGCCGATATCAGCATTGTCGACCCCGCAAAGCTCAGCGTTGACGAATCCCGCCCCGACGCAGCCCCCGGCGGCATCCACAGCGTCTATATCAACGGCAAAGCCGTCCTGAAGAATGGCGAATATCTCGGCGGCACCAACGGCGAATTCATTCTGAAAAAGTAAACATAGTTAAAAGCGGTCACCGAAGGCGGCCGCTTTTTGTCAACGGAAAGGGAGATTATATGAAAGTTCTTATCATCAACGGCAGCCCGAGAGCGAACGGTAACACTTCCGTCGCCGTGCGTGAAGTCGAGAATGTTCTCAAAGCGGAGGGCGTTGAGGTCAAGACCGTGCAGATAGGCGGCAGGGATATTCGCGGCTGCATAGCCTGCGGCAGATGCTCAGAGCTAGGCAAATGTGCGATAGACGATACCGTCAACGAGCTCGCGGGCGAATTCGAGAGCGCGGACGGTCTTATCGTCGCAAGCCCCGTTTATTATGCGTCGGCGAATGCTACGCTTATTGCATGCCTCGACAGGCTCTTCTACAGCACTCCTTTTGATAAGACGATGAAGGTCGGCGCAAGCATCGTCTGCGCCAGAAGAGGCGGCTGCTCGGCGACATTTGACGAGCTGAATAAATACTTCACTATTAGCAATATGCCGATAGCCTCGAGCCAATATTGGAACAGCATCCACGGCAGAGTCAAGGGCGAGGCGGAGCTTGACGAGGAGGGCAAGCAGACTATGCGAACTCTCGCAAGAAATATGACGTTCCTGATGAAGAGCATTGCTCTCGGTAGTGAGAAATACGGTCTGCCTGAAAAGGAACCGCGCGTCGCAACGAATTTCATCGGCTGAGCAAGCACCCAAAGTTGTTAGACTGTCTAACGTTTAACACATAAACGATTTAAAACTATAAGCGGGAGAGGCCTAACTCTCCCGCTTTTTGCTGCTTTATCGGCCTATACGACGCATTCAGAATTCTCCGGATGAAAAAAATTTCAAATTATTTCAAAAGATATGCACTAACATGTTGAAATTTAGCAATGTTTGTGATAACATATGGTGTAAGAGCTAAAATATTACAATGAAAGAAAATGATATTAATGTTATCGCTGTATCTTAACACGATCGGCACGGAAGTTGAAAGAAAACGATTTGAGGAAGTTTATTTCCAACACAGGAAGCAGATGGTTTTCATCGCAGATTCCGTAGTACACAATATGGATGACGCCGAAGACGTTGTCCAGGATGTCTTTTTTACGATCGCGTCGTCGCATATGGATATCCTCACCAAGATCGAGGACCCGACGGATCTGAAAAACTATATGCTCAAGGCGACCAAAAACAAGGCGATCAGCACGCTCCGACGGCAAAAGATACAGAAAGAATGCGAAAATAAGTTTATTGATTTCAATTTGGAGTTCAATGATTCGGTGTTCGTCGAGAGCGTTTGCGCCAAGGTCGAGTATGACGAGCTGCTTGACGCGATTCGCTCGCTCGACGATAAATATCGTGAGGTGCTTTATTATAAAATCGTGCTCGATCTGTCGGTCGAGCAAATTGCGAGTACGGTCGATCGTACCGAGAGCACGGTTTGTAAGCAGATATACAGGGGCAAAAAAATGCTTGCGGAGATGTTAAAGAGAGGAGAAATGGCAGAATGTCTATGACGAGAAGCGAATTCAATATGGCTTTCAGCACGGTCATTGAGGAGGAATTTGCAAATATTCCCGATGAATCCGAGATCGAGGTCGAGTTCAGCGATGAATTCAACAGGAAGATGCAGGAGCTTATCGACAGCATAGGAGCGAACAACGGTCAGAAGCCGAAGAACGACCGTAAATCGCGCCTGAATATCAAAGGGCTCATTGCGCTGGCGGCGACCTTGGCGCTCCTGCTTGCGGGGCTGATGAGCGTCAACGCCGCAGGGGATTCGATAGTGAATTTCATTGTCAAGACCTATGAGGACTTCAAAGAGATACTTTTCACGGGTGACGGCGCGGCAAAAATCGACCATGTTTATGCGTTCACGGAAGTGCCCGAAGGGTTTACGGAAACGGAACGGGTGCTGAACGACGATATGAGCATCGTGCGCTATGAGAATAGCGATACCGGCGCTGTGATTGAGCTGTCGCAGACTGTTACTGATGAAGCGGCTTCTGCATTAGATGTCCAAAATGGCATAGTAAAAGAATTAAACATTGACGGTGAGAATATAAAAGTCTATTGCACCAAATCCGACGAAATATTTGTTGCATTTTGGATTGAAGATAAATATAGAATGAAACTGGTATATTCTGGAAGTAATAATTGTAATAATTTATTGGATATGGTTAGTGCATTGGAGTAAAACCTATTTTAACACCAGAATAAGATGCGGCCGCCACTTTTGGGACGGTCGCTTTCTGCTATCAAAAAATTTTTTGATTTTTTGTCCCATTTTTGTTGGTTAAAGCGTTGTAGGTGCTGAATGGGGGAGAAGAGGTGAAAAAATGCGGAAAAATATCATTAAAAGAGTTGTTTGCGTTGCCGTTGCTTTTGTGATGGCAATGTCGACTTTCTCGGCTTTTGCTGCAGCACAGATGGTCGAACCGTATTTTAATAATGTGGTAGAGGTTTCTAACATGGCTTCAATTTCTTCTGCTGGCAAACTGACTATCACAAACAGCTGTGCAGCGGACTCGACTGTTTTCAGCAAAGCCATTATAACCACCTACGTTGAGAAAAAGGTTCTCGGTCTGTTCTGGAGCAGAGTGGATATCGGTCAGACAAATGACAAGTGGATCGACGTGATATATGAAAATGTTTATACCGGATTCCACTATTTCCAGCTTTCCGACAAGGGTACATACAAGGTGACGACAGAGTTTGTCGTGTATGGCTCCGGCGGCCCTGCCGATACCATCACAAGGACTGCAACCACCCAGTATAAATAACCAGTAATCACTAATCAATAAGGCGCTTTTTGAAGCTACCCCCCAGGCTCAAAAAGTGCCTTTTGTTTTTAAATGATCGCCGGATAAGCTGTCGATTAGACTTTGACCCTGAATATGCGGCCTGCTTTGACGACAGCCTCCCCGATGCAATTGCCGAGCGGTTGTAAATTACCCTTCAATTTACTTGTAAAATCGAGACAAGAAAGCTATAATATAAAAAATAAGCAAACGCAAGACAAAAGATGCGTGAAATTGTTGACTCCGATGTCGATAAAGTAAAAATGTGATCGACACATTAAGGCTCCCGTAAGTGTTTCATACGGTGGGTTTTACGATTTGGATGTTAAAAGAGTCGGTGAAGCACAATGAAAATAGTTTGTTTTCATAATCCAAATGAGGAAAACGGATATTTAAGTAATTGGTATCCCAGTGAATTGACCGTGAACGATGTAGGCTTTTCCTCAATGGAGCAATATATGATGTATAAAAAAGCTGTGTGCTTCGGAGACAAGAACACGGCAGTTAAAATACTTGCGACTGATGATGTTGCCGAAACAAAAGCTCTTGGCAGGCTTGTCGCAAATTATAACGAGAGCTATTGGAACGGCGTTCGTCAAATAATTGTTTTTGAGGGATTGATCGCGAAATTCTCTCAGAATGAGGACTTGAAATCGCAACTCAAAGCAACGGAAGATTGTATCTTGGCTGAATGTGCGGTCAAGGACAGAATATGGGGCATAGGGTTGTCAATGAATGATCCTGATAGACTTGAAAGGGACAAGTGGATTGGACAAAATCTACTTGGCTATGCTTTGATGATGGTGCGTGAACGGCTGTAATTCCTTTTCCCTTGGGGGCGGCGTAAGTTAAGAGAATACTTTTGATGAAAATAACCACGGCGCGGGTCTGTTCCCGTCCGTGGTTATTTTTGCTGTTGCCGAGCTGTAAGAAATGAACCCGAAAATGAGACGATTTCTGACCCTCCGAAAACGGTCGTCATAACCTGTAATGACAACATGTCGTCATATATGACAACTGGGCAGGTCAAACACCTGTTCTGCGTTTTCCATACAGAGCACAAAAAGACATTCCTGCGGATTTTCAATTGCCAATTGTAACCGCCCTTTAGCTTTTAATTCAACTGTATAAACTGCCAAAACGATCTTATGACCGACCCAAAGCGAGAACATATTCAGAGGCAAACATTCCCTGAATAATCAATCGTACATTAGCAGAATACGAACGGAACATTCATCGGAATAACTCGCGAAATATGGTTTTCACATGATTTTTCGTTGAGATAATTTCGCATGCCGTTTATGAATGAGCTGATCAATAATTGATTTAACCGCCAAATTTTGACTTTATGCAGTAAATTTCATTGCAATTCTTCTGCAATTGTGCTATGTTATAATTAAATTACTATATGGAAATATTTATAACCATATACAAGTTCCGTTAAAATTCGATTTTGTACAGCGGATGAGGTGAAAGAGATATATTATCGGGATGACCCTTCCAGATGTCATGTTTTATCGAGACTTGGTTATACGGCGAAATCATACGCAATTGTTCACATCAACAACCGATATTTACGGCATGGAGACCTTAACATAAACGATTTTTAAGCAATGTACCGATTGTGTCCCGTGAATCAGTGGTATAATTTTTTGAGTACTTTGGACTGAAATGCTAAAATATTAACAAAGGAGCAGAAAATTATGGAGAGCTTTGAACCGAAAAAACTGGCTCTGATACGCATCTGGCAGATATTAAAGGAATATAGTGACTGCGATCATACTCTTACTCAAGACGACATTGCACAGCATCTTGTCAGTGAATACGGGATCGTAATTGAGCGCAAGGCTATCAGCCGAAATATTTCTCTTTTGAAAGAGGCGGGCATTGAAATTGAATCGAGACGCGCCGGCAGTTACCTCGCGGAAAGAGCTTTTGAAGATTCCGAACTCAAGCTGCTTATTGATGGCGTTCTTTGCAGTAAACATATTACGGCAAAACATTCAAAGGACTTAATAGATAGGCTGTGCGGACTTTCCAATAAATTTTTCCGCTCCCATGTAAAAAACGTCTATTCGGTTAATGAATGGAGCAAAACAGACAACCAGGCGTTATTCTATAACATCGAGTTGGTCGATATTGCCATTGAGCAGAACCGGCGTATTGCATACGATTATAATAAGATCGGGATTGATAAGAAGCTTCATAAATCGTCTTATCAGGTTGTTAGTCCTTATCAGTTGATTCTTCACAATCAGCGGTATTATCTGATGGCATACAGCGAGTTTTGGGGCAATATGGTCTTTCATCGGCTTGACCGCATCACTAACATGAAAATATCGCATAAAAAGGCAACGCCGATAAGGAGTGTTCCAGGATATGAAAATGGAATCGATTATAAAGAGCTTTCTTCCGCTATGCCGTATATGTACTCGGATACCCCCGAATGGATTAAATTGATTGCCGATGCCTGCATTGTTGATCAGATCGTTGACTGGTTCGGGACGGATGTTCGGATGTCAACGCTCGAAGATCAGGACAAGGTTTCGGTTGAAATCAAAGCCAGCCCCAACGCGATGGAGCATTGGGCTATGCAGTATATCAATCATGTGGAGATCATTTCTCCGGAGTCACTGAGAAACCGGATAAAAGAAGCGCTTGAGAGTGGATTATCAAAATATAAAATATAAGGAAGGTAAAAAAATCATGGCAAATTACTATATGGTCAGAATAATGCAAAACGTTGAACACTATGTCAAAAAAAGTGTCGTAGCGGTCGGATGGAGTGAAATTAACTTTTCAATTTACACCGATGCAGACAAGTTATGCAAAGATGTAAAGGATTATTATTACAATAATTCTACAGATATGCGTTTACCAGGTCGAAAACTGGGTGAAGTTAAACGATTCTATAGCATTCAGAAAGACGACGTTTTGCTTATTCCGTGCTATAAAGGTTTTTACATAGCCACATCAAAGGGCGAGTTCATTTACGACACAACTTCTGAAGATCTTATGAATCAACTGCGAGTGACCTACGTCACAGATTTAAATGGCGCTCCGATAATTTTCGACAGAAATGATAAAAATACCGCACTGTCTACTAAACTAAAAGTCAGAGGTTACACGGTTCTCAACATTTATGAGAAAGAAATAATCAATACTGTTGATAAACTGATTTCAGAAAAAGAGGATCTCCCATATCTGAGTAAAATTATCTCCGAGGAAAACAAAAGACTTTTGGAGTTTAAGACAAGTCTGACGACAATACTTCCGGACTATAAAAAAATCGGATTGCAGGCCGGTGGTATCGGATTTGAAAAAATGATCAAGTATTTATTTGAAGCTGATGGTTATTCGGTGAAACGGCTCTCAAAGCAATGCGGAGGGTCAGATGTTGCAGATGCCGATATTCTCGCGGTGAAAAAATCAAAAATCGGTGATGAATTTTCAAGCGTGCTGTATATGCAAGTCAAACACTATTCGGGTAAAAGTGACAATGGTATCGATCAAATCATTGCTTTTAAGGAGAAGATTGCTGCCGAAAGCACAGATAAAAATGCTAAAGTAATCACTGATGAAGGCGAATGGTCTGTTAATGTTTCAGATATAAAGTATGTACTTATATCAACGGGTACGTTTACTGACTATGTTATAGATAAAGCCGAGGAAAATGATATTACGTTGATAGATATTGATAGGTTGGCTGAAATGCTGTATGAGGTAATGGACGATATTCCCGAAATAATTCACAGCCTCGGGTATGTTAAAACATATCAGCATGTTGATGGTTAAGCAAATTTCCGATCAAATCCGCCTTTGACTTATCGGACCACGTCACGGCAGAGGACGATCACTATCACTGCAAAAACTGTGTGGGAGCGCTTTTCGATGACTGATTGACCATGAAGCCAAGCAAAAAATGAGCAGACCGCAACGCGGTCTGCTTTTTTATGTTCCGAATATGGTGCGATGTTGGGGCTATAATGAAATCACCAAAATAAATGCCGACTATTTTCGGCACAGGAGGATCTATATGAGAACAAAACAAATCATTTCAATTGCATTAATGCTCGCCATGCTGGTGACTGTGATCACCGGATGCAGCACAAAAGAAGGCTCTTCAACAAACAGCACTGAAGAATCCGCCGCTTTTTTTGCTTTTCACGAAACGAAAGAAAACGAAGAAGTCAAATCAATAAGTGAACTGACAGCAGTGAAAAATACACGCAGTGAATATGTAAAAACTTATTCAGTTTATGCTGAGCAAGGGGCAGTTGTAACATGGTCTGATCCTAAAACAGGGCAATTTAGATATAAGGATAAATGTGAAACTTGTGGGCAAGTAGCGCTTGGCGAGCATAGCGGCGGATTATTTGTCGGAGAGGGATCGACCTATAATGCTGGATTCACTTGCACCAATTCTAATTGCAGTATGTGGGGAAAATCTCAGCGTGCAATAATTAGCTGCAGTACAAGCGGCGAATGGATTGTGGTTGACGACTGATCGGATATAATTAAATTGAAATTTTGAAGATGTTATGAAGCGCTTGGTAGACAAACCTCCGACAAGTATCATTATACTGATAACGAGGAGGCGAATCCTCCTTGGGGAAAAATCGCACGAATAGTAGTATGAAGCAGTCTTCGGACTCCTTTTTTACGCACTTGTTTTCCGCCTAATTGCTTGAGAATCAAATGATAATGCATTACGCATTAAACAAAGTAGCTAATCCTAACCTCCCACTTTTGGTACATTACTTGTGGTATAAAATATTATAGTAAGACACGATGAGATGAATTAATGATGGAGGATTTGCAATGCTGTTCTATAAAGTCACAGGAATAATGGAAGCCAACGAAACCCCGGAAGAAGATAGACGAGTTAGACGAGAAAATCAGAGAAAGATTGAAATGAAGAGCGAAGAATTCAACCGTAATCATTCCAGCAATTCATTTTACTTTATTTCCGAGATTGACAACACCGTGGTAACTGCAGGTGTAATTGCTGACAATAAGAATAAAGTTGAATCAGATCTTGCGGAATTTTTCAAATATCTTGATTTAACGCTGAAAAACGTTTCGATCAACGAAATCACTTTCAACGGAATAGAAAATCTCCTCGGTGCAGCAAACCGATGGGATTACATTGAAGATGACGATGACATCATGGAACGCTTCGGCCTTGACAAAATCACCGGCAGATGCGGACGCGGAATTGCATTTGGAGATAATATTATTGAAGATTGCACCAAGGAAAAGATTTACGAATCGGCGAGGAAGTACCTGTTAAATGAGACTTTCATCCCGGAGCTTGATCGAATTTATTCTGCAAAGCCAAATTCAAAAGTGTATGGTCATCCTGTTCATTACATGATTCAGACCGATGATATGGATACAAGGAAAGATGTGTATAATCTTCTGCTTCAGGCTTTATATGAGAATAATCGTTTAAGCAGCAGACGCTATTCTTTTCTGAATTTCAAACCGGGAGAAAGATTCTCGGAAATGGCTTATGACACTTTATACAAGGTCAGTTCGGGCGGTGCTGTGGTCGTGCGTTATCTCGCAAATGACGATTCGGAAGAAAATGGACATGCACTCTGTGATAGCGAAACGATTGAAAGTATCTGTGAGTATGCCAAACGGTATAGGAATCAGGTGTTGACGGTGATTTGCCTCCCGAGAGAATGTTCAAAAGCGAAAAGCCTTTTCTACGAAAACCTTGGAACATTATCCATGATTGAACTTCTCGAAGAGTTTGTAGACGGCGAAAGAGCAAAGGCATTCCTTTCCATGCTGGCAAAGAATGCTGGCGTTCGTACAGACAAGAAACTGTTCAACAAACTTGAAAACAATAAAGGATATCTTGCTCCCGATCTTCATAATCTCTTTGACGATTGGTTCAACCATAAATTGAAAACATCGGTATATCCCCAATATAAAGACATTGCGATTGCAAAGAAAGAGGTTATCAAAGCGGCTCCGAAAGGCTCCGCCTACGACGAGCTGCAAGAGATGATCGGCCTGTCGGATGCCAAGCAAGTAATACAGAAGGCATTGAACTATTACAAGATGCAAAAGCTTTACGAAGAAAAAGGCGTAAAGAGAGATAGACCGGCAATGCACATGGTCTTTACCGGTAATCCGGGTACAGCTAAAACTACAGTTGCGAGACTCTTTGCAAGAATTATGAAAGAGAACGGATTGCTTTCTAAAGGTCAGTTGATAGAAGTAGGAAGAGCTGATCTTGTCGGTAAGTATGTTGGCTGGACGGCACCTACGGTCAAATCCAAGTTCAAAGCGGCACTTGGCGGCGTTCTTTTCATTGATGAAGCGTACTCGCTTGTAGAGGACCGTGACGGATTATATGGTGATGAGGCTATCAATACGATAGTTCAGGAGATGGAGAACCATCGCGACGATGTGGTTGTCATATTTGCCGGCTATCCGGATAAGATGGAAGGATTTCTTCAGAAGAATCCCGGCCTGCGTTCGCGTATTGCTTTTCATGTGCCTTTTGCAGACTACAATTCCGAAGAACTGTGCTGTATCGCAAAACTCATAGGAAAGAATAAAGGGTTAAGTTTTTCTGAGGATGCGGTTGTAAAGCTGGAAACCGTCTTTGATTCAGTGCGTCAGCAGAATGACTTCGGTAATGGAAGATATGTGAGGAATATTCTGGAACAGGCAAGAATGTCTCAAGCAACACGTTTGATGGAAGCAGACTTTGATTCGATTACTACCGAAGATGTTGTAACCATCAAAGCTGAAGACATTGCAGAGCCACCGGCAAAACCTAAAGAAAAGCGTCGCATTGGCTTTGGTGTGTAAAGCGCCATGATCTGTGTATTGCATTTGTTACACAATTCTCGTTAAAAAAGAGAGGTTACTGATATGAACGCATTTGATAAGACCATCGGCTGCTTGGCGATCGAGAATGGACTCGGACAAATCGGTGTTACGCCGAAAACCAAGGGTATTTATTTAAGTTTCGGAGTATCTGCCACGAAGGCGCCTGTTGCTCTACGATGAACCCGATAGAATTGCTATTTGCTGTTGACTGGTGATATATCCTCTTTTACTTACAGCAAAACGGATGGAATCAAGCAGAAACAGAATGCGATGATTCACTTTTGGGAAATGCTGATTTCAGAAATCGTCGGAAAATCCATGGTTAAATAGGAAGGGTGGAATTAATATCATGAAATATTATGCTGCATACTTACCGTACATTATAGATGATGATTATGATTGGAGCTATCCTGCAGCGGAAATGCAGCTCCTTTGGCGGCTTGATGACCTACAAGATCGCTTAGAAGAACTGATTACTAAAGACGCACCATATAGAGATGGATATATGTACTCGGAGGACGACATTAGATATGCTTTGCCCGAACGCCTTTTTGATATCGGTAAAGTTGAACGAGCAATTGAATTCGTAAAAGATGAGCTGGTAAACAAATATGGATTGCCGGATCCTGACTCTTTTATACTTGATGAGTCGGAGAGTGCTGATAATGATTGCGTCGGACAGATGACTATGTTCGACCTTCTCCATGAAAATTTGCCGAAGGCAGCATAAATTATGAAAACTAAAGTAGAAATCATGTCGCGTAAAGCAATGAAAGAGTTGATCGAATCGGGATTCCCTGAGAATACAGCAGTAATCAGTTTTTATGATCCTAATGATGGACGAGGTCTTGCAAGATTAAAAGAGTACGAGCCCATAAATTACAACGGGATATGCGATTATGTCTTTACGGTTGGGGTACATGATATTGATATTGAAACACTCGGAGATTATGAGACGAGATTTGTCAAGGTAGTTTTCTGCAAAAGGATATCAAAAGAGCAATGGGGCTGCCACACGTCATTTGTATGGCAGCCCCTCCGCAATTTAACGCTATTGCGCAGCTGATCTGCCTAAATGGGCAGCAAAGTGAAGCGATTGATACATTTCTTAATGTAAGCAGCACTGATGACGGTCAAGTTGGAACGCATTATCGTGTTTATTTATGGCACTATTTATACGTTATACAACTCGCCGTTTTCAAATTCTTCATTAGTTATTGGTTCTAACTCGCCATAGTAGTTCTCCAGAAAATCATAAGCATACTTGCGGTTAAGAAGGTCATGTATTTTCTGGTTGTAATAGTTTCTAAGGCAGCTATAGCACGAAGGCGAGCAATTGCATCCTTTTGTGATAGCAATAGCCTTCTCAACCACTTGTCGGAAACAGCGGCCATCCTCAGTAACGAGTCTTCTTACATGGCCAGCACCGCCCGCAACAGCGTCGTAAAGAACGATGGCATAAATCAGCTTGTTGTCATATACGATCTTGTGGAGGCAGCCCTTAATATCGTTTCTCTCAATATCCATGACGGAAGACAGAGCTTCTAATAGCGCATACATGACAGACAGCATAACTTCTTGATTGCCGGCCTGTGGTGTCGAGAAAACCAATCGCACAACATCCGTCTTGAAAACATGACAGAGCTTATTTTTGACCAGTTTGACTTCGCAGTTTTTTCCCCATGGAGTAATGTGTTTCTTCTCCAGGGTTTTCTGGTGGGAATTAAACCCAGCCACTTCCATGTTTTCCATGGTGCTTTCAGCATAACCGCAATGTGGGCAGACATAGAAATCATCGTTGCAAACGACCATAAGGGAGTCATTGACTGACGTTTCCATCTGGAAACGATTGCCGTCCTTCATGACGAAGGCGTATTTCTGCATGACCTGCCGCTGAGCGTCGCCAATATAGAAGTCATCACTGCGAAACGCCTTATCTGGTTTTCGCATAGGGACGTCCTTCGGTTTTGCGTCTGCTACAAAGCCCTTTCTCGGCTCAATAGCCTGCTTCCATCTGGATTTCGAAATGATCTCATGACATGAAACACAAGGTTCTCCTCCCTCATCGGGCTCCATCAGTCTATGATTCCAAGTCATGCACGAAGGGTTGTTGCACTGAGCAATATATGCAGTTTCCCAATCTTGTCCGGTGGTCTGAGGCAACTTTCGGATGTATCGGCTTGTATAAAGCTTGCCATCTGCCACCACCTGCGAGTCCGGTGCATACTCGGAGATTGCCAATTGCAGATCGCGGACCATTTGTAGCTTCTTATCTGTGGCAGCATTCGTGTTTTGATACAGTTCGACAGTATCTACCGGGAACCCGTACTTTGGCAGGACATTATTCCTTACGAGGAACTCGATAAGCTCGTTCCTTCCTCGATTGTCCTCTTTCCCTCGACGATAAGACCATAGCTTTTTCTCGACCGCCGCAGCTTGTTGCGTCAATCCCTCGGCAAGAAGGCGCCGGTATTCATCAATGTAGTATTGAACAGTCCCGCGAAACTCATCCACAGCGAGTTTCAAAACGCCGTCTTTGCCAACAAGTTTCTCTGTCCATGAGAAATCATTGATTCCCATAACTCTGTGCATAGATTCAGGAATGGATGCCTTCAGAACATCCTTTAAATGTTCTGGTTTACTTGACAAGTACGCGCAGAAACGTTCCCAACCGTCCCCGCTCAGCAATACATCGGCGTTGTTTGAATTGTATACATCAACCTGTTTTGCAAAGAAGTCGCTCAACGCGACGGCAAAGATATGCCGCAGTATAATTTTCTCATTACGAACTGTGAACAACGGCACACCGATTTTGCCGGTAATCATGTTCTCCGGATTCTTGAAATAGGTAAAGTCGTGGGAACTGAGCTTAGCATATGTAAGTGAGAACGCCGCTGCATTTTTACCGCGACCTGCGCGTCCTGCTCTTTGCACATAGTTTGCCGGTGAAGGAGGCATATTCCGCAGGTATACAGTTTCCAGATCACCCACGTCAACACCCATCTCGAAGGTCGTTGAGCAGCTAAGAGCATTGATCTCTTTGTTGACGAACATCTCCTGGTACTTTTGTTGTTCCTCGCGTCCGAGCTGTGCCGTATGCTCTTTAATGTGAAGCGGCTGCATGAGAGAAGATTGATAGAGCTTTGCATAGTGATTATCCTTCAAAAGACTATCATGCGTGATCCGACGAAGATGGCCGCCGCATTTGAGCGTGGTACACATGTCTTTACAGTTCATCGTGGTGGTCTTCCCGCAGATGTCACAAGCATAAATTGGCACATCTTCAGTACCGGAGCTGATCGTGAACCGCTCCGTGCTGAAATAGAACTCATCATTGCCAGCAGTTGAAAGAGGCTCCTCTCCTCTGAGAACCTCATCCCAATACATCTGAAGCAACTCATTTGCGGATGCCTCATCCAGATTCAAAACACTCATAACACGCTTGAGACGTCCGTTCTTCAGAAGACTACCGTTTTTCCTAATGGCAGCAGACCAACCGGCAAGGTAAGACTTTTTCTTATCCTTGTCCATATCCTTACAGCGCTTTACTCGTTTGGGCTTTGGAGTATAGAAAATGTACTCCCGCTCATCATCGGTCAAATCACAGTCTCCCTCCAATGCGCCATGGTAAACAATTTCCATGGCAAGCAAATCGAAGAGAGCCTTCACATCTTCAACTTTTTGTTGATAGGCTTCGGCAACACCCGACATAATTTCCTCGGCGTTCCCTTTATAATTGAACTTGAGGATGCCCAAAGAAGCCAAGCTGGTGCTTCGGCGTGCATTGACCATCTCGTTCAGGACGGCGATCCATGCGTTTTTTCGGCTCGTCGCCGTTAAATTCTCAACGCCTTTGTCTCCCGGTTCAGCAAATGTTCTACATGAATCGAAATAGGATGTGAGTTCATCCACAAAGTGCTGGATTTCCCAAGGATGCGCTGCCATATTTTCTTTGTTCTTCTCAACAACATGCCAGATGCCACGCCTGCGAAGGAACTCACTATAGGCCGCCGTCATGTACGACGCAAAAAATGCTGCCTCTCCTCTGCTGTCGGAGAAAGAAAGGAATTGCCTCTTGCGGCGGACAATATCAACCTGAGCGCCTTGCTTTGCAGCTCCAAACAAGCTCTTTTTAACCGGCTGTGCGCTTTTCTTGCTCTTGAGAACTTTCTCGCTCTCCGGCAATTCTTCAAACAACGAGGTGCCAAGAACTGCTGTTGCCGCGTCATATCCCAAGTAGAAGGTTTTGAATGTGCCAAAATTGCAGCTCGGGCATTTTCCATCTCCGCGCGAACCGCTTTTTCTTGCTTTCCTAAGCTTTACATAGTGGGTTAGCCCACATGTACAGGGAGGGTCTGCCTTCAAACTTTCATGAATAAGGGCACCGCATTTTGAGCACAGGATATAATCATTTTTACCGATTTCCTCTGTGTCATCTTCGTCTTCCTCATCCAAATCCAAGTCGATATCTCGACTGTCTCTGAGAAGGTAATACTCAATTTCAGGATCGTAAGAGCTGTTTGCAAACTCAAGCTTTCCATCCACTTCTTTTCCGGCTACTGCTACTCTTCCGCAATCATCACAGATCGCACACTCGAACACTTTCCAATTTTCGTCGCCTATCGTAATGCTCCTGTTTCGGTTGAGCATCAACTTTTTGTTTTGACCAAGCGTAACATATGCGCCCTCAAGCGCTTTTGCAAACATGTGGTAACGCGCTTTTATCAAGGCAGACTTGTTTTTGGAAGCTTGCGCAGCCACTCCAATAATGTTTACAACATCCTGCTGGGTCACATTGTGGGTTGCTCTGAGTGCTCTCGTTATCTCGGGAATCGTCATAGGATGACTTGTTATTCTGCGGAGGTCTCGATAAACTGAGGCACTAACGCACAGATCATAAAGATACTCAGCGTCGGGAATACCATCTGGAATTGGAAGCCCATAATCATCAGCAATGACATTCAGGGGCTTTTGAGGATCAATAAGCTCCGCAAACATAGACAGGGGGACATCGACAGGTTCCCTATCATAAGACGGAACCACACTTTGAGACCTGATAATATCCTCAGCATAAAAAGATGCGTTGCACAGCGTTTCCGCAAACTTGACGATATCATCATCTGCTTCTTTTCCGCCTAGCGTGGCGCTGGTGAGAATATGGAGGACATTTGCCGGGTTGCTAATTCGTGCTTTAAGCCGCTTCAGCAGCAGGGACGTTTCCATTCCCGTCGCTCCCCGATAGATATGTGCTTCATCAAGGACAAGGAAACGCAGCTTCGCTCTGGAAAAGACCAGGTCATCCTTGGGCCTGAGCATCATATACTCAAGCATGGCATAGTTCGTCACGAGGATATGCGGAGGCGTCTTCTGCATCTGATCGCGAGAAACGATCTCATTTTTCAGCGGCTTCAGGGAACGTCCATTTGCATCCTTGTACACCTTACCATATTCAGCAATCCCGTCCTGTTCATTTTGCTTTGTGCTGCTGTTATAGACGCCAAAAGTAATCTCAGGATAGCTCTTCAGCAGATTGCGCAGTCTTTTCATCTGGTCGTTGGCAAGAGCATTCATCGGATAAATCAGAATCGCTCTCACACCGGATGAAAGGGTACCTTCTTCGGCCTCCCGAAGCAAGTGATTGATTATCGGAATGATGAAGCACTCCGTTTTACCAGAGCCGGTTCCCGTGGTAACGATCAGGTTCTTACATTTGTTTGTCTTTCTAAGGGCTCTTTCCTGATGGAGATACAGCCCACGGTTGATCTGGATCTCTTTTTCACCATCGGGAATATCTCCCTCCAAACTGTGGAAGAGTGAAGACGCCTCGCCCTCCTCAATCATCTGAGCAAGGCTTTTTCCGGTTTTATATGAGTCGCTGACGTCAAGATAGGGGCCTTTTGCAATAGCACCTTCCTCACGCAACGCAGCAGCAAACTGCGCAGCGTAATCCTTATCGGAAATATGGAACAACGTCGATATGTACCCTTTAAACTCATCCTTGATGTTGTCTGCTGCAGTTATTGGACTAAACATACTTACACCCTTTCCGTCCGATACGAGTATAGATCGGCATTGGAATACTTTTGTTTGTTGGCCTTCGTGTATTCGTGATCCGTAAGTGCAAAGACTACGGATTCCAGGCTGCGATCATAGTAGTTATAGTAGTACAAACCATCTCCATCTGGATCAGTAATGCACAGTGCAGTGTCGCTGATATACACAATTCGAACCGGATTCACCAACATTTTTGTAATGCCCTTTTTGTTCGTGTGAACGTCATACGAGAACTCATACCTTTCCCCATGATAACCAGTCGTGTAGAGAATTCCGCTATACACCGGGCAGTATCCTTCGGAGGTATCCTCCATCCCACAATACTGTATTTGGTCAATATAGCAGGGGCGTATCAGGATATGACCGGCCTCTTCCTTGAACTCATCTGTTATAGATTCGACAACAATCCGGCGGTTCATAAAACGTAGAAGGTTTTTATCACCGATGATACAATCGCCGGCTGCCACAACTTCTTTTGCCCTTTTGAATAATCCTCCGGTTTGGATACTGATTTCAAACTGATAGTTCCCGATGGGCATATCTTTCGGTAAGATGATATACTCCGTATCTTCGCTAAGCTTGAATTCAAACAGCTTATCATCGGCACTTGATAGCAAGAGAGTGAATTCTCTGCCCGAAGTACCAATAAATACTCCACCTTGATCCCATAGTAGCTTTTGTTCTTCTGTCCAGAGGGAAGGACGTTTCAGAAAACGCTCCTTGAAGAAAACTCTCGCCAGAGAATAAGAGGCACTCTGTGTCTGACCGGCAACTCTCATCACCACTTCTGCGTCATTGAAGCTGTCTGTACCACCGAACGACTGCAGGACATTTCCAATCGTCACCAAGCCCTGACCATCATAGAGGATGTCTTTGCCACCAACGAGAAACTGAACATTGACTCTCGCTGGAGTGGTTACTTTGAGAAAACTATTCTGCGGAATATGTCCGATATACCATGCCGGTTGAGGCTCCTGTAACCATGCACCGGAGGTTTCAGACACGGTGATTTTCGGAATATCCGCATGGAGTTCTCCATCACGGAAAGGTATCCGGACTTCAGCCTCATTTTTCCCAAAAGGAACTACTTCATGGAAATCATCTATGTCCGCATAAAATTCTGCACCGTCATAATCGCTTGAATTATAATAGAATTCACGATTAAAGCAGCAATCTGCTTTGGAAATCAGAACAAATGTCCGGCCAAACATCAATCGTTCGTTTGCCAGATTGATTACTTGAATACGTACCGTGTCATGTTCGCCATCAAACGGCATAGTGAACGCGAGTCCATTGTCGGACTGTTCTAATGAGTCAAACTCTATTCTCTCGCCGTCTTTTAAGAGGACAAACTGCTGCGTGTAATCGCGATTTCCAAGAATGATGCTACAAGTACTCTTCCGAAAGGCGAGGAAAGCTTCTGTGTCCTGAATGGTGACCGTTGGCAGGAATGTAGATTCGCTTGGAGTGATAACCTTGAGGTCTGTCCCATTCTCACTGTCGAAGGCAATCAAACGGCCATCCACCGAAAGCACATATCCGTCCTTCAGCTCCAAGAAGAACGCTTTCAGCCCAGCATTTTTCATCGAGTCAATCTCGACGATATCCGTGTTCTCTGTCTTTACCTCCGACATTTTAGGCACTACGAGCGTATAGTGGTTTCGTTTGACTTGATTTGCCGAGATCTCAGCACCGCCGTAGAACAGCAACACGTTACGATGCAGGCTTTCTTCTGAGTCGTAGATCCACTCGTCATCACATTTGATCCGAACACAAATGTTCAGCAAACTATCCTCTTGAGAACCCACCGAAATAGAAGCGGCGACACCGTTTAGCGTCTTTCCGAGCTCGTTCCCGTACCAACTAAGGTTCTGCTGCATTACTTCTCTGCCATTGCAGCTTACGTAAAGCGTTGCCTTTTTGATCTCCTCGTTCTTCAAGCGAATATCCGGGAGTATGAGCTGTACGTCCGTTTCATTTTTCAGGATGAACTTCGCACGGATACGGGAATAATCTATTGCGACATCACGCTGAGTGACTTGCGTCTGTCTCTCTGATTTTTTTGTATTTGCAATCGCAATGATCTTCTCTTTGAACCACTCTTCACAGAGCAATTCTTCGTATATATTGACTTTCTTGGTCTCAGAGTTGACAAGCGAATCGATTTTTCCGATTAACTTTTCAAACAGGTTCCGCGTATAGACAGGCCGGTAAAGGATCAGTTTCCGTATTCCTTCCTGGAATGAATACGCCTTAGAGCTGATTGTCAGTTCGACATCTTCCTCATTGCCGCCTGATAATTTTTGCTGGAGTGCGTGGACCATAACTGAAATCAAAGGGTCGTTTGGAATCACGCGCCAGTTAAGGTTGCTTTTGTAGAAGTCGAACAGGAAATCAAACAGAGCCATCCACGACTTTTTCGTACTTAGCGCATGGATCACAACCGTTGATTTGAAGGCGCGTCCATTTGCATCCTCCAAGAAAAGACGCTGGTTGCGCTTCATTGCATTCTCAAGGGACGACTGAAGAAGTCTTACTACCGATCCACTTGCGTCACGATACCCGAACTGGAGAGTAATATAGTTCCAGAAATTACTGTTCTCCTCATTCTTCCATTTTTTTGCATTGTTAATCAGCGCAAGGGTAATCTGCATCTCTGCGCGCAGCGAGAGCTTTGTCCATGGTTCTCTAAGTACAAGGTCAATGTATTTTCTGGCGTTTACATTTAGCTTGTCCACCGTTTCGGGCTTCAGAATACGGCTTCCAATGAGGGGATACATGGCAAAGACTTTATCTTCAAAAGTACCGTCGCTTTGCCTGACCTCCATATCCTTTTCAAGAATATCAACAGCCACATCAGGGCGCTCGGTAGTTCTTTCAAACCCTAACGAGCGAACATAGCTATTAACGTTGAATCCCTTGTTATACGCATAGGTATTAAGGATTTTATAAATCCGAGAATCCGTTGGGAAATAAACAACATTGTCATGTACAATGTACTGTCGCAACTCTTCGATATGGCGCTCTTTTGCTCCATCTGTGGTTAGTTCCGAACCGTCGAGTCGAGATTCAAATCCATAAAGCTCAATAAAGCTCTTGATTGTATAGCCATTCCGGGAGGCTATTGATCTAATCCATTGGTTTTTCGGATCAGAGGAGATGTACACTTTCCCGTCAACCATGTTTTCCTGCATGAAGGCAATAATCTGCTCATCTGTAACGCTGCGCTGATCGAGGTAATGGTAGCCGGAAATGAAAACAGCGTACTCATCCGTAGTCATTCCGCGCAACTGTGCATTTGCTCTGAATCTCTCAGGATTATCCGGACGATAGAAAGGCTTCGTAAGGACGTTAATAACTCTTCCGTCTGATTCGCCGGCCAACTCCCGCTCGGTATACATGTGCATCTTCTTGACAACAACTTGTTCCCGAATCTCATCTGGCAAGTCGTTCAAAAAGAAGCACTTAATCTCGTTCTCATATATAAAAAGGCAGACGAAATCGTCCTGTTTGTTATTCATACAACAGCAGGTTACTTCGTCGTCAGTATAGTCAAAACTTTTGTTTTCGATCAGTTCCGCAAGGATTGACAGCTCACTCTCACATATTGTCTTTCCCGTCCATGTAGATCTGCGCTGCGGCAATCGCTTCTCCAAAGCGTTATATACGCTTTGCTTTGAAAGTCCAAACCATTCCGTCATCTTAGCTGGCTTGAACACAAATCTTTCTGTTAGAATATCAATGACCGCAAAATCAAAACCTTTACCAGCAGATTCTACGATAGGTTCATCTCCAAGCTCCTGATTGTCTTGAGATGTGAGATTATCGAAATAGCCTCTACCATCTCTAATTATTACATCGATAATTGCAAGTATTTCGTCTCTTGTTTGAGCGCCAACATTTCGGATGCTCATAATATCCTTTTCAGACATTTGAACCAGTTCGCCCGCAGTCTGAACATTTGCCCGCTTCAATGCATTTCTGGCTCTAACGCTAAAAGGAACATCATCAAGACTAATAGATTCGATTTGCGGAAGGAGTTCAGATAGTCTACTACTTTCCGGTGTGGTTTCAATAACTGCCTCTGGCTCCTCTTCGCGTTCGTGGTGTACGACCTTGCCGCTTTGAATGATGCTTTCAATGGCCTTTGTGATTTCTTCTCTGCTCAACACGCCGACATTGCGTAGCTCAAAAATGTCCTTTTGTGACATTTGGATCAATGCTCCGACCGTGTGAATGCCACCACGCCTCAATGCGTTTGTTGCACGAGTTCCAAGTCTAAGGCTTTCAATTGGCGTATCTTGAACATCCGGAAGAATCTCTTTGATTCGTTTCGCTCGTTCCTCAAAGAAACAGATGATATCGTCTGCATGGGCTATTACGCCATTCAATTCTTGGAGAACATCTTCACTGATATTGCGTGTTGCAGATAATTCCATCATATCGCAGTTCAGCAAATCGTTCAGCCTCATCAATCCTACACGGCCCAAGAAACTTTTGCTCTTGTCCGAAATCTCCAAGTCGTGGATATAAATCGTAATATGCGTTTCTTTCATCTTATACCCCCAAAAGCCATTTTTAAGAAATAGGAAAAATACCATAAGAGGATCTCTCTCAATCCCCTCACATTCGCTTCGATGAGAAATTATATAGAAAGTTTTTCCTCTTGCCATGATTCAACGCGCTGTCCATGTGTAATTCCTTTACATGAACATAGTTCACGCTGAAATGGTTCGGCTTTTCCATAAATTTATCATTAGCTTATTTACCAATAATCGTTTTGTACAAAACACTGCTTCGTATAAGTACACAATATTCACAATAACTATACCACAAAAAACGATTGAATTCTACACTTTTTGCTAATTATCAAAAAAAAGTGGGAGTGCATCGTTCAAAATGCACCCCCACTGAAATATTATCGCTCCCAACTGTCTCGGCTTTTCTTCTTGCCCTGCTTCTGCTTTGTCTTCTGTTGCTGTTTCTGACGCAGACGTTCACGGATGGAGCGTTCTTCAGCTTCCTCATGGAGCAGGTTTGCCACATCCCGTTTGCTGTCGTACATCATCAGGGGATCGTACTTATTCCTAGACTGCACACAGTCAACCGCAGAACGCTCCATTGCAGGACGCAGGGCATACCTTGCGTCCTGTAATTCGTCCGAATCAAATTCCGCCGACTGCAACTTTGGCAGGCGACTGCCGGGGCGTTTCATCAAATTTCTCCATGCCTTCGTAGGTTATGCCATCTTCGACACCGTCCATATCGACGGACATTTTCTCTCCGTCACCGTCGGAGCCCACATCGACCTTAAGAAAATCAAAAAGCTCATCAATTGAGGCGTCCGTGTCTGAATTTATGATGGCTTTATCGCCTTGTATATTGATTGCGGAAATTTTGATAACAAAGCTGCTTTTATCACCGTCAGTATATGAAATGACGTCCCCATCTTTCAGAGAATCAAACTGGGAATCAATATTGTTGAATTCATATACATCATTTTCAGAGGAAATGAGGACATTTTTAACTCCGTCGGTAGTGATCTCAACACCATTGTCGGCAACAACGGCAAAGTTATTGTCCTTGGTTTCGTCAAGATTGAGAACGATATTATCGGGGAAATCATCCACGGTTTTTTCTTTGGCTTCAATAAAATTATGAGTATGCTCTATATCTCTGTACTCCTCACAAAGAGAATCCAATTCATCATCAAGCAAAAATGCTCTTAGCAGATAATAATCGGGCAGAGACGAAATATTAAGCTCAACATCGACGCTGCCTGCATTTTGCTCAACATTGCAAAAGCCCGATCCTACCATTCTTCCGCTGTCATCATCATAAACAGCAACAAGCACCGTACATGCATCTGCATTATTGATTTCAACAGCAATGGTACTGCCGTTAATATCAACGCCTACTATGCCATAGCTTTCGCTGCTTTCAACTTGCTCGGATGCAGCTTTTGCCAACACTTTGCCGACGGCGTTTGTCGACTCTAACCTGAGTCCATCCTGCTCTATTGCAGCCTGTGAAGAATCGTTGCCTTTTGCAGCAATCGTCGTGATAAGCGTACCGATTATCATTATCATGCACAATAGCAATGATAGTACGCTTTTGAATGCTTTTTTCATAGAGGTTCCTCCTTTTTACCGCGTTGCGGATGTGGCGTTACGCCTTCGTGAATAAAGACACGGCCTTTGCCTAAAAGGTTCAAAAAACTTTGATTTTAGACATGTTTTAAATATAATATCAAATTTTCACTTGCCGGTATAGTCCAAAAAGCAGTGACGAAAAGTACACGCAAGCGATTTAAATTTAAAAATTCTGCTCCGATCTTACCGCCGCACCTAATCTTACATACTTTCAATGATAAAAACCACGACAGGAGATAATTCTCTTGCCGTGGTTTTTTGCTGTGAGGCGGTATGAAGTGCGGCAGAGGATCGGCGGCTTCTCTTACACGCCGGAACATCTTAAATGACAGGAGGAGATAACAGAGCGTAAGAAAAATGTGTAAAGAGGCGGTGATCGATTGAAGCCACCGTAACGGCAATGTCGGGTTCTGTGGGGTTCGGTTAAACGACCCCGCGGAGCCGCGACGGCTGAGCAGGCTAACCATTGGTGTGCTTTCAAGAGGTTAGCTCGTCCCTTCTGTAATTTATGATTGGTGCCCGATAAGCCTTTGATTCGACTTTTGCTGTTCAGAAACTTTTATGCGCTCGGTAATCTTACATACTTTCTTTGCCGGGACAAAACGGCAATATTCACCCGCTTGTCCTTCTAAGGCAGAAAACGCGGAGCAAATCTTACACACTTTTTGCGAGTCGAAAAAGAAAGGAGGCTTATCACCGTCCGCCGCACCCGCAAAGGCCTGTGATTTTAGCCGTTCGGAAACCGTCCGACGGCGGAAGATAATATCGACTTACGGCTTTTACGGTATTGAATTAATCCTAAATGAAAAATTTAAAATTTATAACGAAAGGAATGATGATTATGTCAACCGGTAAGGTTGGTACACCCACAAGCACTGTTTTCAGAATCAAAAAGCCCAATAAGATCCCCTGCGACTGCGCTCGTTGCCGTCACAGCGAGAACCGCAACGGCAGCATACTTCACTGTATGTATTTCGGTCTGTATCCGCCGAAAAGGACCAAATGCGAAAGGTATTGGCCCACTAAGCCGCCGAAGGTCAAGGGCAAGAAAAACAAGCAGAATCGGAAGAAAAACAACAACAAAAAGTCAAAGAAACGGAGTTGATCTTATGCTGTATAAAGAAATGCTGCTCATAGGAGAGGATTACGATTATTTCATTGAAATGGATCCCGCCGGCAACGGGATACGGTTTATGAGGGTCGGCGATGACGACATACGGAAATGGGTGGCGGCGATAATCGACACCGGCGACGGTTTTACGCTTGCCATGCTCTCGGGGCAAGGCATAGTTATGAAAAAGCTGGATCCTAAGGGGCTGTGCCGTGTGAAGGCCAATTACAGAGAATTATTGCTGACGGGCTTTACCGGCGGTCAAACGATCTACGATCACGTATTCATAATCAATTACACAGGCATAGACAGCGAAGGCGTGACTATCAGCTATTGCGATGATGATACGATCTACACAATTGCGATCTGTGAAACGGAACAAAACCGACTGAGGTTTCGCTGTGCATAGTTAAATGCCCCTTTCTTTATTGCTTATGCGGTGAATCCCGATTAATACTCGGGGTTTGCCGCAAGGCAACGTGCAGAGACTATCCGTAACAACTAAACAAAATTAAGATAGATATTATATATGCATTAGTTTGCATTCTTTATTGCATTATTGTTTGCATTTAATGCTTTAATTTGCCTACTGCATATTTTTGCCTAAGTAAGGATAGTTATTTGCCTGTGACAGCCTTTGTCTGCCTTCAAGGATATTGCAGTTTTGATGCTGAAGTCTGCCGCTGCCTGTCTAAGCCTGCGTGTGCCTGCCTTCGCATTGCCTCTTCGGCGGTTTTGGAGACTTAGTTGCAGCTGTTGCCTAAGTTTGCTTCGGAAGTTTTGCTTCATAGCTTGCCTAACCATGGTCAATTGTTGCGAGGATATGGCATTGATATGCATAACAAAGTGTATTGATCGTTTTGCCTGCAATATGCCGATATTGATGCCTTGACTATGCATTTTGCCGATTGCTGCAAAAATTAAAACCAAATCTTACATACTTTCAGTGACGGACAAGATAAATCCGCAAAAACATGAATTCACGGGAGGTGAAAACAAATGCGATGGCCGTAGATACGACAGCGATAATTGCTGCTGACAAGGTTTGACAGACCTTATCATATTGTCTCAAGCGACATAATTGCAAATCACTTCAAAAATTCGAAACCAATCTTACATACTTTCAGTGACGGGGCGAAAAGCGGTATGTATCGACATCGACCCGTGACTCTATCGTCCTTGGAGAGGGACATAAAAAACTACTACTTTATTATACGAGGTGACAATAAAATGAAGGATTTTTTATCAATCACAGTCGATGATGAGCTCGATTTTAGCTCGGTATCTGAGAGAAAGGATAAGTTTATTCTTCTCAATGAAGGGTATTATTCGTTTAGAGTTTTGGGAGTTAACATGGATAGATATCAAGGCTCTGAAAACTCCAAATCGTGCCCCGTAGCTAAACTGCTGCTTTCGATAGAGAACGACAAAGGAAATGTAGTGCTCAATCACTTCTTTTTCCTGAATAACTCTTCGACACAGCAGATAGCCGACTTTTTTGAGTCAATCGGTCAGCCGCTCACAGGCCGTTGCAACCCTGATTGGGATGCAACCGTCGGTCTCAGCGGCGGCTGCTATCTGACTCAAAAGGAGCTTACCTACAGGACAATCAACAAAGTGAAACGCTTTGTTACTGCAAGTAAGCCAAATCTTGAAAGAAAGGAGGAGCCGTGGTATGTATAATTCGATTAGAATAAATGATGCGGATGAGCTTATGCCCCCGCCGTTCATTCTGAGCGCTAAGAAAGCTGCCGAATTAACCGGTCTCTGTTATGCGACGGTCATAAGGCACTGTAAGGACGGCACGATCAACGCATTCAAAAACGGCCGTGAATGGTGTATTTACGGTGACGATCTTGCTGCAATGATGGGTGTCGACCGTGCCAAGCCCGAACGCAAGGCGGCAACAGGATGCTATCGTGAAACCGTTATCAGCCATACCGTTTTTCAGCACATTGAACGGAAAGTCAATAAGTAATCTGCGGTAAAAACCGCGAATCGGCCACTTCTGCATCATTGAATATTTGCGGCATACTCAACAATAATAAAATCAGAAGGTAAAATTTAGTGGCGTCCGCCGCTCTCGATATGACAGAAGAATTACCTGCTTTAAGCGTAGAAAAATAACGGAGGCGACAAATGATTCAAAAAACAAAACAGAATACTTTTGAGCAGCTGTGGCTTTCGTATTATAACGACACGCTGTATGAGAAGGGATTCATAACCGAGGATGAGAGGAATAAAATGCGCATTAAAATAAAGGAGTACACCTCAAAGAAAGCCACATAGAAATCGAAAAGGAGAAGGCGATCGATCAAAAATTCCGCATTAAACATTACATCCGTCGTTTTGCATTCTGCTCATTCGGCGGAGAGGTGTTTGGAGTTTATGCTTGAAAGAGCTGCCGCTTTTATTGCGGCAGCTCATTTCCGTAACGGCAAAACGCAGATGTAAAAAATGGTAATCATGCGCTTTGACTTGATTAAATTCCGAGTTGACGTATAATATAGGTGACTTGTTTTTAACGATTCGTATCGTCAATCTACCGTGAAAGGAGGAAGTGGTTTGGATATACATGAGGTTCGCCAAATGCTGCGGACAAAGTCAATTTATGATATCCCGCTGAGGGTAACATATTATGCCCGAGTTTCTTCGGAGACGGATGAACAGCTTAATTCTCTGGATAACCAAGTGAGCTATTATGAGGAGTTTATCAAAAGAAACGCAAAATGGTCTTTTGTCGCCGGGTATGTTGACGAAGGCATCTCCGGCATCTCCACAAAGCACCGTGAGAATTTCAACCGAATGATAGACGATGCGGCAGACGACAATTTTGACCTTGTGATCACGAAAGAGATTTCTCGTTTCGCCAGAAATACCCTTGACTCGATCCAATACACGAGGCAGCTTTTATCGTGCGGAGTGGGCGTGTTCTTTCAGAATGACAACATCAACACATTTGATGAGGATTCCGAGCTGAGACTCTCCATAATGTCGTCGATCGCGCAGGATGAATTGAGAAAGCTGTCAAGCCGTGTTAAGTTCGGTCAACAGCAAGCTATTAAAAACGGCGTTGTTATAGGCAACAGCCGAATTTTCGGGTATCGGAAGAAGGATAAAAGGCTTGTTATTGACGAGGAGCAAGCCGTTATGGTGCGCGAATTGTTTGAATCATACGCCACGGGCAAATACTCAATGAAGCAGATCGAGAATGTCTTTTGGGAGAAGGGTTACCGCAATAACAACGGCAAAAAGATATCGCACACCACAATGTCAAACTTGATCTCAAACCCGAAATACAAGGGATACTATGTCGGGAACAAGGTCAAAGTGGTCGATATGTTTACAAAGAAGCAAAAGTTCCTGCCCCCGGAGGAGTGGGTCATGTTTAAGGATGAAACGGGGGAGATAGTGCCCGCTATCGTTTCTGAGGAGCTTTGGGATCAGGCAAACTTCATCTTAAAACGTCGCAGCGATGATGTGAAAAATCGCAAGAACATCTGCAATCACGCTAATCTGCTGACCGGCAAGCTGTTTTGCACCTGCTGCGGAGCTCCGTATTATCGCCGTGCGTCAGCTGACAGGCAGGGTCGGAAGGACAGCAGTTGGGTTTGCTCGAGCAAGAAAAATAACGGCAGCGATTCATGCGAGTCGTTTGTGATTTATGAGAGCGAGATCGCGTCGGTTCTTTTTGAAGTGTTTCGCGATAATTACAGCGATTCAGAGAAAATGATCGGCGAATATGAGCGGATGTATAATTCGCTGAGAGATGACGGCGGTCTGCAAAAGCGGATCGAATCACAGGAAGCCAAAATCGCATCATCACAAAAGAAAAAACAGAAGCTGCTCGAGCTTGTTACCGAGGGCAATATTTCGGATACGGATTTCAGAGATATGGCCGCTCAATGCAACAAAGAAATCGAGGCCGCCGAGCAGGAGCTTTCGGAGCTTAGAAGCCGCAGGGATTCAAGCGATGAATTCAAGCGCCATATGGATGAGATTCGAGCCGCAATGAGAGCGGCAGAGCGAAATATAGTCGACGGAGTTGTGACAAAAGAGTTTATCGACACCTTTGTTGACAAAATTCTTATCACGCCGATCGAGAAGAATAAAATGAGACTGGATGTCAGGATTTTTACGGGTGAGAACAGCGAAAAATACCTGAATCGCCTTAAAAACAGGGCAAATTCACTTGTTCCTACGGGTCAAATGCCTAAGAAGATGATCGAGGCTTATGAAAACGGTATAAAATAAGTAAAGCTACGGCTTTGCGGCAGGGGGTCGGGCATTGGCTCGGCTCCCGTTCTTTACACAAAAGTAAGCCTCCCGAGCGATACGGGAGGCTTGAATTATGCTTAATTTTCGGTGAATTCGTTTTTGATGCTGAGGCCTGCGAGGGCTTCTTCTCTCGAGATTTTGCCGATATTGCAGTCGGTCATGAGCTGCACGTCTTTATCCTTCAGCCTATAGAAGTACCAGATCGCGCCGGCGATGACAAGGCCGATAACGGGCAGCATCGTGTAGATGAACCAAAGGCCGTTGAGGGTGTATTCGGACTGAATAACGGGGTTCGCCTGAAGCTCCTGGAAGCTCTCCGCTTTGACGGTGCTCCACTTGAAGAAGCTCAGTAGCGTCAGCGGCAGGGCGGAGGAGACGGCGGCGGTGAGCTTCACCATGAAGGTCTGGATCGCAAAGGTGATGCCCTTTGCGTCGATGCCGGTCTTGAATTTGCCGTATTCGGCGCAGTCGGGGGTGAACATAAAGAGCATAACGCCCGAGATGCCGCCGGGGATATTTTTAAGCACGGTGAGGATCGCAAAGATGATTATGTTATTGTAGCCGACAAGCCAGGTGATAAGGCCGAGCAGAGCCGACGCGGCGGTGCAGGCGAGGTATATCTTCATCTTGTCGAAGCGCTTGATGAATTTCGGCACGAGCACGGAGAATATCAGCATGGGCACGACCGAAAGGGCGCCGACAAAGAGGCTGAAATTCTCATTGTGGAAGAGATAATAGGATACGAAGAGATTGAGGCTTGCCGAAACATTCAGGGCGCTGAAGAAGAAGTAGCCGATATAATAGATAAGCAGATACTTGTTTGAGAACAGGTACTTGAACATGCTCCTGACGGTGAAATTCTCGTCGTTCTCGCCGCTGTAGCGCTCCTTGCCCTTGAAGCAGATGGGAGCCATCGTTGCGAGGGCGATAACGGAGCAGACTATTGCGACCACTTTATAGGAGAGGCCGAACTGCTGGTTGACGAAGATAGTGCCGACGACGGTCGCAAGCGCGGTGCCGACGCCCGCCCAAATGCTCTTGTAGGACATCAGCGAGGTCCTCTCGTCGAGCCTGTTGCTCATTGCGGTGACATAGCCGAAAATGGGCACGTCGCAAAGGGTGTATGCCGTATCCCAAAGGACATAGGCTATCGCGAACCATGCGAGCTGGAGCATTTCGTTGGAGCCGTTATTCTTCGGGATAAAGAAGAGCAAAACGGTGGTGATGGGTATCGCGAGCAGGGAGATACGCAGCCAAGGTATGAATTTTTGACCGTTTTTGAAATGAACCTTGTCAAATATGCAGCCGAATATCGCGTCGTTCACGGCATCCCAGATTTTGACCGCCAGCATGACCGCTGCGGATTTGGCGGGGTCAACGCCCTGGAAGAGCAGGAATGTTACAAGATAAGTGCTTACAAGGGCATAGATGACGTTCTGACCGCAGAAATAGAGGTAATAATTCATCCTCTCCTGCTTTGAAGTTACCCATTCGGGATTTGCATTTTTTAATGTCTTACTCAATCTCTTACCTCCGAATTGACCGGCGAAACGCCGGAAAGATATATAGTAATTATACAATAATCGGGCGGATTTTTCAATTGACCGTATTTATAAAAAACCGAGCCGATATCTGTGCAACACGGCAATTTGCCGTGAGGAATTCATTCCATATCCTTAAGATGTGAAATATCGTTTGAATACATGACCTCGGGCAGTCTGTTCTCACGAAGCCTGATATGCGTAACGGAGCAGTTCAGCGCGCTCCAGCGTATCGTTGCGGGCAGCCCAAGCCCAAGCGCGGCTCTGATGAGGTATCCGAAGAAATCGTGGTGGCTTGCGGCTATCACTCGGCAGCCGTCGCCACCCATATCAAGTATCTTTTTTATCGCCGATTCGGCTCTTGCGGTCATCTGCTCGGGGGATTCGGGGTCGGGCAGGAATACATCCTCGTCGGGCGTGACGGCCTCGGGTATGAGCAGCTTTACTTTCTCACGGGGCGTGCCCCGCACGAGGGTCTCCGCCTCCATAAGCTCGGGCAGCATTATTATCGGAATGCCGAGCTTCCTTGCGGTCGGCTGCATGGTCTGCGCCGTGCGTATGAGGGTGCTCGAGAATATCATGTCAATGTCGCCCGGTTCAAATCTCTCGGCCAGAGCCTGCGCCTGTTTCTTGCCCAACTCGCTCAGAGGGGCGTCGTCTATAGTGAATTCCGGCATATATTCCTCGCCCGAATTCTCGCGGGATTGGGCGTGGCGGATAAGGTAAATATCGGCGTTAACGGTCTTCATTGTCTGCCTCCGTTCGGTTTTGAACTATATAATGTATTATAGCAAACCGTTTGGCAAAATTCAACCGTCGCTTCAGCACCAAAAAGCGCTGAACTTTTTTCGCAAAAGCCCTTGAAAAGCCGCTCGATTTATGTTAATATAAGCGATAATAAGTCAAAAACGCTATGAGCGGGCTCAAGTAGCCGTGCAAAAGGATTCTCAGAGAGCCGTCGGTCGGTGCAAGGCGGCAGTCGTTGCATGAGTGAATTACTCCCCGCCAGTTGCGCTCCGAACGCCCTCGGGTCATTAAGAGTCGCCGGGTAAGACCCGTTACAGTCTTAAAGTGAGATTGTCACTTGTCAAGGCTTCTGCCGTGAGGCAGAGGTAAATTGAGGTGGTACCGCGGTATATCCGCCCTCTGAAAGCATTAAGCTCGGAGGGCGCTTTTTTATTGTCTCTCCGACAAAGAAAGGAAGCAGAAGAAATGCCTATCACCGACATTCTGACTAAAAATGCGGACTTTTATCCAAACGACGTGAGCCTCGTGGAGATAAACCCGAAGCTCGAGGATAACAGAAACATGACCTGGCGTGAATTCGCCCTCACCCAGTCCACCGCAGCGGAGACTTACAGGAAAGAGATCACCTGGGGCGAGTTTCAAAAGAAATCAAACCGCTTTGCAAACCTTCTCCTCTCGAGAGGAATAAAGAAAGGCGATAAGGTAGCAATACTGCTGATGAATTGCCTTGAGTGGCTGCCCATCTATTTCGGCATCCTGCGCGCGGGCGCGGTCGCCGTGCCGCTGAATTTCCGCTACACCGCCGATGAAATAGCCTATTGCCTTAATAAATCCGACTCCGAATATATCGTTTTCGGCCCCGAATTCGTCGGCAGAGTTGAGGAGATATGCCACAAGGTCAAGCGTATCAAGATGTGGATATATGCGGGCGAGGATTGCCCCGCCTACGCCGAGAGCTATGACAAGCTCGTAACGTATTGCAGCTCAAAGGCGCCGAAGGTCGAGCTGACCGACGACGATTACGCCGCAATTTATTTCTCGTCGGGTACTACAGGCTTCCCGAAGGCGATACTTCATTCGCACCGTGCGCTCATGCACGCCGCCAAGACCGAGCAGGCGCACCACGGGCAGACCAAGGACGACGTTTTTCTCTGCATACCGCCGCTCTATCACACGGGCGCCAAGATGCATTGGTTCGGCAGCTTCCTTGTCGGCGGCAAGGCCGTGCTCCTTAAAGGCACGGATCCCAAATGGATAATCAACACTGTTTCCGAGGAGCAGTGCACGATAGTCTGGCTGCTCGTGCCGTGGGCGCAGGATATCCTTGACGCTATCGACTCGGGCGAGATAGACCTTAAAGATTATAAGCTCGACCAATGGAGACTGATGCATATCGGCGCTCAGCCCGTGCCGCCGAGCCTTATCAAGCGCTGGAAGAGCATATTCCCGCACCATTTGTATGACACCAACTACGGCCTGAGCGAATCCATAGGCCCCGGCTGCGTCCACCTCGGAGTTGAGAATATCGACAAGGTCGGCGCTATCGGCAAGGCGGGCTATGGCTGGCAGACCATGATAGTCGATGAGCACAGGCGGCCCGTTGGCAAAAACGAGGTCGGCGAGCTTGCCGTTAAGGGCGACGGCGTGATGCTTTGCTATTATAATGATGAGGAGGCCACAAAAGAGGTCCTTGAGGACGGCTGGCTCTTCACGGGCGACATGGCTATCGAGGACGACGACGGCTTCATTTATCTTGTTGACAGGAAGAAGGACGTCATCATCTCGGGCGGCGAGAATATTTACCCCGTTCAGATAGAGAATTTCCTGCGCCGCAACGATGCGATAAGCGACGTGGCGGTCATAGGCCTGCCCGACCGCAGGCTCGGCGAGATTTCCGCGGCGATAATTCAGGTCAAGGATGGCGCGAGCCTCACAGAGGAGGAGGTCAACGACTTCTGCCTCGACCTGCCGAGATACAAGCGCCCGAGGAAGATAATCTTTGCCGATGTGCCGAGAAACCCGACGGGCAAGATAGAGAAGCCGCTGCTGCGTAAGAGATATTGCGCCGACGGCCTTGTAGCCAAAGAGAACGAGATCAAGGAAGGATGATATATATGAAAAAGCTGATGCTCGGCAACGCTGCCGTAGCGAGGGGAGCCTATGAGGCGGGCGTTAGAGTCGTTTCGTCTTACCCCGGCACCCCGAGCACCGAGATAACCGAGAGCATGGTTCAATATGAGGACGTCTATGTTGAGTGGGCGCCCAATGAGAAGGTAGCCGCCGAGACCGCGATAGGTGCTTCCATAGCGGGCGGCAGGGCGATGAGCTGCATGAAGCACGTCGGCCTCAACGTCATGGCCGACCCCGTCTTTACCGTCAGCTATATCGGCGCTAATGCAGGTCTTGTATTCTGTGTCGCCGACGACCCCGGAATGCATTCGTCTCAGAATGAGCAGGACTCCCGCCACTATGCAAAGGCGGCGAAGATACCGATGCTCGAGCCTTCGGATTCGGGCGAATGCCGTGACTTCACGAAGCTCGCCTTCTCGCTCAGTGAGGAATATGACACGCCCGTATTCATCAGGCTTTCAACGAGAGTTTCGCATTCGCAGAGCCTTGTTGAGCTGCATGAGCCTGAGAATATCGAGCTTAAACCCTATGTTAAGAATATCGCGAAGAATGTTATGATGCCCGCAAACGCCATCGGCCGCCACGTCGTGGTCGAGGAGAGGAGCAGGAAGCTCGCAGAGTTTGCCGAGACATGTGAACTGAATACCGTTGAGGATAACGGCAGCAGGATAGGCGTTATCACCTCGGGCGTCTCTTATGTTTACTCCAAGGACGCTCTCGGCGATAAGGTCAATTATCTGAAGCTCGGCATGGTTTATCCGCTGCCCGAGAAGCTGATAAAGGATTTCGCTGCCTCGGTCGATACGCTCTATGTTATCGAGGAGCTTGACGGCTTTATCGAGGAATTCGTCAGATCCCTCGGCATTGAGGTCAGGGGCAAGGATCACTTCACCCTGCTCGGCGAATACAGCCAGAATATGATAGCTAAAGTCGTTCTCGGCGAGGAGACCGCCGCCGCAGAGCCTCTGCCGCTGCCAAAGAGACCTCCCGTCATGTGCGCGGGCTGCCCCCACAGAGGCACGTTCTATGTGCTCTCAAAGCTCGGGCTCACCGTATCGGGCGATATCGGCTGCTATACCCTCGGCGCAGTCGCACCGCTCAAGAGCGTTGATACCACTATCTGCATGGGTGCCTCCGTCAGCGCCGCCCACGGCATGGTCAAGGCTAGAGGCCGCGATTTCTCAAAGCAGCTCGTCTCCGTTATCGGCGATTCGACCTTTATCCATTCGGGCATAACAGGTCTTATCGACATCGTTTACAATAAAGGCAACAATACCGTTATCATCCTCGATAACTCCATCACCGGCATGACAGGCCACCAGGATAACCCCACCACGGGCTTCACAATCCGCAAGGAGCCGACCGTTCAGGTCGATCTTGAGGCTCTCTGCCATTCCGTCGGTGTGCGCAGAGTCAGAGTTGAGGATCCGTTTGACCTCAAGGGCTTTGAAGCCGCCGTCAAGGAGGAGCTTGCTGCGGACGAGCCGTCGGTCATAATCGCTCAGAGACCCTGCGCTCTGCTCAAGACCGTCAAATACACCGGTCACTGCGCCGTGGACGCCGAGAAATGCCGCAAATGCAAGAAGTGCATGAAGCTCGGCTGCCCCGCGATTTCGGTTGACAACGGCTGCGTTAAGATAGACGAGAATCAGTGCAACGGCTGCGGCCTTTGCGTCGGCGTTTGTCCGTTCGGTGCGATAAGCAAGGAGGATGAATGATATGCAGAATACAAAGAATATAATGATAGTCGGCGTCGGCGGGCAGGGTACTCTGCTTGCCAGCCGAATTCTCGGCAACGCCGTCATCAGCGAGGGCTACGACGTTAAAGTTTCCGAAGTCCACGGTATGAGCCAAAGGGGCGGCAGCGTCGTGACCTATGTCAAATACGGCGACAAGGTCTTTTCTCCCATAATCGACAGGGGAGAGGCCGATATGATCCTCGCCTTTGAGAAGCTCGAAGCCGCAAGGGCGCTGCCCTACCTCAAGGAGGGCGGCACTGTCATACTCAATGACCGCGAGATAGCCCCGATGCCTGTTATCACAGGCGCGGCCGAATACCCCGACGGGCTGGTCGCCGATATTGCTGCAAAGGCAAAGGTGATAGCCATTGACGCTCTCTCGCTCAGCCTCGAAGCAGGCTCCGCAAAGGCGGTCAATGTCGTGCTCATCGGCGTGCTCGCCCGCAGCAGCGATATTTCAAAGGAAGTTTGGATACAGACCATAAAGGACACCGTTCCCGCAAAGTTCCTTGACCTCAACCTTAAGGCGTTTGAGCTCGGATACAATTGCGGCTGCTGATGAGGGAAAAAATATGAGTAAAAAAGAAAGCACAGCCAAAAAAGCGGCGATAATCGGCTACATAACGGCGGCGATATTGCTCTTTGCCGTCGTGCTCGTTATCCCGCAGTCGAGAGCGGTGTTCAAATCCCTCTCGGGCGCTCATCCGTATTTAATGGGCTTTGCAAAATTCGCTTTGCTTGCCACGGCGGGCGAGCTGATAGCGGCTTATATTGCGAATTCCGCGCCGACAGTACCCGTCAAGATAGCTGCCCGCTTCGTCATTTGGGGATTTATCGGTGTTTGGATAACCTTTATGATGAAGGTTTTCTCCGTCGCCGCCGCTCAGATGATGGCGTCGGGGCTGCTCCCGGGCGGGGACAGCAGCTTCCTCAGAGCGCTTTACACCAGCGTGATGATGAATACATCATTCGGCCCGACTTTTATGGCAGTCCACAAGTGCAGCGATAAATGGCTCGAGCTCCGCAGCAAAAAGGCGGATTCGTCGCTGAAAAGCGTTATAGGCTCGATCGACTGGTCGGCTTTCGTCGGCTTCACGCTGCTCAAGACCGTACCGCTGTTTTGGATACCTGCGCACACCGTCACTTTCATGCTCCCGAGCGAGTATCAGGTGATGATGGCAGCCGCCCTGTCGGTCGCCCTCGGCGTATTCCTCAGCCTCGGCAACAGAAAGAAAAAATCCAAGGAGAAATAAGCATATGTCTGTCAGAACACCGGAAATCGAGACGATGCCCCGCGAGGATATCAAAAAGCTTCAGAGTGAGCGCCTTGTGTGGCAGGTCAAAAGAATGTATGAGAGAGTGGAATGCTTCCGTAACCGTATGGATGAGAAGGGCCTCAAACCCGAGGATATCCATGGCATTGAGGATCTTTCAAAGCTCCCGTTTTCATATAAAAAAGATCTGCGCGATTACTACCCATACGGCCTCTTTGCCGAGCCGATGTCAAATATCAGGCGAGTTCACGCTTCAAGCGGCACTACGGGCAAGAGGATAGTCGTCGGCTACACCGATAATGACCTTGGCATGTGGGCAGAGTGCGTCGCGAGGATGCTCAACGGCATTGGTCTCGGTAAGGACGATATCATTCAGGTGTCGTTCGGTTACGGTCTTTTCACCGGCGGCTTCGGCCTCCATGCCGGCGCCGAGAGGATAGGCGCCACCGTTATCCCGATGTCCTCGGGCAACACGGCGCTCCAGATACAGACTCTCATCGACTTTAAAGCCACAGCAATCTGCTGTACTCCGTCCTATGCGATGTATCTTGCGGAGGAGGCGGAGAGGCTCGGCGTTATCGATCAGCTTTCACTGAAGGTCGGCATCTTCGGCGCGGAGCCGTGGAGCGAAAATATGCGCCGCGAGATAGAGAATACCCTGCATATAAAGGCTTACGATATCTACGGCCTCTCTGAGATAATGGGCCCAGGCGTTGCCTGCGAATGCGAGTGCCAAAAGGGAATGCACGTCTGGGAGGATAATTTCATTGTTGAGATCATCGACCCCGATACCGGCGAGCAGCTCCCCGACGGCAGCACTGGCGAGCTTGTGTTCACCTCGATCACCAAGGAGGGCTTCCCCGTTATCCGTTACAGGACGAGGGATATCTGCTCGCTCAATTATGAGAAATGCGAGTGCGGGCGCACCCATGTCCGCATGAATAAGCCAAGCGGCAGGAGCGACGATATGCTGATAATCAGGGGCGTCAACGTCTTCCCGTCTCAGATAGAGGGCGTGCTGCTTGAATTCAACAGCGGCGAGATAACCCCGAATTACATTATCACCGTCGACAGGGTCAACAATACCGATACCTTCGACCTCGATGTTGAGATGAGCGAGAGCATGTTCTCCGACGATATCAAGAGCATCAACGTCGTCGAGAAGCGCATCACCGAGAAGCTCCGCTCCGTGCTCGGCCTCGGCGTCAGGGTTCACCTTGTCAACCCGAAGTCCATCGCCCGCAGTGAGGGCAAGGCCAAGAGAGTTATAGATAAGCGAAAGATTTGACAGGAGGGCATAAAATGTTAGTTAAACAGATTTCGGTTTTCCTTGAAAACAAGCCCGGCAGGCTCTCGGAGGCCGCCGAAGTGCTCGCAAAGAACGGCATTGATATCTCGGCGCTTTCGCTTGCGGATACCGATGAATACGGAGTCCTCAGGATGATAGTCAGCGACCCCGACAAGGCAAAAAATGCTCTCAGCGAATCGGGCGTTATCTGCAAGGTCACCGACGCGCTCGTCGTCGCCATAGACGACAGACCCGGCGGCTTCTCCGAGTCGCTGAGGATCCTCACCGACAACGGCATAGAGGTCAAATATATGTATGCCTGCGTTTCGAGAGAGCAGGGCAAGGCGATAATGGTGCTCAGCGTTGCCGACCCCGCAAAGGCGGATGAGCTTATCCGCAATACCGCGAGCGGCAATGTCGACCCCACGCTGATATACAGAATATAAATACTGATTCGGGAGCGCTCGCAGCCGCGGGCGCTCTTTTGCATCTATGTCAAAAAACAGCCTGCGGCATATTATGTATCAGAGGATACACCATCCTCAAGAACGAAAGGAATGATATATATGGCCGATTACGCAGGCTACCGCTATCCTCAGCGCCGCCAGACCCCTTCGGAGCCGTGCTCCTGCACCGTTTCGCCGCTACCGTCGGATTATACCGTAGCGATGCTTTATGTGCCTATGCAGACCGATACCACTATGTTTGACGAGATGAAGGCGCTCGAGTGCGGCACTCTGTTCCCCGTGCTCAGCAAACCGTTCGCAGGGAAGTGCTGCAAATGAATAAACGTGAGACAGCGCTCATGCGGCTCAGCGCCGTGCAGTTCACCCTCTGGGAGATGCACCTTTATCTCGATACCCACCCGTGGGATATCCGTATGGTCGAGCAGCATAACCGCATAGAGGCAAGGTACCGCACAATGAGAAAAGAGTTTGAAGATGAATTCTACCCGCTGACAACTTCGGAGGGTCATGGCGTCGAATGGCTCAAAGGGCCGTGGCCGTGGGAATATGAGGAGTGTGGCTGCTGATGTTTAGTTATGAGAAAAAACTTCAATACCCCGTTAAGATCAAGAACCCGAATCCGCTCTATGCAAAGCTCATTATAAGTCAGTATGGCGGCCCAGACGGCGAGCTCGGCGCTTCGCTGCGCTACCTCAGCCAGCGCTTTACAATGCCGTTTGACGAGCTGAAAGGACTGCTGACGGATATAGGGACCGAGGAACTTGGGCATCTCGAGATGATCGGCGCGATAGTCTATCAGCTCACGAGAAATCTCACCGAGGATGAGATAAAGCGCTCGGGCTTCGACGCATATTTCGTTGACCACACTGCCGGTGTTTATCCCGCCTCAGCTGCGGGAGTGCCGTTCACCGCCGCTTATATCCAAAGCACGGGTGACATGATAAGTGACCTCACCGAGGACCTTGCGGCGGAGCAAAAGGCGAGAAAGACGTACGACAATATCCTGCGGCTTGTTGATGATCCCGATGTCCGCGACCCGATCAAATTCCTGCGTGCAAGGGAGATAGTCCATTTCCAGCGGTTCGGTGAGGGTATGCGCCTTGCGACGGATAAGCTGAATTCCAAGAATTTCTATGCTTTCAACCCGTCCTTCGATAAGAATTGCCTTAAATAAACCCCTGATACACAAATTTTTGTTGACTTTTTGACCCTGATAACTTAGAGCAGCTTCGGCTGCTCTTTTTAATTCCGAATGCTAAAAATCAACTTATCTTATTGGCAAAAAATTATTAACACATTATAATATTTTTGTTTACTATGCTCTAACGGATTGGGAAAAAGGAGTGTTCGGATGAAAAAGTGGCAAAAAGCCGTATTCATCGTGGTGCTTACCGTATTCGTGGGCGCTTCGGTAGCGCGCGGACGCCGCCGAGCTTGAAGCTATAAAAGAAAAGGCGCAGGCAACGGCAGATTAAGCCTTTTCGGTCAGATATGGTGCGAATTATCAGTTTATTAACAAAAAAAAGCTTGCATATTCAGCGGCTGTAATGTATAATTGTTACATTAATGTTTTGGAGGTCATATTAAATGAATTTTATCCCCCTTTTTGCTCAGCTCGGCGGATCGGCCGGCGGTGCATCCTCAACCCAGCAGAGTAACCCCATTATGATGATAGTAATGATGGCTGCCCTTTTTGCCGTTATGTATTTCGTTATGATCAGACCGCAGAAGAAAAAGCAAAAAGAAGAGCAGAACATGCGTGACAGCATCCAGGTCGGCGATGAGATAACCACCATCGGCGGCATCATGGGCAGAGTCGTCACCGTCAAAGAGGATTCCATCATCATCGAGACCGGCGCGGACAGAAACAAGATGAAGATCACCCGCTGGGCTGTTTCGACCAACAATACCGCCACCGAGAAGGCGGAGGCTGAGAGACAGGCCGCCAAGGAAGCTGCCGAAGCTGAGAAGAAAAAGAAGATGGACGAAGCCGTTGAGAACAGCAAGGCAAGCAGAAAGAAATCAAAGAAGAAGAAGGACGACACCTTCGACAGCTGAGAATAATTTATTCGCCCCCCTCATATCATGTACTAACATGACGTGAGGGGAGTATTTTTATGCCTGCGAAAACCAAAAAAGCGAGGCGTGAGGAGCAGTCGGCTTCTCCGTTTAAGAAGATTGCCGTCGGTGCGGCGATAGGTGCGGTGCTTTTCTTTGCTTTTACGGCGGCCTTTGCCCTCGCTTCGCTCAAAAGCGGCATAGGCTCGGGGGCATATTTCCCCGCAGGCTTGATAATCGCCCTGCTCTCGGGGCTTGCTGCGGGCTTTGCGGCGGCGAAGCCTATTAAAAAGAACGGGCTTGCCTGCGGTGCGCTTGCGGGGCTTTGCGCCTCGCTGCCCTGCGCTGCGGTTGCGGCTCTGCTCAGCTCGGGCGCGGGCGTGCGGCTGATAGCCTTTATCGGCGCAATGACCCTCGGCGGCGCTCTGGGCGGAGTTGCGGCGGGGAATATCAAAAAGAGGGCGAAGTATTGAGCCGCCGTGCCGTGACCACCGTCGTTTTGCTGATATCCGCGGCGATCGCTCTCTCTTCCTGCGCGCTGCAAACGGAGATGTCGCCCGAGATATTTCTTGAACGTCTTGCTGAAACCGATAAAACGCTGAGTGTTGACTTTGACGGCAGATATTACAGCGGCGACCGCTGCTATTGCTTCGTTAGCGACGGGGGAGGGACCGAATATGTGCTCTCCATGCAGACCTGCGCCGACGGCAGCGTGCAGTCCGTGAGCCTTGCAAGCACCGCGGTTGACAGGACGGCTGCTTTTATTTCGCTTGCGGGCACGGTGACATCGGTCTATTCTTCGCAGGAGGATATCAAAGCGATTGTTTCGGCGCTTTTTGCAGACGGTAAGGTGGGGGAGCGGTGCGAATACTATAACACCCGCCGCTATGAGTATTCCTCGGCTTCAAGCGAAAACGGGCTGTATTTCTCGATAGATGATCTGCGCCTCGGCGAGCGCAGCACACCCGCCCTGACCCTTGGAGACCTCTCCGGCTATCTGAACAAATCAAAGCCTTCGGCGCAATAGCGTCGGAGGCTTTAGTGATTTCATCATCAATATTTTATATGAAAAAATAATACAAACGGTAAATAATCAATAGGTTACAAAAATTTTACTTGACTTAGCAAATTAAATTATATATACTGAAATTGCAAAGGCGTTTATTTTGACAGGGGGTGTCTCCGATGTGGCGTCGGGCGGCGGACAAAAGATAAATTCAATATCAAAAAACGGAGGAGATAACATGAAGAGAGTATCTGCATTGATTTTAGCCCTTATATTTTTATTTCTCGCGTCCTGCGGCACGGATGCCGCGCCGGAGACCACGACGGAGCAGGCTAATTCCGCCTCGACGGATTTGAAAATTGATTATGAGACCGTCAAAGTTCCGTTTAAATCCGTGTCGTCACCTTCCAGCATTACACGCACAAGTGGTTCCGTTCCCGAAGGCCGAATCAAAACTCTGCCGTTCCCCTCCATTTTGGCTTCAATTGCCGCAATCGCCATTGCAACCT
>ENA-ORPK01000363-ORPK01000363.1-human-gut-metagenome-genome-assembly--contig:-NODE-363-length-43686-cov-4.441383_pt1 | contig 43686 bp, 51 predicted proteins | sample MGYA00242139_ERZ509068 | MGnify/ENA primary metagenome ERZ509068 (study PRJEB26280, sample SAMEA2338687) | human gut metagenome | biome: human gut; feature: human-associated habitat; material: faeces...
TTTGTTGCTCAGGAACTTATAAATAAAGTTAAATCAAAGTGTTGCGGAATTAAGGTTTATATGAAATTCAATATAAAACATATAGTTTCCAATATAGCACTTGCAGCCCTTGTCTTTCTCCCAATTAGTGGTCATGCACAAGATGCGTCCGACAAGCACAAATATTTTCCCAAGTTGTTCAAGCTGAACGAGAGCTTTTCTATTGGCATTCAAGGGGCAGGATTGGAGCACATGGATTATGGGGCAATGGGGTTGAACGCCACGTTTTATGGGTTCTATCTCGATTACATGTGGTGGCCACGCAAACATGACAACGATGTCCGTGTCGACAAATGGCAAGACCATTCAGTATGGGGTTCTCATGTCGGCTACCAAATTCCATTCTTCCAATATGCAGGAAGTAGTATCAGGCTAATCCCTATGGTGGGATATACATCCATCAAAGAGGGCATCACTGATGGTGAAGATTGGAGCGTAGGTGAAAGCGGCATTGTAAACAAGTTCCACGTTACAGAAGAAAAGGGTGGATTCGACTATGGAGCAGCTTTAGTATTTCAGAACTCAGATAGCAACATAGGAGCTTATGATTTCTCTATTGGTGTCACAAGACATACACTTTGGGTCGGTCTTGCATGGGAATTTCAAATCTGGAAGATGAAGCAGGTCTCATCCAAAAGACAAATAAAACAACACAACCTCTAACATACATCACCATTTATGGAAACAGCAATCGGTATACTCTTTATACTCCTCATTATTACACTTGTCAAGCCAAATGCAGCGATATTCGACAAAGTTCCCTTCTTCAAGAACAAAGGTAACGGCATCAGAAGATTGTACTTCTTTGGCTTTTGGTTCATCCTCTCATCTGTTTTAGCTATTATGTTTGGTGAAAGGGAGCCACAAAAGGCAACTGGCAGACAGCAGACAGATGAAGCTCCGCAAAAAGATTTTGCCATTCTTGATGACAGCACCACTGTCGTGCTAAAAGGAAAAGACACTCTCCGCTTCGATACAAAGGGCAACATCGAGTGGACTGCCACCGGCATGAATGACGGTTCTTCGGCTCGTATTAATGTCGTATTCACCGAGCCTGTTGGAGTGTATTCTACATCAACTAATTTCGATCGGAAGAACTTTGACGGTTTCGTGTATAGCGGTTTCAAGTTCTACGAAGGAGAATACGGTGTCGTTGGTCTTTATAATTTCAAAGACGACAACGGATTGGTTCGTATAGGCAAAGCAACAGACAGAAGTAACGTCATCACTCAAAAGGAATACCAACACCTTCAGTCTGCAATCGAACTTAAATTCAAGACACAGATTAAACCTCTGGAATACTACGACATAAAGTCTTTTGTAGACTCCATCAAGATATACATTCAGAATGTGGACGGAGAAAACTCCCAGTATGAAAAAAGAGAATATGTCATATCTAATGACGATGATGTTTTCAAGGTCATTCTCAATGGCATATTCCCCAACAACAATTAGAACAAGGATTGTTCCTTAGCGATATGTTTCAAACGGTTCTCGGCAACGCTGTAGAACCGTTTGTCTTTTTCTATACCCACATATATTCGATTGAGTCTTTCAGCGGCAACGGCCGTGGTGCCAGAGCCAAGGAATGGATCGAGAACAGCATCACCCTCCTTGGTTGTGAGCCTGATGATACGTTCAAATATCTCGGTCGGCTTCTGCGTAGGATGCTCCTTCTTGGTTACGACCCGACTATGGAACACGCGGTTATAAAGCTCGTTCTCGTCAAGATTGTTCAGTGCCGTTCCCTGCTCATATATGCGGATGATAAACTCCACATTCTGTGAGAAACGCTTCTTGCTGATGATATTCAACGGCTTCTCCCAAAGGAGGATGGCAAACTTATATCCGTGACGTTCTGCCCACGCAATATACGCTGCAAGTTGTGCTTCTGCACAGAAAATAAAGACGTTCATCTTTATCATCAGGCGCGGTATCTGGTCGAGAAAGGTATTTATTTCTTTCTCGCCAAACTTCACACCAATACGACAAAGATCGCTGTCGTAGTCGTACAACCCCGACTTGGCTATCAGCTTCTTGGAACCTTCCTTATACATCTTGCGGCAGTTGGACTTTGTGAAGTTGTAAGGAGGGTCAGTAATCATCACCGAAAAGCTATATGCTGGGAGATTACACAACACATCTTCATTGTTCTCGTTGTAAAGCTTGCTCTCTGTTATCTTGTTGTAGTACTTCATACTTTTACTCTTTCTCCAAAACGTTTAACAATCTTGTAAATGCCACGCTCGGTAATACCATACTTGTTGCTCAAGTAGGCAACGATGTAGTTTACCTTGTGCTTCTTTGACTTCATCTTACGAAATTCTTCTACCATAGGAAGATAGTTAAGGTCTTTCGTATCTATGCCATTGTCATTGAGCAGACGGAACAGCTGCTCATTCAATTTGATAATCTCGTATCTTGTCATTTCTAAAAGTTGTCTAAGTTTTCTATCATCTTTATTCTGTCTTGCGCTTCTGTTATTTCCGCAACGGAAACAACAGGCTTTATCTCTCGAGCAGCTTCAGCAAATGAATCCGTCAGCGACTCAGCACTCTCGACTCTCTCATAAGCACCATTCATGCTGATTGGCACGCCGGCGCCGATGGAGTTCATAACCATAAGCAGAGGCTCAAATATCTTCGTAGCTTTTGCTGTCATCACAAACTCTCCATTAGAGAGGTTAGCCGGGATAGAGTCGCTCGTGCCAGTTCCAGGACCATTGACTTTACCACCTTCTGCGAAATTCTCTTTTGCAGAATTAACGGAAGATACTGCCGTTGCCATATTTGTAAGTACAGTCGCTGTTGTTGTTACTATTGCTGGTATCATTGCAGGCCAACCAAGAGCGGTTGCAGCTTTTATTCCTTCAGATATTGCTACTCCTGTATTCACTGCTATCTTGAACAATGCTAAAATCTTACTGAGCCTTGCAGCATTTTTATCATGCTCGCCTATAGTTGCCAATAAATCAATAAGACTATCACCCAAGCTTTTCATTGATTTTACATATGCCTGCTTGTTCTTCAGATTAGCTCTATCTATTGCTATCTGAGCATCTGATTGGGCCTGCTCTGCTTGGCGAAGCCTTTGCAAATACTGCTCCCTTGTCTCGGTTTCGAGCTGACCTTGGTCACGAATAAACTGAAGCCTTTGCTCTGCCATTTCTTGTTGAATTTGTAATTTGCGCATTTCAAGGTCAGATACCATTTCAATGCCATTTTCTTGAAGATACTGTTCCTGTGTTTGTCCTCCAATAATTCGATTCATTTCCTCATTGACAAAGGTATCTACCATTGTCAGTTCGTTCTGCAGAGCAAGCTGCCGCTGTTCAAGCATAAATTGATTGTGAGCTTGGCGCAACTGGTCTTCTTGCTGCCAAGACTGCTCCAGTCTATTTGCACGCCGTTCCGCATAATCTGCACTGATGCGTGTGATTTCTGATTGTGCATACTCAACCGATGCTGTGGCTTGTGCAAGCTGCTCCTCCGTAGCCGTTCCGGACTGCTCCAACTCCGCAAGAACTTGCTGGCGATACATCAAAGCTGTTGCAGCACCTTTCTGAGCGGCATCCTCCTCTTGCTTAAGAGCGAGAATGTCAAGGTCTGCTTTCTTGCGGTTCTGCTCCAGCTTCAGGTTTAATTCCTCTTCGGAGCCTTTCTTCACGACAGACAGACGTGATTCAATTTGTTTCTGCTGTTCGCCAATCTTACGCTTGATGTTATCATCATCAAGTTTATCAAGCTCCTCTTGGAGTTTCTTTTCTTTGGCAACTATAATCTGCCTAATAGCTTCCTTGGAATTCTCCGTAAGGGTCTTGTCGGTGGCGAGTTTGGCTTTCAGCTTGTTAATCTCACCATTGTACTGGTTCTCGAGAAGGGCTTTTCTCTTCTCGACACACTCACCGAGCAGGTCAAGCATTGCCTTCTCGGCTTCTGCTACGAGTTTGGCTTCTTCTTGTGCCGCCTTGGCTCTGGCACGGTCCTCCTTTGTGGTTTTTGTGGTTTTCTTGCCATCACCCTTACCATTTCCATCGCCATTTGCGTCAGGAGTAGTGCCGTTGCCGTCTGTGGTTTCTGTGGGTGTATTAACGGAGGCTTTTGCCTTTGTCTTTGCTTTTGTCTTTACTGGAGTCGGATCGTCAGCGATAGGCTTGATGTGTGCAACTGCACCTTGAGTTAAGGTCTTGTTGTATGCATCGAGCACATTGTCAGCTACATTTCTGCCAAACTTCTTGAAATCGCCCAAGCCCTCCTGGATGGTCTTTCCAAAGTTACTCGTTATATCTTTTACTCCTGCCTTTATATCACTCCAGGAGAAAGTTGCAACGCCTTTAATAATTTTACCGAGTCCGCTAAGAGAACGGCCAACGGATTTTACTCCGTCAACGATAAGATTAAAGACGAGTTTAACTCCTTCCCAAAGGTTTTTGAACTGCAAAGCTACCAACTGAATGGGCAAGCGTACTAACGCTATCTTATTGTATAGGTCAATACACTTGTTCATTACCCAAATGATAGCGTTGGCTATAGCCCTAAAAGCAGCGGTAGCATAGCTTTTTAGGTTTGCCCACACTCCCTTGCCTTCACTTAGTTTACTGTAGAGCTTCATTAACAAGTCAAAGGCAAGGCTCAATACTGCGGTGAGTATAAATCCCTTGAACGCAGCCCTTGCCGTGGCTACAAAGCTGGTTACTCCAACCTTTGCGATAGTAAACGCTTTAGTCCAAGCACTTCCTGTTTCAAGTGCAGCAGCACGTTCCCATAGCGTAATCTCCGCTGTTTTAGCCTTCTGCGTCATCTTCTCTGCATTGGCAAGCTCGCGCTTCTTAGCTACAAGTTGTGTTTCAATGCGCTCACGCTCGATAGCATTCGCACTCTCTAATTGCTTTGTAAGAGAAGCGGTTTGCTTTCTCAGAGCAATTTCATTGTTTTGACATACCTGCACTTGTTGGGTGGCTGCTTGAGCATTACCTACAGCAGAGTTCTTCATCTGTGTGAATGCAGAAACTGCACCGTTGATAAGTTTGGCGAAAGATATTCCTGCTATCACACTTGCTATAATCTGTGCTATGTCGCCAAAGTGTTCACGCACAAAATTGACAAGCTCACGGAGTGCTTTTAGCGGAGCTACAAGTGCATCAGAGTTGCTATCATAGATGGAGAGCAAAAATGCCTCCCATGCGGATTGCAAGCCTTTTATTTCTTGGGTGACCGTACTCATAGATACCTCAAACATATCTCCAGTAGTACCTTGTGCCTCTTGCAGACCTCCGAGCTTCGTTTGGAGAGCATCGATGTTGTTGAGAAGAGCCATTGCTTGTGGAGACACACGACGACCAAAGACATCAGCAAGGTCATTAGCCGACGATGCGGAACTCATTATACCGGAGTCACGGAGTTTCTCAAGGGTCTTTGTAAGACCGTCCGTTTTCAAAGACTGCTGGTCAATGCTTATTCCGTACTTCTCGAATACCTTTTGCTGCTTTGCTGTTGATGTGGCAAGTCCAAGCATTACCATACGGAGAGCAGAGCCTGCATCAGATCCCTTGATGCCGACATCAGCAAGAACACCAAGGGCAGAGTTTACCTCCTCGATAGGCTGACCAAGGGCATGACCGAATGGAGCTGCATTTTTCAATGCTTCCGCCAACTGGCTTACGTTTGTGGCAGAATGTGACGCTGTATAGGAAAGCGAGTCACTCACATGCGCCATACCTTCTACACCCATATTAAAACCATTGCTTACATTGGTCATAATGTCGGCTGCTTCTGCAAGGCCAATCGTATTGGCTTGGGCAAACTGCAAGGTCGGCGACAAAGCATTTGTGGCTTGAGCAGCATTTAGACCGTTTCGGGTAAGGTTCTCCAACGCTCCTGCCGATTCAGCTGCTGTATATGCCGTTGTCGCTCCAAGGCGTTTTGCCTCGTCTGACATCATTTTCATGTCATCTGCGCCTGCCTGTGTAACAGCATGAACACGAGCCATTCCGTCATTAAAGTCTCTACCTACTTGGATTATCTTTTGACCAAATGCCATAATTCCACCGCCAGTAACAATACCGGCGATGGTTGAGCCAACTTCCATGAACTTGCTCTTTATGCTTCCAAGAGCCGTTGTAACAGAGGCTGGGTAGTTACCAACATTTCGATAGAACCGCAGCGTTCCCTCCTCGGCACCTTTCAGTTCGTTGGTAATCTGAACGATGTGGTTCTTCAATTCTTGACCTTTAGCACTATCACGCTCTGCCCTTGACATGGCATCATAGGCAGCAGTTGCATTTGAGAGTTCTGCTCGCAGCTGCTTCAGCGAGCCCTCGTTCTCCTTCTGCACCTTTATCTGGTTCTGTACTTGGCGGCTAAGCGTATTGATAGCATCGCCCTGCTGCTTCATGAAAACACGGCTTGCCTCAGACTGCTTGTCGTATTCAGCCTGAGTGATTTTGCCGTCCTTGAGGTCTTTTTTCAAGGCTTTCATTTGCGCTCTGGCTTCGTCTATCGCAGCCCGATACTTTGCCATTGCATCAACAGCCTCCTGGTACTTGACTTGTATATCTACAATCTTGACCTTTGTGTCTTGACTTGTTGCCATTGTGTTTACCTTATTTGCATTGTTAATTAAAAGTTTCTAAATGGTCTTACCAATGAGGTGTCTGAGCGGTATATGTTGCCACTCATGTCGCGGTTTATGCTTCCGTCCAAATTGGACTTATAACAATGGTAGCAATATCCCCGGAGGTTATCTTGCGTTGTTGAGGCCCAGTATGTGAAAGAGAAGTCTTTTATGAGCGCATCGCCTCCTACTGCTGTAAGCAACGCTTCTACCTTTTCGTAATATTTATTAATAAGCACCCACTCTGCATAAGAAGGCAGGAAACCAGCCTTACCAGTCGGGAAGAGAAAGTGCTTAGCCACTGCCGCGGCACTATACGGCTCGCCCGTGAAATATCCGTCAGAGCCAGTGAGCTGCTTGACAATCACCTCTGTATTGCTCTTTCCATTATAAGCCCCGGTGTCTGTGGACAATCCATCTATTGCGATGTTCCTGCCGCCATAGTAATATCTACCAGCATCACTAATAGCCATTATCAACCTGTGCTTTCCGTTAGAAACTGCTATGCCCTCGACATCGGATTTCGTCCTTTTAGACATAATCCACTCGTCTTCCGTATATAACGTATAGTCCTTACAGAGTATAAGGGCGTTGGCATTATCCAACTTGTCGTAATTGACAACAATCTCTCCGACTGCAGTAATAGTTTTCGCTACCTTGCGCATAATGTTGTTAAGACGAGCCCTTACCGTAATGATAGCCACCTCGTCAACGATTATTCCCGACACTGACAAATTGAACTTGACATCAGAAATCTTTGTCGCTACAACCGCTGGATTGTTGGAGGTTATGGAAACCTCGGCAATAGAAACACCCTCGGGGCTGTATTTTATGCTGTATTCCGCAGAACCACTGCCGTTTGTTGCCATAAAGTTTTCACCGCCGACAATTTCCAAGTTCCCGATGGGGGTTGGAGGCATTTCTTCGGAGATTGCCGCAAGAGGACGCATAAAATATTCGCTATCCTTATAACCCATCTCCAGTTCGACATTTGCACCGAAATGCGCAATCCATAACCTGTAAGCATTATATTGCGTCGTCGAAAAATAGTCGCATGAGTTGGAGTTATAGAACAACTCGTCTGCCCCTATGGTGTTCAAGAGCTGATTTATATACGACCTCTTGCCGCCTATGATGTTCCACTCACCGAGGGCAGCACAATACCCAGTCTTTCCACTTGGGAAATCGTTTCTTCCTGCCAGTTTTGCAGCAAAGGAGTCGGGCAAAGCTTTTGCGATAACATCAGTGTTCGCCTTTCCTGCGAAGTCTTGCTGTGCCACAAGAGCATCATCAGATGTAACGACACCTCCTATCAACGTGCCGCTTGTTCCCCATACACCAAATTTAGGCAAATTCTTCTTGGAAAGGATGAAGCGGTGCGTATTATCTGAAATAGCGACACCATCAGCATCGTTATTCTCCAGACCCAAGTCTATCCACTCGTCCTTGGTGTAATAGTTACCGTTGCGGTCAACAATGAGAGCGCCATAGTAATCGAGGCGGTTGACAGAAGCATTTATCTTTACAGTGGTCGTTCCGATAATCGTCATGCCTTTGTACTCCACGGTAACAGTGATGTCCTCATTCATACTTTCTGTAACGTTTTTTGCAGACACCTCAAATGAGTTATTACTTGCTATGGTTGCCTTTACATTATCATGGGTGGTCTTTACCTTCTTTATAACACCGCCATCGTTGATTGGTCTTACATAAACACTAAATGTGGCACTTCCGCTACCGTCAATGACATCTATGTCTTTCGTTGATATGTATAGCGACGGACGCAGCACCGACAGCACTTTCTCTTTCGTGAATGTAGATCCGTCCTCCAATGTAACTTCCATCATTATTGTGGCTGTTATCTCTCTCTCGGGCAATTCGCTTGCCGTGAGAGTAAAACCACTTGTACTTACATTCGATACCGACAAGGATAACACTCTTTCGACTACGGATACAACCACGGACTTCGCTTTGATATCAGCATACGCCGGCAGGAATGACAGAGTATAAGGATGAGGGTCCTTGTCCGCAATGCTGTCAGCACCGCTAATCGTCACATCATTGACCTTAACAGAATTGTCGTTTTCGTGTTCGTCACCGAACTCATCCGTCATCTGCAGTTGGTCTATGTCAGACACGAAATAATACATCTTTTTACGCACATGTTCCACCAAATCACCTTCAGGACTATAGATGTCAAAAATAAATTTGAACACATGAAACTTTCCGAAATCGTCTCTTGTGAATGTTAGAGTTTTATTGACTCCAGGTTCACAGCGCACATCATCATAATAAACTCGCAGCTTGACATTCATGTCCTTTGTATAGACTACGTCAATTCCCCTTGTTTTCGTTAGTCGTAGGTTTACTACTTGCGGAACACTGAACGTAATCTGATACGAATTTCCCTTGAGTTTATCAGCCTCATAAGGGCATACATATTGTGATATGTAAGAACTGTTAATAGGTTCATTAAGCGTATTGTATGTGGTGCGCCATTCTCTATGCTCATTGTTTGCAAATATCTCATACCGTATTGGGCATCTATTCGAGGTGTAATTTCTCTCCAGTTGCAGTTCAAAACCTATGATACTATTTGTTATACGGTACGAATACCCAGTCTTGTCTGCATCTATTCCCTCTGGGGCTGCATAGACAGGTGTTACATACGGCAGCTTTACAAGTTCTACTGTACTGATACCATTTTTATCTCGCTGTATAGTGCTAACAGCAAAGCAGCAGTTATACTTCTGCAGATACACCGGTATTGACTCGTCAAAATTCATCAAGTCAAATTCGTTAAGGATAAACTTCTCCTTGATAACGGCATAATCTGCAAGTATCGACTTTAGATAGCCATAAAACTCATCCACGTTAGCGAACGGCTCAAATGTATCCATTCTTATGTGCTTAAACTCTACACCATACGCATTGAGCATAGGACGAACGGAGGCGTTCGACACATCCTCGAAAGTTGAGTCTAATGCTCGATAATTCACATAGCCGAATACAGGATTTACCTCTGACTGAACTTGTTTTTCGCCATTCCACACCTTTATCGTGCGCCCTGTGAGCACATTGGGGTAGGCCAAATCCGTTCGAAGTCCAGGATAGAAGCAGGATGTGAATATGGTTTTCTCGTTATCAAGACGCTTGTCGTCTATGTTTATCTGGCCATAGCCAGTGCCATACTGCTCCAATTCTTTCAGTTTTTCCTCATCGGTTTTGTCTTTCTCAGACTCTGCCATAAGGAAATAATTCTCACAACCGAAATTACTATTGTACGTTTTTGTTGATGTTGGATTTTCGTTTGTTCCAGACAATAGTTTGTTAGACCAATCAAGGGCGTCACCATTTACAACCCTGTCTCTTAATTGGTTATAGTACATTGCTGTAATAGTTGTGCCGTCTTTTTCTACCCTTGGCAGTGCTCCATTCAGGTAGAAGAGATTCTTGATGAAATCGAAGCACGAAATATCGGGCAGATTCTCCACTATGTCCATTTCTGCGGGTAGTCCGTCAAATTGGACAGTCGGTGTAATGCTGAGTATACGCAAATACGAGAATGTAGCAGTATTGGAATACTTAATTCCCGTAGCTGTCACGTTGTTGTCCGCATCTTTAGTTACCCATCCCTCCGCAAGCGAACCGCTCCAAAAACACAGACCGAACTCGTCATCATCGGCAGCATCTATGGACAGCTTGCGCACTTCGTACTTTGCACCAAAGTCGAACTTATAGATGTACTCCGTGTCCGTTTCTTCTCGTGAAATGGAACGTAGTCCCATCCAGTCATCCGACTCGTCACTATAGGTATCGATGTCGGCTTCTTTGTCTTCATTACCCTGCTTGAAACGTAGGATATATATCCACCAATAATCTTTCAGCTCGGCCTTGCCTGCCTTGATGTCTTCCTTAGACACACGAACCTCTGCTTCACCACGAAGTACACCATCTATTCCGCATCTGAAAAGCCCAGAGCCTTTTGATTCTTTCTTTGTTACAAAGCTCTCTTTTAACTCACCAGTACAAGCATAAAGCTCCCAGTGTGTATAATAATGATTACCTTCTCCGTGACCTCTGCTTCCAACATGCTTGCTTGTCAGTACATTTTCTTCAGTTGTTACACTGCTTGTACTATAGCCAGCATTTTGAATATATTTATTACCATTAAAGGGGACTGCCATAAGATTTGAGTATTTCTTCCAACCACTCAAATCCTTATCCTTTGTCTTGACAATGTCTCGATAACTATCTTGAGTGCCTTGGTTAGTTGATGTGACTTTCCACTTTGTGTAGCTTGCCAAATACACTCTGCTTCCTACGTTCACATAATCATTCCATGGGGATTTACCTTCGATGTTAGACACGGTAAACTTATTCTGCGTTCCACTACTCACGCCAATGCCTGTTATTGGTAGTACACCGTATGTGATAAAGTCATCGTATACACACTTGCCGTAATGACGCTTATTGTTAAAGTTAGCTCTTGGTAGCAATCCCATACTGTCAGTCAGTTCTCGTCCCAAGGAGAACTTTACACCGTAATGATTATTGATGAGTTGTATCAGACGATACATAGGAACTACGGGCTTTGGCGGTACTCCGTTTGTGTACGGTATGCCAGCATCATAGTTGGGATAAAGTATGTTTTCTGTGTTCTTCTGATTGTGGGTAGGCAATCCGTAGATGAGGCTATCGTCTCCTGTTTTCCAAACGAACGTGCCAATGGATGGCAACTCGTTCAACTTTATAGAATCGCTCTTCATCTTTTCAAATGCTTTCAGCACACGCCAAGTCATTACGCACGAAAATGAAGAAGCACCAATCTCCGACACATGAAGATTGGCATTGGGACACAAACAAACACCGTTGATGTAAAATTCTGCATCAACGGATATTCTTGCAAATGCTGAAGAATGGCGAAGGTCGTCAGCAATATCCAATACTCTGCGGTTGTTTGCAGTCATAGGCAGCTTGAACGTATATGAATAGGAACACGTCAGCTTGGATATGTCTGAGAATAGATTGCTGACCCACTTCAATGTAATACCTGAGGGTGTGGGTAGGTCGAGATTATACTTCTCTCCATCTTTGATTATGTAAAGCTCTTCTTTTATCATAACTATAGTGTTTGGCTTGAGTTGTCTGTTTTTCCGATAGTGATTTCATAATCGGACAACATGGTCTTTGAATCCGTAGAGTAACTTCCGCTGCTTACGCTTATTGGGAGCCACAATTCCGTGCCGCCTTTGTTCTTGCCGAGATACAAATCAACGATTGGGGCACTGACGATTGTCTTGACATATTCCAGGATGTCCTTTGAAAGATTGACTGCACAGCACTTGATGGTCTCTTCGCTTGTTATCTCTGCAGCTCGCTCCATACCCCCAAAAAACATTCCTCCGAATTCTCGCTCAACTTGGAGCGTGTCTGATGAAGGTTTGGTCTTTACCGTAGCCTTCCCTTCACGGAATAAGTAGAACTGCAGAAAGCCGAAACGGTCTATCCAGCGTATGTATAAACCATCCTTGTCATTGCAAATTCGCATATTCACCGTTTCATTCACAATCTTCGCCATGTCCGGAAAGGCAAAGTTGAAATTTATATCGAATATTCCACTTGTTACTTTCTCAAGGCAAATATTATATTGGGCAGTCCTTATCGCATTAGGGAAAGAGATAGCAGGGTTGAGGTCAAAAATACCGTCTGTTTTGGCGTTACCAATCAACGATGTTTCGAGCTCTTTCGTATCATTGTTCCATCTGACAATTTCTTCGTTATAAGCAAATTCCGTGTCCGTCCGTATGGTGCCGTCAGCATTTACATAGTCCCAACGTCCTCCACTATTTGAAGCCCATGAATCATAAGCCATTGTGCTAAGACTATTCTCTAAAGCATAAACGACACCATGCTCTTTGTTCAGAACAATAAATGGGTCTGTTAGTACTTTAGAATAGGCAGGAAATGTCGGCAGATCACCGGTCACAACTTTGTCTATTCTGTATCTGAATATCTGGGCATTAGCGTCCGCTTCGTTACCGTCAAATTTGGCTGAGGTTAATTCTCCGCTTTCGGCGCGAAACATGGAAACGTAGAATGGGAAGTTCCTAAACCATACGACATTACGAATATGGCTAAGGTCTTTGCCGTTCCACTTGAACGCTCCGTACTTGCCAAATTGCTCGCCAATCTTCACACTTCCCCAAACTGCGTTTAGCGTAAGGTCACTTGCAAGCATTTTTACATCGCCATCGTTCAATGATATATAGACGGTGGCAGACCTTACTTTCTCCGGCTTACCAATAAGCAACTGCAGAGTCTTGGAGATATACACTGACGCTTTGCCATGGAACAATGAGGCGTTTAGGGTGTAATTACCGCTATCCGATTGTAACGAAACAGCAAGCACATTGTTTGCCGATTCGTCATTAAGGTCTATTTCGATGTAATTGGGATTAAACGCAAAACACCAAAGGTCTGGATATTTTACTGTTCCAGACCTCTCTACTCCATTTACCGTATATGATATTCTTTCTGTTCGCATTGCTTTATGTATTTTCGTTGTCTTGATGTATCTTGTCTATTTCCATATCGAAAACGCCAGCGGACTCTGTTGCTATCTTTTCAAGCTCCTCCTTGAGGGCTGTATCGAAGATATCGTTATAACCTTTATCACGATAGAGCTTCGTTCCATTCTTCATTATAGAGTAGGCTATAGCACCGCTTAGGCGAGTCAGCCCCTGTTCGGGTGTGCCGTTCTTTGGTATAAGGTTTTGATACGAGATACCTTTGGCAATAATCCAGTCACGGATGATGTTCGTGAAGTTTCTCGGAACGTTACCCGGTCCTCGGCCTCTTTCCATTGTAAGGAAACTGCTTGCACCTTCAAGATAACCCCCATTGGCGTTTACATTTACCTCCAAAGAAGCAACAGACCTTCCGCTTGCTATACGTCCCTGCTGTGACATATGCTGTATAATACCCGTCTTGACAGCTTCAAGGTGCTGCTTGATGATGTCTTGAATACTCGCTGCTGCCATAGGCTATTCTCCTTCACTCTCGTCCTCAGAACGATGTTCGTCAGTACAAATGATAACACCTTCCTCCTCGATGAGAGGTGGCGTGATAACGATGCCTGTCACATTTTGGTCGAAATAGTCATACAGCACACGGTAAGACAGCCTACCTTCTATCTGCTCGAACAGACCACTCTCATTAAGGCTCTTCACGAAGCGGATGCACAAGCGCTTCATCTGCTCGATGATGTTGTCATTCTCCTCTCCCTCAAAATCGAACTCCGTTGAGGCTACAAAAGCTATCTGACTCTGCGGATAGTCGCGCACCTGCGAGTAATCAAAGTCAAGGTCTCCCGATGGAGGAAGAACATAGATGATGGTAGGTCCATCGATGTGGTCTATCTCATCGTTGGCTTGTGACCAGTTCTTGAACATATAGGCGACGCCTTCCAGGCTTTCAACGATGGAGCGTATCTTCTGTTCAACGGTTCCGTATCTGGCTGTACCTTTTAATTCTGTATTTCCCATATCAACGCTTCCTAACTTTGTTATTGTTCATATACTGCTTGTGAAGCCTTCTCTCAAACTCGGATTGCATATTGTCGTTCTTCATACACTGGTAGATACGAACCCAAGCGACATCGCGCACATCATTCTGATTGGTAATGCCCATTCGTCTTGCATACCAGTCAAGGACACCGAAGCTGCCAAAGTCCAAATCACGAACGCCGGCAGCTTCTTCCTCTTTGGAATATGTCTGCTTGATGTCTCCGAACAGCTTGTTTATTCTCTTCAGTTCTTCTTTGACAAACGAGAGGAAGCCAAACACATCGTTTACATCAGCGTCCATAAGGTCCACTGAGCTGATGCCAAGGAGGATGCGCACACATTCGCTTATCGGATCTTCTGCAGCAGTTGCACTACGCAGGTCGTCAAGCGTGCCATACGACAAAGCATTGAGGTTTTTAGGGACCTCAACGCCACAAAGAAAAGAAGGGCGAGGCTGCGCATTTAGCCTTTCAAGTAAATCCTTCTGCACCTTTTCAGCACAGCACGGAAGCATTACAAGAAAGTCCTTATAGGAGCACTCGTCACCATTATGCTTCTTGTATCGTGATTTGTTCTTCTTCATATCGGACAAACTTAGCTATTATTAGCGATAATTATCTTATTTGCATTTAGGTTTTACTGAACGTTGTCGTTCATTCGTTTTGCCGTGCAGCAATCTTAGCTTCACGCTCTGCCTCCTGCTGCTCTATGAAATTCGAATGGAAATGGAAAGCCTTCTTGGGGTTAAGTGTAAGCCCCAAATATGCCACAAGTTTCTCCAGTTGGTCGTATTTCAAACCTCGGGAGCCGTTGAGGTACGATGACAGGCTTGTACTTACAATCCCACATTCTGTAGCCACTTGGCAGACTCGGAGGTTCTTGGCTCCAATCGCCATCTTAATTTTCTCTCTGAACATATATATTATTCGTTTATTTGTTAATTACATATTTAAGCCAAGCAAAATGCTTGCGCTTTTTCGGATATTCCAAATCTTCCTGGTTTTTGTACGCCTCTTGCTCAAAGCAGATGCTTCGGTAGGCAGTATGAGTATCGAAATCACACAGAGGCAAACGTATCAGATACTCAATGATGTACCAAAGGTAGAAGAACACGCCAAGGAGTTCGATACATTGCTTTGAATGGATGCGCTCGTGGTTCAAGTCCACATAGCTGATGCCTTTCTTCAAGTCGTTCCGTACAAACAGAACACCGAAGAAGAACAGGGCTTTGAAGCCCTTGATTGGTATAATGCTGTTCTTAATGACTATCATAATTATTCCTCCTTTTCTTTGCTTTCAAGAGTAAGGCCGAGATACATGCACAGTTTCTCAAGGTCATCATACGGAAGCGTGCGGCGACCATTCAGAAACGCAGAGAAATTCTGCTCCTTAAAATTGAGGTCGACACAAACAGCTCTGTTCTTAACACCAAGTTCCTTCATGCGAAGGAAGATTTTTTCTCTTATTGTTATAACCATAATCGTATTGTATTATTCTTTTCTTACTTTTACTTTGACTTTTGCTCCTGTAGTCGGCTTGCTTCGACGGAAGAACATCGACATCATCAAGGCATCCATATAGTCAGGAGAGTGGCCGAGGATAGCCTTCATTACTTCCTTTTTTATGATGCCTTTTTTTGCTGTGTCATTATCGATGTCAGCCTGCTTTAAGGCACCAAGCTCGTCTTGTATGCGCTCCCTTTGTTCTGCCGTGCAAATGATGCGTATCTTCCTGGCGTTTATCAACTCGGCTAATTTGAAATAGCACTCGGCGCGAAGGTTTGTGTATCTCTCCCTGTCTAAGGGGTGGCTGCCTCCATGAAATTCCTTTATTCCATTTAGGTATGACTCCAAAAATGAACCTACGCCATCCGCATCCACAATTGTAAGCGAGCGAGGTATCTTTTCCTTTATCATCAACTCTTTAAGAGTCGTTTCTACCTCCTTGCCTGGAGAATACTCTTCATCAACCGCTATTGTAGCCACGTTTCCAACCCACGTTACGCAGACAAATCTATCGTGTCCCTTACCCGCTATATCCGCAGCACAGCTTCTTCCGCCAGTCGGCAATATGTGTTCGTTATGAAACAAATCACTAATGGCATCAAAGTCGCACAAGGTGGCAGGGTCGTCATCGTACTCGAAGTTACCAAAGTAAAGACGCTGAACCGTGATAGGGTCTGCTCTTAATAGGTTGTCGATATACGCCTGGTCTATATGCGGATTGTCCACTGGAAGTGATTTTATAAAACGCCTATACTCCTTAAGAGTTCCTGTTTTGGCAGGCTTGACGAAATCATTATATATCCAGTTGCGCCTTGGGTTACAAGTGTAGAGAGCCTTTGGCACCGTATGCCAAGTTGAACCGTCAGTTCGTTTTCCGTTCAAGACAGAAAAACGTCCTTTCAACACGGAAATGGCTTTTTCACACACCTGCTGCGCCTCGTCAACAAAGAGGTCTGTGATACCGAGTGAACCCAGTCTATCGAACTCAGGGTCTTTGGGAAGGAACTTCAAGTCACGAAAGTATATAACACTTCCATTACTAAAAGTTGCCGTCAGTCGGGTGGCGTTGTAGTCTACCGCTGATGTGTAATGCAGCAAGGACAATACTTCAAAGAACGTGACGATGGTCGTATCTTTCAGTTTTACCGACTCCTCACGGCAAACAAGACCGACCGACCCTGGCATATTTATCCTTCGAAGAGTCTGCCACAAGCAACCAAGGAACGTATTGTGGGTAACGGTGTAATCCTCAAGACAGAACAAATGATTGCCGTCTATCGTGAAGCCGTAATACTCATCGACTGTGTCTTTCTCTACCACAATCCCTGTATGGTTGGCATTTTGGTAATGCTTTCGTGGTCCACATTTCTTGCGCTCCACCTTGCAGGGAATTTCGTTCAAGCTGTTGCCGATAATGACAATTCTGTCATATCTCTTTCCATTCACATATTTGTCCTTGCATCGCGTGACAAACCCTAACGTGCCACAAAGGTTCACAAGTCCTTCTTTCAGCAGAGGATATTTCGTCGTGATTTCGTAGCATCCGTTATGTAGATACCCGTCTGTGTCAATCAGACCGGCAAGGAGCTGTAGGCGGACAGCACGGCTATTCTTGATATACACGTTTGGAATGTGCTTGTTGTTCAAGACACCAACCTCGCGTAAACTATCCAGCAGCCTGTTCTTCATATTCTTCTTGCCTGTCGTGTATGCGAAAGTTTCGCAACCGCTCGCCCGATTGGCTCTTTTGTACGGATTACATCCATATTCCTTAGCCACTCCGTGACAATAATCCTTGATTACACTATCACGGCTGTTGAATGTTATATCTGTACGGCATGAGGTTCCGTCGCCAAGCCATACACCGAGAAAATATGGATCAAGTGGTACACACTGCTCGTCAAAGTTCATCCCGAATGAGCGGTAACCCTTGGTTTCCTTCTTGAATTTTCCAGACTTGACAAGATAATCACGTACCGAGACGTTAACCGTCTCCCACACCTTTTCGCATTGATCGACTATCTTTCGTCCGTTCTCCCGATGTGTCTTGGCCTTTCTCCGCTCATGGCGCAACGATAAGATATGACTCTCGTTCACCCGATAATCCATTCCGTTACGTTGGCGAACCCAATACATCTGCTCGACACCCGTGCTTACAGACAGGACGTGTCTCGGCGTACCGTCGTCCCCCATGAGGACATCACCAACGGCAATATCCTCAACGGACTTCACAGACAGGTCGTACATTCTGACCTTCGTACCCTTGCCGAGGCACTTGCCGCCACGGGCGCCACCACCATACAGAACCTCCGATACCTCTTCATTATTTTCTGAGAGGTACTCCAAAGCTTGAGCCTGTTTGTCAAAGACTTCAACGGTGACTTCCATACTCCTTTTGTGGGACTGTTAAATTTGTTAATTTTATAGATGTTCATACTTTTATAATTGTTTGCTGATTATCAGCTTATTAGCTTACATTCAACAACTCTGTCATCCGTGTGATTATCTGCTCTCTCGTATCGTTTACAGCACCAGTGATAATGGATGATGTTGAGCGCTCTTTTTGAATCAAATCATACATCCGCTCGTCAAACGTATTCTTTCCAAGGAGATACACACAAGTGACCACATTCTTTTGACCGTTTCTGTGAGCTCTGCATTCGCATTGGTCACAATCAGCCGAGGTCCAAGGCATTTCCACGAAGAGCACATCAGATGCAGCTGTTAGGGTAATCCCAACTCCTCCGCTTTGGATGTTCACAATGATGACTTTGCACTCCGTGTCATTCTGGAAGCTATCAACACTCTTTTGCTTTTGTTCGGGGCTATCGGAACCGGTAACTGTTACAGCATCAGGGAAAGACTGCTTGATTTTGGATGCAATGCTCTTATGTGCTGTAAAGACAATGACTTTCTTTTGAGCTGAGATATAGTCGGCTATGATTTTCTTAGCCTCGCTGATTTTCCCTTCTGCTGATATTTGTCTCAGTACGCCAATCTTGACTATCGCCTCATTTGCGATTAATGTCTTTAGCTTATCATCTGAAGCATCTTTGTATTTTTTCAAATATCGGGCAAGGTCTTGTTCGGCAGAGTCATATTCCTTTCTGTTCGTAAGCTCACAAGAATAATATTGCCGTATTTTTTCGGGGAGTTCTTTAAGCACGAGTGTCTTTTCTCTCCGGAAGTAACAAGTGCGCCATAACAAAGAGTTTAGCAATCCGAGTTCTTCATTTGTCACAGAGGATGAGCAAAACCTGCTAATGAAGCGCGTTGCTCCACCAAAGTCGTCAATACGCCCCATAACCTTCAACTGCTGCACAAGGTCTCGGACTCTCGTTACTACAGGTGTGCCAGTAAGCATAAAAACATACTCTTTTCCTTTGCATATAGCTTCGAGATATTTTGCGTAATGACACGAAGAGTTCTTTACTCTGTGACTCTCATCTATTATGACGGTCTTGAATATTGATGCTCTCTGGTCTACTACGAGATTTTTGACAGAGATGCGATTCCCTTTAATTCTGCGGATGAAAAACTTTTTCACGGACTCGTAATTTGTGATGAACACATTGCACGTTCCCGTAATGAACATCTGTTGCCAGTTGTCTTTGTTATCGTTGTCGAGGATTACGGCATTCTTGCCGATGAATTTCATGAATTCTCGCTTCCAGGTCATCTTCATGGCTGCAGGACACACGACAAGGCATGGGTATGCTTTTGCAATACTCACGGCTGCGATACTTTGAAAGGTCTTTCCAAGGCCCATGTCATCGCCATTGAACGTTCGTTTGTGCTCAACCATATACTGGATGCCTTTCTTTTGATAATCGTATGGTTCAAATTTTAATTTGTACGGATATGCAAGGTCGGGCATGTTGTCCGCCCATACATTCACGTCTTCGAGGCTCTCTTGAAAGATAACATCCTTAACAATTCCCCTTTCTTTTAGATATTCCCCAAGATGACGGACAAAGATGGCGTCCTTTATATTTACATCCCAGCATTTGTCTGTCGCATTATATACTGCAGATGGAATCTTGCGTATGAACAGGAGTACAGCAGGACTATTGTCTGACATTATCTTGTAACACTTTGCCGTCTTGCTAATGTATATGCTGTTTGTCATTCTGCGTCTCCTGGTTTTTTCTTTGGTGACACAACAATATTAATAGCTGTAGGCAATGGGTTTTCTATATTGACATCATGCTTTTCGCCAAATCCCTCATCGCGACCTAATGTCGAAAGGAGATAGCGTAGCATTTGTGAGTCTGGCTTTTCCTCCCAACCTGTCATCATTTGGGTTTTGGGGTCAATCCTCGGCACACCCATAGCTACCGCATATGCCACGTCAAGACATTTGTCGAACACCCTCTTTCGTTCGCTTTCAAGCGCCTCTTTGAATGACGCGTCTTGTTTTGTCCAACCCCATACGGTTTGACGAGTAACCCCCAAAAGCTGTGCAGCCTTTGTGAGGTTACCGCCACTCTTCCGTAAGAGTTCCTGAAATTCATCAAGTGATGGTTTCATACTAATCAGTAATCATCAAATAGTGTCTTCTGTTCGACCGCTTGGTAAGCTCCCCGTTTGGCAAGCCAGTTAGCGAACCACCAGTTTCGACACGTGTTAAACAATTTGTTTCTTGCTTGAGGCAGGCTCCAGTTGATACTCGTGTTGTCAATTTTGACTTGACGGGCATTTACGATATGGCACCTGATAAATTCATTGTCGAGAATTATTTCCGACCCTGCGCTTTCCACAAATGCAAGGTGGAGGTTCTTCTCCCAAATGAAATTCTGATCCACGCCACAGAGGTAATACCATCGCGCCTCCTCTAACTTGAGGTCATGTAGATATTTCATATAACCGCGCACTCTTTTGTCATTATGACCAAGCAGTGATTTCATACAATGATTGGTCAAATCGACTCCGTAGATATAACGCAGCCAAAGGATTTTATACACTCCCTTCATTTCGGCATACTTAATTTCTACCATTTTATCTTTGATTAATTAAACTACTTTGTGGGGTTGATTTTTTATCTTGCCCACTACAAAGATAGTAAAATCTTATCAAATATGCAAGTTTTAACAATGCTTTATTTATCTTATTTGCAAGTCCTTCGCTATATAAGCCCAAACAGCTCTTTAACATCACCATGTCGGTTGTATCGTCGGTTGTTCGGTAGCTTTAGATTGAACTCATAATCGACAGCCTTAGCGTATTCCTCCTTGGGGAAATCCTTGGTCTTGTACGCTCCAATGAAGAAATAACCACTACTTTTTTTGCGAACAAAAACATCGAAGCCCATTCGTTTGATTATTTTATCCACATCTTCATCGGTCAAGAACTTTTGAAAGAACCATTGCCCTTGCTTCATTATGGCAGTCAATCCATTCTCGTCAAAGAAGTTGATGCTCATCATAGGCGTTGTGTTTCGATTAGCCTCGGTCTGCTGTTTCATATACTCAAGGTTTCTTCCACTTATGAAAATCTTTCCTCCCATTTTGCAGAAGAGGTTAAGACACATTAATACAGCGTCCTCCGCCTCTTGAGTATTTACGGAATTGATAACTGCATCACAAATGACATAATCAAACTTGCCATTGGCTTTAACAAAAGCGATGAAATCATCAACCATTTCTTGACCATGCTCTACGGATATTCCAACTGTATTATGGTTAAAGAACTCAAGACCTATGGCGTTTCTATAACCAAGTTGCTTATGTAGCTTGGTTATGTATTGAGCTTTCCCGCAACCAAAGTCGAAAACCTTCACGCTCTTTCTGTCCTCATTTTGAAGATGAGGAACTGCAATTTCGTAAAGACAAGACCAAGGCAAAACCTTTAGTCTCGGCGGTTGGGCAAGCCCTTGAACGAAATCTCCTCGCTCAATGTGGTCGTATGAGAATACTCCATAGTCCTGCTTGAAATAGTACTCAAACATCGATCTCTTGCTTTCCTCTACGAAACAGCAATGAATCGGCATACCGGTAATCTTTGCAGCCTTGATGTAATTATTACCAAACACACATTCGCTCCCGATTACGATAGCGCACAAAGCATTACCATAATTTACCATAAGCTGACACATATCCTTTACGATAGTCGCTTTAGAATCCTTAATTATAAAGTCTTCTGCAGAAATGTCGTCATAGAATCCTGGCGCCCTGACATTTAAGCATTCGCTGTGAATGTCTGGCTCCAGTTCTATTCCATTATGTACTTGGTTAAACCTTACCTCTGACTCAATGTCGATACCCGACACATAATAACATGGCGCTTCTGTCAAGCCAATAGCCATTGCCGCCTTTGTCCGCTGATGTCCTGCCACAATGGTCATATTCTCCCTATTCACAATAATAGGAAGGATGAACCCAAGGGTTTTAAGGCTCCCCTTCAGTTCTGCAAAAGCGCTATCACTTATCCGTCGTGGATTGTAATCGGCAGGCTTTATATCGGTGAACTTGACATACTCCATAATTACTTGTTTGTTAAGCCGAAAAGTTCCTTGACTTCTTCGTGGCGATTGTAAGACTTGTTGTTAGGCAGCTTGAGGTTGAATTCGTAATCTACTGCTGCCGCATACTCCTCGTTGGTCAACTCTTTTGTTTTGAAAGCTCCGAAACCCCAATAACCGCTCTTGTGGTAGCGCATAAAGGTCTTGAAACCATATCGCTCAAGGATTTTATCTACATTCTCTTGAGTGAGGAACTTTTGGAAGAACCATTGACCTTCACGCATAATGGCCGTGAGACCGTTCTCATCAAAGAATTTAACCGTGATGTAGTCTGATGAGTTGCGCTTTAGGTTCAGCTCTTTCTTCGCAAACTCCATGGAGCGACCGGAAGCATAAATGCGACCTCCCATTTTCGTAAAGAGATTAAGACAAGCAAATACAGCATCTTCTGCCTCTTGTGTATTTACCGAATTAACAACCGCATCACAGATAGTCACGTCAAACTTGCCGTTAGCCTTTATTGTAGCAATGAAGTTGTCAATCATTTCGTTACCTTTCTCAATCGAAATACCTTTGGTGTTGTGATTAAAAAACTCCAGTCCTATAGCGTTTTTGAAATTGAGTGTCTTACGGAGCTTCGTTATAAACATTGCTTTACCGCAGCCAAAATCAAGAATCTGCACTTTCTTTCGGTCAACTTCATCGCTTGTGAGGTAAGGAACTATCTCACGATATAGAACGGACCAGTCTATGCCGCCATGACGTGGAGGCTGTGCCAAACCTTGAACAAAGTCTTCACGCTCTATATGTTCGTAGTTAAAAACGCCATAATCTTGTTTGAAATAATAATCAAACATAGCGCGGTAGCTTTCATCCAGGAAATATGCGTGCACCTTAAAGCCTGTTGCCTTTGCAGCCTGCAAATAGTTGTTGCCGAAAACGACTTCATTGCCTATTACAATAACGCAGAGAGCGTCACCATAGCGAACCATAAGCTGGCACATATCCTTTACTACAGAAGCAACGCAATCCTTAATCTCAAAATCCTCTACTGGGATATCATCATAGAATTTGCCCGTCTCTCTCGGCTTTAAACAGATACTGTGCTCTGATGGCTCCAGCTCTACACCATTATGAATTTGGTTGAACATAATCTCAGACTCAATGTCAATGCCGGAGACATAATAACATGGAGCCTCTTCGAGACCAATAGCTGTGGCAGCCTTTGTTCTTTGGTGGCCAGCAACAATGGTCATGTTGTCTTTGTTCACAATGATTGGAAGTATAAATCCCAATGTCTTGAGACTGCCTTGCAGTTCCTTGAAGGCTGTTTCCGTAATTCGCCTTGGGTTATATGCCGCCGGCTTGATGTCCTTAAACTTTACTGTTTCCATATCGTTTATATTTATATTGGTAATTCTTCGCTTGGGTCCTGCTCTACCGTTACATTCATAACATGAACACCTTTTCGCTCAAGCAAGGACTTTACATACCCGTAATTTACACCCATCATGTCAATATAGTCATTGTATGACTTTACAAGTATGTCGTACTCTTCCTTTGTGACCGCACAACCGTTTTTACCAAATGACAACATATCTATCTTTTTAGGTGTCGATCCTTTGATTTTAGTGGTAACAGTGTCATCCTCGTCAGGATTATAGAAAAGCCCCTCGTCCATACCAAAGTTTATGAGGTTTACATCATCATAAATATGACGGAGAGAGTCGAAATCAAACTCACCATACTCCTGGTTGTCTTTGATAATGAGTTCTTTTTCTTCTTCTGCAGATAATTCAGCGACAGACACTTCGACTTCAGGATTTTCAGTCCACTTTTTCCAATAGTCCAAAACGCACTCGCGCTCCTTCTCTGTCATTGTGGTCCACTTCTCATTCTCTTGGAGTACCACCATCCAGTCAAGCGGAGTCGTGTTGATAATCTCCTTAAGTACGGAAGTTCTTTGATTTCCTGCAAGGACAACATTCTCTTTGTTTACAATTATATCGCGTATTCCCAGCATCTTCGGGAACAGCATAATACTCTGCTGTAAACGACGCTTTTGTTCTATTCTGATTTTCCGTGGATTAATCGGATTAATAACCAGTTCTTCTATTTTGATTTTCATATCATTTGTTTTTTATGAGAGTAAGAAAGATAAGAATCCGTCACCATTTCCGTCGTGCTGCTCGAGATACTCAGCAAATAACTTACACAATGCTTCGTACTCAGCATTTGTCATTTGACAATCTACATAACCACACTTAAAATGTTCCGGGAACTTTTTGGTAAGATTGAGCTCTTTATCATTCATTTTATCGTCATAGTCATACAGATTCCAAGGAACGCTTCCTGTGTAATCGCTGATAGACTCTCTGTCAAAATTATGCTTCAGAATATCAACATCGTCCTCACCATAATGAAGGTTGTCTTTGATTAAGAACTCATGCTCTTCATTGTCCGTGAAGTTCTCAGCTCTTCTTATCGGGACAATAGGCTTTTTCTTGAAATCAGCCCAGAACTTTTTCAGGTCTTCTTTCCCCGAATTTGGCATAAGACGAAACTTTTTTTGATTGAAAAGGTAGTCCTCGATTTCGTCATTGTCCATTTCGACAATTCTTTTAAGCATAGCTAATCGCATATTGCCACCAAGAACTGTGTTTTCTTTATTGACCACTATTGGGCGCACCTCAAGCATCTTTGGAAAGACCAAAATGCTTTCTATCAATTTACCCTCCATAAACTCACTTGCAGTTCTTGGATTTTCAGGGTTCACTGACAGTTTCCGAATATCAAACTTTTCACTCATTGTTTATTGCTATTAATGTATTATGGAACCAACTGCAAAGATAAGTATAATATAATGATTTCTACTACTTTTGATTAGTTTTGCTTAGTATTTTGATAACTTCTTTGTAAATTCGCAGACTATGCGGTTTCTTTTGCCTATCTTTGCGGTATGATAATTACTAAACTTGGGTAATTAACATTTATGTTTTTAGGTTTATCCCTATCGGGCATCAATGTTTAGTTGCTTTTAGTGATGTATTTATCTTATTTGCATTTAAGGCTACCATCCGTGAGGACAGTAGCCTTTTTAATTTTATTGGGCAGAAGCAAAAATTTTCTTCAACTCGGGAATTGATGATAGGTTATGCTCCTTCAAAATCGAGATAAACTTGTCTCTTCCCAACATCTTGTAGTATTTGATAAATTCTTTATCTATCAAATCTACAGGTTCTCCAGGAGGAATTGCCATATTTTCGTCTCCAACATAATGTTTACTGCTTGGATCTGACAGCTCTTGCAATGTTATGCCTTCTTTGTTTACGATAAGATACTCTCTCGTTTTGCCAGCCACGTTGATGTTGACACCACCGTAATACTTTGCTACGGACAAATGGGAATTACGCCAGTAGCTTTCTTCCATTAATATTGCCATATTACTTTCTGTATTTAATGTTCTTGTTTCCTAATTTTCTAAGATAAGAGATACGATGGGCAACATTATCCTTTGTCCGATTAAGGCGCTTACCAATTTCGGCGCAGGTCACACCATCATTATACATCGTTATCATAATAATGGTCTCGTCATCAGTCCATCTTTGCTGTTTGAAAATCCCAGTTTTGCGCAAATGGTAAACGACAGTATTAATTGCGCATCCGATATACTCTGCAATCTCTCTAAGCGTAGAGCCTTCTTTTCTCATACGAACAATATCAGCTTTGTCGCTCTCCGTCAGTTGAATTATAAGAAACTTTTTTGCCATATTTTCAATCAATGGTCTCAAAGGTGTAAACATAGACAGGAGGATTCTTTACCCATACGTTCCGCATATTCTTTTCCGTCTGTGACATGAAGAAAGCGAAAGCATCCCGAGCTGTCTTAAAATAACAGCGTCCGCCAGTATTACTGTCCTCGATGTAATATTTTGTTTCTCCTTGCAGTTCTTCTTTTAGGATACCCTCTGCAAGACATTCTTCTTCCGTTATATCCTGCAAACGCTGTGTACGCACAGACAGAATACGAATATGGTGCGGCATGAGGTGCGGCTTTACAAGAAACTTATCTTTGCGTCCAGCATTGAAATACTCTTTGTTTGCGCCCTCGACTTCCTTGATGAACGCCTTATACTCCTCACTGTCAAGTAACCTTTTTCCTTCGTAATATGCTTTTACATCAGCATACGATTGACCAATGGCTACAATTTCTCCTAAGCGGTAGGTGGATAAAGTTTCATAGTCAACAACTTTCCTTCCGTCTTCCAAATGGTAGCGTGCAGAGCCCTTTGTGCCAGGAAGAGGAGTGTATCGTACTACTCTGCTGCCGAAGTCCTTAAACTTGATTACACGCCGAAGCTGCGTTTTGGTTCCGGTTATTGCCGCAGCTTCCATTCCGTAATTGTAGTTAAACAATATTTTGTTCATAACTAAAATGGTTTGTATTCGTTAATCACTTTCATCACAAATCGCATAGTATTGGATGCCATCTGCAACGGTGCTTTGTCCCAAAAATCTTCATAACACTTTGCTGCAGGATTAAGAACAACATCGCTGAGCATACGGAAAGAAATGAACGGCATACCAAGAGTGGAACAAACTTGTGCAATGGCGCAAGACTCCATATCAACAGCAATAGCGTAAGGATGTTCATCAATGATTTTACCCACAGCCTGCTTGGAGTCAATAAACTGGTCACCGCTTACAACTGTTCCTGCAATAATGTTGGTGACATTAAACGAACTCGCAATTTTAACAAGCTCATCATCGGCACGAAAGAATTTCGGTTCTCCTTGCACTTGACCCTTCTCTACCTCTTTCCCACAATACACATCATGATAGCAGTACTGCAGTCCAATGACAGTTTGTCCCGGCTTTAAGGAAGCACAAATACCCCCTGCAACTCCGCTACTGATAATACAGTCTACCTTTTCGGAAACAAGTTCTAAGGTCGCTATTGCTGCGTTCACTTTACCAATACCACCCCTAACTAACACAACTTCATTTTCTTCACTTGGGTAAAGTCGTATCATACGACACCCCTTAATAACTCTCTCATTACGAGATAAAGGAGCATTAGGCAACCATGCTTTTACGATTGCCTCATACTCCTTGTCCATTGCTACTATTATTCCTATCGTCATAAAATTATAATTTGAATTCGTTATACCAATCCTCATCATTTTTAATGAGGCTTACAAGGAAGGAAACAAGTCTGCGCTTGCTACCAATGGAAACTACAGTGTCTATAAAATTATTTTCCTGCTCACGGGTAGCGAGGAAGATGTAACCTGTCTTGCGAGCCTCCGGCTTCAGAGGCTTTATCTGCGAATTGAGTTTCTTGAAATTGATTGCCATTACTTTTTATTCAAATGCGTACCACAATAGATTTTCCAAATCGGAGACCTCGATACCCTCCATGCGGCAGATCTCGTAAAGTCCTTCATCACCCTCTTCTTCACGGATGCCCTCCGTCTCCTCTTTCCACTGCTTGTAGTCCTCGTCAGTATCTTCCATGTTGAACGACATGCGAACTTGGTTCCAAGTCTTTCTCGCTCTATTGTTCATTTTGTTAATAAGCTCTTTCATTTTGATTGTGTTTTTGAGGTTGCCCAGCAAACACTGAGCAACCAAATGAATAATTTACTGTAACCCCCAAGAGTCTTCGTCGATACCTTTAGAACCGAGCCATACTCTCATTTTCTCTGTGATTTCCTCTTCATTAGCGAAGATGTTTTCACCGAGCAATACGGTCTGTGGACCTGACTGCATAACGATATACTCTGCGAATTCATCCATAAATTCATTGAAGATGACCTCGTTCTCTTCGTTAAGGTCGTTACCAATTACTACTTCTATAATCTTCATAATGTTTAGAGTTTTAAGTGATTACTTATTTATCTTATTTGCATTACAAAGATAGTGATTTATTATCATATATGCAAGTATTTAGCAAGAAAAGTTTATCTTATTTGCAATTAATTTTTCACTGCTATTAAGCCACAGAAATTGAGGTATCGCCAAAACGTATCAACCTTTGTGAAGCCTGCTGTACGAAGCATGGACTTATTCCAATCAGAAGTGAGCGGTACGAGCGTGCCGGCAAGGGCTTTTCGCTTATCGCTTATCTGCTCCTCGGTATAGGCGTTCTCCTTTTTGATATTGTAGTATTCTTTCACCATTACATCGTCAATTACACTTGAATTGCCAATAACCTTTTCCACAAGAAACAAAGCCCCTTCACGCTGTAGCGAGTTATAGATACTGCTGATGACATTCTGTCGATACTCCATCGGCACAAATTGCAGCGTGAGACATGACAAGACAACAGAGCAACACTGCACTGGACAACCCTCTCTAATGTCCCATTTGCGAACATCAACCCTTCTGTCTTTTTGATAGAGCTTTTGGCAACGCTGAAGCATCGGCTCGCTGACATCAATGAGGGTAAAATCGCACATTTCTGCTTCCTCACATTCTACAAGTTCTTTGCTTGACAACCCCGTCGAGCAACCTATATCAAGAACGTTTGAGTGCGGACGCAGGAAATTCCTCGCCATCCTAAACATCAGTTCACGCATATTATCATAACCAGGAATGGAGCGCGAGAGCATATCCGTGAACACCTCGGCTACGCTCTCATCAAATTTCCAGCTTCCCTCAATTTTTTTTGTATTGTTAGCTTCCATATTATTTCGGTTCACTGTCATCGACCTCAAAGTCAATGTCGTTGATGTTCTTCTGTAAAATTCTCAAACACGCATCAATATTAGGCGTGTTCATTATCGTGTAGTTTCCACAATAAGCATCCATACACGTTTCCAGCTTGTCTATATACGGGTTCTTGATGCTCTGCGCAAATCCCAGCTTCGCCTCTATTATCTTATCCATGCGTTTGTTGTGGTCTACGAGGAAACGACACATGAGGATAGACACGAAAGCGTCAACGTGCATATTCCGCAAATCATCATCGGGATATTCTTTTTTGTACTCACTATCCACGCAGTACCACAGAATAGTGAAGTCGTTGGCGTAGAGATTATGAAACTGCTCCGTCTGCTTGTTGATACGTTCAATGTGGCGAGCATCAAGGTCTTTTTTAAGAGAGTCCTGGTACTCATTCCAGACGTGCTTCACCGCCCTCGACAACTTCACCGTCTCCGGAATGCGCTGCTCTGCACAATAGCTTCGGACTTTCTCCGCGTAGATCCACGCAAGGTGGCTGATGACAAGCGGAACGAAAGCTATCATCATGTTCTCTTTCCATGTGAATGTTTCGAGCATAAGGTGTGTGTCGTCCTTGATTTGCTTCTTGAACTTATCCTCATGGAAGATTGGAGGCAGCTCCGCTTTCGCCGTGATTGTCTCGAACATTCTACGTTCTGCATCTTTCAACGCCTCATACTGCACACCTGTTTCTCGGGACAGTTTCAAGAGTGCAGCATCGGGGTGTGCATCAGATTTTACGCATTTCCTTGGCTGTTCTTCTGCCTTTTGTTGAGGCTGCGTAAAATTTTCATCATCTTGTACCGAGGTTTCGCTAATCAACGACTCACCCTTGGAGAAATCAAGCACTTCTGCTTTCTGTTCCACATTCTCGTCCTTTGGCTTGAAGAATGGGCAGTGTTTTTCTCTCGTTGCATTGTAGGTTCTGTCCGTCACACACTCCTCGCCAGCAGATTGTTCCTCTATTTGTCGCTGAACGGCACAACGATACTGCGGCATCTTCTTAAGCCGTTGATTATACCACACGGCTTTCTTGCAGCACAAGCAGTTCTCCTCCTGCCACAACATCAAGGCATTACTTGAGGCAAAGCAAGGTTTATTCGTATTCATAGCTATTGAATGGTTATAGGGTTTGTTCTTTGGTTTTTCAGATTGAGGAACGCTCCATGGTTCTCGATGGAGCCACTGAAGAGCTTCCACAAGATATTGCAGCCAAGCTGCGCAATGGTTGAGTTGATGAACAAATCCTGCTTGCGCAAGGCTTCTGCAAGCGAGCAAGACGGACCACTATCCTCGTCCTTGACTTCACTGAGGTCGAAAAGCTCGTCAACACATTTAAGTGTACCCGAAGACTCTATTTTGCGTTTCTTTGGCTGCTTGACTGGGTTTATTGTACCGAGAACGACCTGGCCAGTATCTGTAGTGTTACCAAAATCGAGCCAGTAGTATGGCATAGTATAGTCTTTATCACCTGCGCTGCCATTCTTGTTCTTGCGGAGATATTTGCCAATCTCTATGCGAGCCTTCACATTGTCAACACACGTTATGGTTATATTGGCGGTAGCACAACTCTCGTATGGATATTGCTCACGAACAGCATTCCAATCAAGACCGAAGAAGCGGTTGATTCGTGTTGTTAGTACAAATGCTTTATTCAAGCCAATTTCCGTTGGTGCGAATAACTGACGACCAAGATTTGACGGTGTTACAACATCATCATCAATGACGGTTACATGAAGTCCAGGGTGTCCCAGCTGTATTAGAGCGCAGTTGATCCTCGCAAGCGAAGTCAAAACTTGGCTTCCAGTACCTCCTGCTCCTATCAAGTTCACCTCAATGGGATGAACTGGTGCAAGTAGATAATTTTCCGTATAGTGTATCTTCTTCATCGTAGTAAATCTTGTAATTTGCATTTAGCTTGTTTGAGCATATTGTCGGGGAAGGGCTTCCCATTAAGTATGCAATCTTTTGTTATCGTAGCAAGGTTGCCAAGGCAAGGGTTCTCGCCAAGAATGTGCGAAAACTCTGACTGCCAAAACATTGTTTCCCAATAATTTATAACATTGGTAAATGTCCTTTCATCGGGAGTCTTGACTTTTGAGTTGCCGAGACAGACATGGCTGGAATCAGTATTCATGAATGGAGCGAGATACAGAACACTCTTGGGTTTGTTACCCTTGAACGCCAACACTCGAAGCTGCTTGCCACTTGCAACATACACAAGACCTGGGACTCGCATATCTCCATCTGGTATTTCAAGACTCTTTGTAAAGAACAGCTTACGAACCTCTGGCTTCCGGTACCAAACAAGTTTCTCGTTTCCAACTCTTGTGTCACAATACAACACATTCTCGGGTACAACGCCATAAAGACTGCTGTCAAGTTGCTTGTTAGTGCGTGACAGCGCATCAAACAAGTTCGTTATGGTCTTTTGGCGTAAAGGAAAGCCAACACCAAGACTACCGTCTTTTTTGGATATTTTGTGCTGCTCCAAGTAAAACGACTGCTCTCTACTGTCGGTAGTTCTATAAGCAATGATTGCCATGAACGGCTCATATACTTGGTTAAGCAAATTAGTTATCTTACTCATTTTCTTAATTCTGCTATTAGTTGGTCATTAACATCTGCCCATCTTTGAGGGAAAGAGCTTTCCATTCTCTCCTCAATATCGTCATCGTCAATAAAGGAGTAGCGATACATATTCCCGACGCTAAGATTATACGCTTCTGCATTTATCATTTCGATTGCTCCTTGTGTTATGCAATCGTCATCATCGTAGCAAAAGAAAAATAATCTCGCCAAGTCCATAAAATCCTCTTCGCTATCATCATTATCAAAATCGTAGCCAAATTCATTCTTCAGCATACTGATATGGTATTCAGATAGCCAATCTTCGCGACAGATTTCAAGTTCATTCTCTATGAGGTCCAACAGATGAGGGTTATGGTAATTCTCTGCACGATACTGGGAAATCATATCTTCAAGCATATCACTAAGTGGCTTGCCAGACTTGTATTGCAAGTCTGCCGTTTGCTTTATTTCATTGAAGAGTTCAGATATATCGCCTTCGACGTACCTTACCGCCATTTCCCTATAATCCTCGCCCCAAAAATCAGTCAAGTCCTCATCATACTTCATATTTCCATCTTCGTCACGCTGATAACAGTTGTCGCTTTGAGCGAGGTTGTACTGGAAATCAAAGTCATCCTCGGGAAGCTCATACATATCGTTCTGGTACATAACAGCAAAGGTGAGAGCAAGCAACTTACGAGTTTTGTCATCAACCTCGTCCAATTTCTTGATTGGTACTGCCCATACTGTATATTCAGGAAATTCAGCGTAATCGTAAACCATGAACTTGATGGGACCATCCTCGCCATGTTGCTGTACTGCTTCCACCTTCCATTTTTCTTCGGGAAGGTTTGACTTGAGTAGGTTGTAAAGTGCAAGAACATCTTTTTTGAAGTTCCCAACGACTGTAGGTAGCTCGCAGGAAATGCCGTATTTAGAGAAGAACTTTGTGACATCGGCTTGAAGGTCTAAGATATTCTGCTTAATATCTTTTACAACAAAGACAGCTTCATCATTACATATATCACAGCCAGGGATATTTGCAAATGAGGCATTCAGAAAATGATTGCGCCCATTGCGTCTGGTGTGATACGCTTTCCTTCGGCGTGAAGCTGTTCTGCTTCCCGTGATAGAACTCGTCCTATGTTTTGATAAAGCTGCCATTGTTCTTTGCTTATTTTAGGTTCATACATAGATTACCCCTTAGTTCCAACCGTTGTCTTGAAAGTGTAGACGGCATTGTCACCATCGATTTTCGGACCATGCACGTTGCTCGTTGTGAGTTCCGGATATTGGTTTGAATAGAAATTCATAACCTCTTCGGGGGACATTTCCGGATTGGGGTCTGCGAGTGTTGCTGAACCATGCTTGAATACTCTCTTGTAGTTGTTGATTTGTAATGCCATGATTATATCCTCCTTTTATTTATTCTTCGTTTTCCTCGTCTACGTCTTCCTCAGCAGAGGCTTTGGGTGTCTTCTTGATGTCAATCTTGATGTTCTTGCCATCAGACTTGTCTTCTGCGCCAAAGAGATTTGCAGCCGACTCGTCATTGACCTTCTTGATAAAAGCGTCTGTCTTGACTTGACCTCCAGCGACGTCTCCTGCTACTTCGAGTGCCTTCTTGGCACAAGTGAGAGCGTCTTTGTACTTGCTTTCCTTGCGGTTCTGTTCAGCAAGCTCCATCCACTTGTCATACTGAACCTTGCTAACTGCTGCTTTCTCTTTAGCTTTCTTTTCCATTTCGGAAGCCTCCTTTGCAGCAGCCTGTGAGTCCTCAAACGACTTCATGTCAACGAACATCTTGCTTGTTGTGGATATTGGCTGAATGATGGCGTTTACAAAACCCTCGTCAAGCTCACTTGCAGAACCACTTATGTTCAAAGGGGCTATTTTGTTTTTCGCTGCATCCTTCACAAGAGAGTTTCCTGGGAGAACACTAACGGTCATGCCGTTCTTCGTCTTGGCGATAGTGACTGCCAATGTGCAACCATCGCCCATAATTTCTGATAACTTTGTGAATAATTCCATTGCTATATTGTTTATTGGTTTAACCTTTATTCTTCTTGTTTTGCAGACCTGCAAATTTCTGCAGGTGCTTTATCGGTTTTGGCAAGTGCTTTGCCGGCTCATATTGGGAGCAAGAACGCCTATGGCTTGCCACCTCACGACAATGATGAGCACTGCAGTCTGCTATTATCGGGTCATTGCCCCACTGCATCAGAGTAGAATTGTCACATTCGGTACAAGATACAGATGTCGTGTCCTTGGGTTTAAGCTGCGGTTTCTTTGCCATTAGATGTGCTCGAATTTAACTTGGTTAGTAATATCGATGCCAAATTCATCAATGGCGAACAAACCGCCTGCCATTGTCATAACCTTGACACGGCTTGTTATATTTGCTCCGAACTCGTCAAGAACTTGGTAAGCCTTAGTTCTTTTGGCTGTAAATCCGAACTTCTTTTTCAACTCGTTAAATGTAAGTTTTGCCATAATGTTTAGAATTTTAAGTGATACTCTTTTTATCTTATTTGCTAATGCAAAGATAATCAAAAGTTATCATATTTGCAAGTAAACAACAAGAAAAGTTTATCTTATTTGCAAATTATTTTTCACTGACTTTCAGCGACTTAGAGCGTGCCTCCTTGAGCCTTTGGTATTCCTCGTATGAAATCGCTTCTCTTCGCTGTGTTTCGTATTCACGCTCCTTCCGTAGCTTCTCTTCTTCGTCCTGGCGTCTCCATATATCTTCCTTTCGGTCTTTGAGAAACATATCCAGCGAGCCAAGGATGGCAGCAGGGTCGATGGAGCCGTAGAACTTTCCGTACCTTGCAGAACGCAATCGGGAACAGAATAGAATGAACTCCATAAGCGTAAGCTGCGGGTGTTCGTTGATGATTTGCGTACAGAGTGACTTGGATTGCCATTCATTCATCTTTTCCCTCGCTCCGCAAAACATGCTCACGGCAAGCAGTTGGCTTTCCATCCACATAACTGCCGAATCCTTCACTATCTCACCACTCCTCGGATCTATCGTTTCGGGGAAAGCCTCGGACATCACACCGAGCATCGGGCTCTTCATTTCTATTGCCTTGTCAATGGTAGGAAAGGCTGCGGTCGCACTCGTCTGAAGGTCGATACTATAAGCGGATATAATCTCTGACGGCTTCATGGCTTTACGGAGTACCATCGCCTCCCTGCTCACCTCGGTAATACAAAGCATCCGCCTTTGCGATGTCATTGAGGAGATTTTCTGCTTGATTAGCGAGGATAGTTGTTGAGGCTGTCTGACTCGCTTGATTTCTGTTCCCATATGCTGAATTGTTTTTGTTCTTGATTTCAGACACGATGTCGTTGTACTGACTGTCTATCTTGGTCACTGAGAAATTGTTCATAATCCATGACTTGTTAATCATCTTGAGAAAGACCTTCAATGCCTCCAACAGACTGTCGTCGTCGCAAGGCAGCGGTCTCGTTCTGTTAGTGCGGCCAAAGGTTATCTTCTTGATGAGGCGCTTCATCGCAACTGCGTCCTTCGCTGTCCAATAGTAGCTGTCATCATAAAGCTCGCTGTAATAGGCTTCAAAGATGCCTCTTGCCTTGTGGACCAGGGTCTGCTCTTTCTGCTTCCTTTCATTCGACTTGGCTTTGCGCTGCTCCGCTCTTTTTTGCTTCTCCAATTCCTTGGTGTTTTCGGTGGAACCGTCTCCGACAAAGTCGGGGGCGGAACTTAGCGTTAGCGCTTTCTTTTCTTTATTCTTTTCTTTAGTAATAGGGGGTGTGGGGGAAAGAGAGGTTTCTTTTCTGTTTTCTTTTCTTAGATTTTCGTCATATTGCGTGCTGTTTGCGTGTAGATTGCGTGTAAAGCTATCATAACACTCTGATTTACAGTCATTTGTTTGCGTGTAATTTGCGTGCAGATTGCGTGTAACCTCGTCCTCTTGCGTACTATTTGCGTGCTGTTTGCGTGCGCCATAATCGTAACTCTCTATATTACAGATGGTTACTTGCGTGCATTTTGCGTGCATTTCAAGTGTAAGGAGATTTCGCTTTTCAAGCTGTTTAAGGAAGTAATAGGCTGCATCTGGTGTGGAATTGAACAACCGACCAAACTTGGCACGACTCATTGTTGCCACCCCTCCGTCATCAACGGCATTGAGCAGCTTTACGAACCACACAATGCGTGTCGGCTCGTCTTCAAACCATTGGTCAGTTATGACCCCGTATAAAGGTCCGTAATCCCTCATGTTATCTTGATAAATACCGGTTAATCTCTACGCTGAATTCATCCACAGACTTGCATACGACATACTTGCTGCCGTATTTTTCGACATTAGCTTGCCATGCCTTTTGCTCTGGACGCTGATAGCAGTTGGGGCGTTTCATTTCAATGTACAACGCTCCGTAGCCGTGCATCGGTATTGACAGACACAAGTCTGCCACCCCTTTCACAACACCTTCACGCTTTACTCTCGCACCCATGCCGCCCAAGCGTATGCCCTCATTGGCGATATGAAACAACATTCCCTCTTGCGCCAGTTGAGGATAGTTGCGCTGAAACCACCTAATGCAAGCCTGCTGTATGTCGCTTTCGTATGGAGCAGCTTCAGCAGCCTTGCGTACCGTCTTTGCAGGAATACTCTTAACGTTACCACCCTTACGGATAGCATCGAGTAGTCGCTTGTTGAATGTATCTCTCTTATTTGCCATTAATAAAAATATACGTTGGTTAAAGGTTTGTACTGACCGTTCACAACACCACTGATGTAGTATTGTCCGGGCTTATCTTCTCTCAAAGTCAAATCGCCAACCTTGCCAAAGCGTTTGATGTTCTCGCCAAGGTCAACAATCCAACCGTCTTTGCCCTCAAAAGGACGGATCGCTCTTCCAACAATCTGATACCACATAGCAAGCGACATAGTTGGTCGAGCCATTACAACAGTGTCAAGCTTAGGATAATCAAAGCCAGTAGTCAGAACGCCTACGTTGGCCAGCACTTTAATCTTGCCACTCTTGAACTCTTCCAGTATGCGGTCTCGCTCTTTACTCTTTGTCGCTCCAGTAACCACTGCCACACCCTCTACTTCTCTTGCAAGCTGTTCGCTCTCTGTGATGAATTGGGTGAACACAAGTATTCCTTTGCGAGGAACGCCATTCTTTGGGTGTAGGAGCCTCTTAACTATGTCGGACAGTTGATTACCAAGTCCACATCGAGAAAACTCCTCAAAAAGCGACTGCTCGTCGTAGTCACGCCCAGTGGAGTTGCGCTTCACCCTGCTCGTGTCGATTGTTGTCATATCGAAATAGCGCAGATTGGCGAGATAGCCTCTTTGAAGCAAAGTTTGTATGCTTACCTCATAAAGCACATCATGGAATATTCTTGGTCGGGTTCGCGTGATGAACTTCAAGATACAAGCGTTTTTAAGAGTGACGCCTGGCATTGGATGAAAATCATCAATGAAATAGTCCGATGTCTTATATGACCCATTGGGCATAAAGCCCTTGTCTTTGGTCTCTATGCCTTGTGCCGTTGCAAGTCTGTAAGGAGTGGCTGTCAAGCCGAGAACTTTACGCTTAACCTTTCTGATGAAGGTCGCATACTGTCCTTCTACTGGATTAACACCATGACACTCATCAATGATGATAGCTTTGAAATGGTCAAAGTCATCAATGTGCGCCATGATTGAGCCGATTGTCGCAAATGTTACCTCGCTAATCTCCTTGCTGTTAAAGCTGGCTGAGTATATCGAGCAGTTATCCAAGCCGTAACTTCTGTATTTGGCATAGTTCTGCTTCAATATTTCCTTGCTCGGCTGAAGCACGAGAACATTTTGGTGTAGTCGGCTCGCAATATCCGCAACAATCAAACTCTTTCCGGCACCAGTAGGCAGCACGAGGATGCCGTTGCGCTCGTTCTTCTTATCATTGAAGAACTTCACAGCGGCATCACTCGCTTTTACTTGGTAATCCCTAAGAACGTACCCCATCGATTACTTGATACCGTTCTCATTCAAAGCACCCTCAATGATTACAATATCGGGCACCGCAGTCTTCAAACGCTCAATCTCCGTATTGAGGATGTTGTCAGTGCTATCCTCGATGACATCAAGCGCCTCGGGTGAGAACAGCTGCAGATAGCAATCAGCACCTTGAACGTAGTGGTCAATCTCCACTTCTACAAGCTGCTTCTCTTTACCCTTGAAGATAGGAATGTTCACCTTGAAATCGGTCGGCAGGTCGCTCTGGACAGCTTGCTGATAAACAACGCCACGGCTTCCGTCGCGGTCCTGCTGCTTCTCCAACTTGGAGTTTACCCTTGCCTTGAAGTTCTTCAGCTTCGCGACCATTTCTGTCGCCTTCTGCTTGTCGTCAAACATGGCACGGTGCAGACGGATGAACTGGCCAAGTTTAGCCGGCTCCCAGCCATCGGCTACATTGATGCGGAAAGCATTGTAGATATCAGAGAACTCTGCCTGACCGACAATAGTACGCTTGTAGCGTGCATCTGTCTCATTCACGACGAGACCAATGGAGATTTTCTCACGGTCCACCACAGCGTACACTGCCTTACCATCTACCTTGTCAGCACGCTTCTCAAGCCAGTTGGCGGGCGCTTCGATAGTTCCGGTGAGGTTGCATGACAAAGGCTCCTTTTCGGGCAACGGATCGACAGCCTTAGCTGCCTCACCCTTGCGAACAATTACTTCGATTGGTTTTTCACCTGTGTAGTTCTCGATGTTTACTGAAACTACTTTTTCTTTTGTCTCTTCCATTTTTTAAGATTTTTGTGAGTGAATAATATTTGTTAGTTGTCGTGGGTTCCTGTCTTGAGTGATACAGTGCGTGCCTGACCAAAGAGTGTTGGAGAGTTCAACTCGCTTGGCAAAGCCTTACGCTGACTCACAAGCTCACCTTTTGAATTATAAAGGCCAACAACTCTTTCTTCTTGGTCTATAATTCGGTAGAGCTTGCCTTTCACATACTCTCCGCCTTGCTTGAGGTTGGCAAGAACGGTGTCCATACACTTCTTGACTGGAGCCTTGCGCTCCTTAAACTGTTGCTTCATTTCGTCCTCTTCCTCGGTAATCTGTTTCATTTCGAGTGAGAGGGCAACGTACTCTTCGCGACGCTGGGCTTTCTCAGCGTTGGTGTACGGCTGCAAGTAGTTCTCTTCTGTCACGTCATCAGCCTGTGCGTCAAGCATTTCTTCTCTTTCAGCAGGGGCGAGGTCTTGAAATAACTGTAAATCCATAATTTTACTTGTTTTGGTATTCTAATACGAAATCGTTATAAATCTCTTGGTCTTCAGGAGCCGGAAGCATCACATTCCATTCCGTCAGAGCGTCCGCTTGTATCTGATTGAGGAAATGAGTCATTGCAGCAGAGCTGATGCTTCTCGTACTCCATTGTCCTGGAGCAAGGAAAAGACGACAGTAATGGTCGTGCCATTTCACCCTTGACTCTCCGCTCCAATGTTCAAGATACGTCATCCACATCCAAAAGAGGCGCGTCTGCGGAACAGAGGCAACGTATTCTTTCTTCACGATGTATATGTTATACTTGCCATCGGGCAGCTTCTCGATGGTATCTACGAGGGAACGGCTTAATTGCGTCCCCTCGTAGCCATTCTTTACAAGCGACAATTTCTCCATTAGAAGGGAAGATCGTCATCCTCTCGTGTCACGGCTTGCGCAACTGGAGCGTCTACCGTAGAGGCTTGGTTATCACTTGGGATTACTACAGGCTTGAGGTTGCCGAGGTATATATGGTTTCTGGCGTCCACTTCCTCTTGTGTATGAGAGTTGATGAACTGCTTGCTCGTGGATAGCTTCATGTAATGGGTATTGCCATACTGGTCTGGCTCACGGAGCTCGTAAATCTCCACACCGATGCAATACTTTCTATCCACATACTTTGTTCCGTCCCTCGCTGTCTTTTCCTCAACCTTGACATAGAAGTCATTCTCTTCGAGAGGGCTTACAAAGCACCGTTTGGCGCAAGTGGTACCTTGGATGGTCATTATACCTGCCTCCAACAACTTGGCGAGGTTCATGCTTCCAACCAATTTTACATTTACATTATCTGCCATTTTCTATCTGTCGTTTAATGATTTAAAAACCTTGGTATCAGTGATAACATCACGGTTCGTCTCCACAAATTGGATAAATCGCTCGCAGATGTCACGCAATTTTGGAATATCACGTTCTTCCTCAAACACATATACCTCGGAGAATGTCTCCTTGAAATTAGTCACATTGTACTCAAAGTGGCTAATGTTCATTCCCATTTGTTTCAAACAAAACGGATAGACGATGTGCTGCCAATGTTCCTTGAAGTTACCGCTATGGTAGTTCTTGGTAGTCTTGATGTCGTGACAAGAGAACGGAAGCAGTTCGTCTGCGTAGCCATAAAGGTCTATCGTTCCGAAATGTGTCTCAAGCGTACCTTTGACAAACACTTGTGGTAGAGCACCTTCGTAGTATGTCACGAACTCGTCGGTTACATCCTTGAAGAAGTTGAAAGTCTGTGGCTCTCGTAGTTGAGGCTTCTCCTCGTCCTTTAAGCCAACGCATCGCTCTCTCTGAACCTTATCGGGGTCAAAGACAACCTCATAAGCGTATCGCTCGGTTATCGGGTCGGTCTTTCGCCTGCCTTTGATTTGGAGGAGGACAACACGGAATGTGATGTTCTCACTCTCCATGTCGTCTTCCTTAACTCGTTCGGCAAGCGGCTTCTTGATCAGCGCATCCACAAGCTCGTTGAAGGCAGTACCTCTATCTGCTGCTTCACTCGTAAACGGAACTCGATTGATTTTGTTGATGAGGTCAATATACATTTTATCGCACCATTCATCAACCGTCACGCTCGGATTTTCGGAAGTGAAGTATTTGTAGTAGGTCTTCTCCGCATCGAGATAGGACTGGAAGCTGTCAAGAAGCGTTGCATAAGCGGAATAGTGCTTATGCGTTGTCGCTTGCTGATTGTTCATTGTTCTTGCCCTCCTCGTTAGTTGGTTCTGCTGTAGGTGCAGACTCTTCCTTGGTATCCTCGACAGGAGCAGAGTATGTCTTCGTCTTGGTGTCAAACGTCAAGCCAAGCTCCTTTGTGCGTGCCACAAACTTATTTCGGGCTATAGCCTTAGAGTTGCCGACGTGCTTGTACTCCTCCACCTTTTTAATATAGGCGGTCGCATCTTCTGCTGTCTTGATGGCTGCGATGTCCTTCTCAATCTCTACGATAAGATGCTTGTATGTCTCGCCCTCAACAGAGCGTTCCTTCAGGCGGTCGATATAGCGCTTGAATACCTGCTTCTCGAGGAAATCGTTACAGCCAACAATCTCACGCTTGTCGTTCTTCAAGTAAGGAACGTCCATCTGCGCCGGCAAGTTGCAGGTGTTCTTGCCCTCAGACTGCTGACAAGGGTCAAAGGTGATGATGCGACGGTTACCTTCAGCAACGAGATAACCAACGAGGTCAAGCTCTGTAGCCAACGAGTCGTAGTTGGAACCACCGAAGAGAGGAACATAACGAACATCCTCGCCATTCTTCTCAGTTGTACGGTGGGCAACAAAGACAACGTGCTTTTTCTTTGAGTTGATGAGCTTGAGCAACTGAGTGAACTCCACCTTGCGGACACCATAACCCTCAAGCGTCAAAGAACCGTTACGCTTTCCAAGTCGTGGGTTGCTTGCGATAAGATACTCAGCCATAGAGTCGAGCAGCTTGCCACCAGTGTCAATGACCAGTGTCTCGTAGTCAGACAAATCCTCGTTGTTGAGGAGGTTAAGAATGTCTGCGTAGTTCTGAACCTGCACGGTGTCTTTGATGAACTCGTAATCAACACGGTTGATACCTCCATCAAAGTCGATAAGCAGCGGCTTTGGAGCACTGAGTGCCATTGTGGTCTTGCCCGAGCCAGGCTGACCATAAACTAACATCTTGATACGGACGTTTACGTCCAATTCGTTTGGTTTCTTAATGAGTCCCATAATTTGAATAATTACATTTATGTTTATAAATCGTTAAAATGATAAGTTTTCGGTAAAATTGATGGTATGCGTTTGTACACAGATTTTGGGTGCAACAGCAGTCGTTTTTCGACCAAAGACCCGTCTTGTTTCCTGTTTTTAAGCAAGATTAACAATTCCAGTCATAGGCTTGACATTGGCAAGGACTTCCACTGCATTTATCTTCCATTGAGAGTTGGGCGCTCCGTCTGGCTTAAAGCCGTGCACCTTTTCTTCCTCCATTAGTCGCATCAGTCGTTTCTCGCCACCGACAATCTTCTTTGCCATAGCCCAGGAGAAACACGAACCTTCCATTCTTTTCAGTATGGAGTTGTACTTCTGCACCATAACCATTGTATTCAGTTCGTTCTTCATTTTTCTGCCCTCCGCTCGACATACTCAGCTCTTGCTCGTCTTGGCACACGACAGAAAACCGAGTTCTCTGTAAAAAGGATATGGACTATCATCAGCATGCAAAGAACGGCTGCAAGCCCTCTTCTCCTTACTTCTCCCAAGTCCCAATTCTTTTCAAAGTGCCTTGATACCATGTACAGCACGAGCTCATGAGTCGTGGAGATACCGAGTTTCGTGTAGATGTGCTTCTTGTGGGTACGAATTGTCCATACTGGTTTTTCAAGTACGTCAGCGATTTCCTTGTCGGTCAATCCATGACAATACCATTCAGCTATAACCAATTCCGTATCACTAAGAGCTTTCATCACTTCGTCCTCCGTACCTCTACTTGAAAATTGTCATAGTCAACTTTTACTCTCGCATTCCATCCGATGCGTATCTGCTCCAGACGCAAACGGCTGACAACAGCCTTTACCGAGCCGTGGCGTTCAATGGGGAATTTCACAGCATCGCCCACGCCCAGTTCACGGATGGTCTTGGTAAGAGGTGCACTTGTATCACAGTTCTCCATACTTGCCTCCTTTCGGGCGACAGGCGCTCTCCGCAACTCGGAGAAACGCACTGTCATTCTTGTGGTAAATCGTCATTACTACCATAATTGTTACTTTTAGGTATATATCTTATTTGCATTTTCGGGATAAATCCCGTACTTTTGTATTGTTATTATTATTATTTCCATTGCAAAGATAATCAAAACTTATCAATTACGCAAGAAAAATAATCATTTTTGCAAGAAAAATTTTCCGTGCTGTGTGATAAACACGACGGCTTAGTTATTCACATATTAATAAGGTAAGAACAGATGAAAGAAAGTGAAAAAGTAGACAAGAACGTGAACGCGAGAGAGATTATCGCTAACGTTCTCAAGGAACTGGGGATGAACGCCCCTTCGTTCGCGACAGCCACCGGTATTGCCTATCAGCGAATTTTTGACTTGCAACGTGGACGCACCAAGAAATTCAACCCTGGTGTCGTGAACATGATTTGTCAGGCGTTCCCGTCTATCAACAAAACCTATCTCTATACTGGAGAGGGTTCGGTGATGTCATCCAACAAACCGCTGGATCTTGACAATACCGTAGGTGCGAACATCGCCTCACAAGACGAGATTGCCAAAATGCTCAACAAGGTACTTGACCTCTCCAAGCAGGTCTCAGACAAAGACAAAGCGGTCGAGGAGAAGATGCAGAAACTTCTCGTCAAGGAACGTGAGCTAATGGATAAGGAAATCGAGTTGGCCAAGAGAGAAATCGTACTGGAGCAGAAAGAAGCTGCCCTCGGTTTCAAAAAAGACTGACCGATACCTTATATAATATAGTTGCTAACAAGTTGTCGTTACATCTATGACAGAATTAGTACGAAAATGCAGTTGCAGATGGGAGGGTGGCAAGTGCCGCCTCTCCTCTGCTTTGGAGGGATGGGGATGCAAGTTGCTCACCTGCATGCCAGAGACGGTTCCTCATACAGACAAGGAAAAAGCGAAGTTATTCGCTGAAGTGTATCAATATGCCGACAAGGTCGGGGTTTTGAAGTGTCCTCACTACGACGAAACGACCATAGACCGCACTCTTGATGATGCCGCTCAACTCGCATCGATGGTACATCTTGGGTGTCCAACACGAGCCGAATTATTGTCGGATTTTATAGAAGCAAAATAAAAATAATTGTAAACCAACGACTTAGAACAATATGAAGAAAATTGTGATAGCCATCGACGGCCACTCTTCTTGTGGCAAGAGCACGATGGCGAAAGACCTTGCCAAGATGGTGGGCTACGTATACGT
>ENA-ORPK01000365-ORPK01000365.1-human-gut-metagenome-genome-assembly--contig:-NODE-365-length-43547-cov-5.975904_pt1 | contig 43547 bp, 50 predicted proteins | sample MGYA00242139_ERZ509068 | MGnify/ENA primary metagenome ERZ509068 (study PRJEB26280, sample SAMEA2338687) | human gut metagenome | biome: human gut; feature: human-associated habitat; material: faeces...
CCTTTCTGGTCGTGCGTGGTGGTTGAGCACAAACTATAGCGAAACGGATCCGTTTTTCTTGATGCGGGCGAGTATGTTTTTGAGCTTGTTAAAGTCGAGCGGTTTGGACAGATGGGCGTTCATACCGGCGTCGTGTGCCGCCTTGGCCGCGCGGGGAATCGTCTGCTCGTAGATGGGGAAGAGCGTGCCCATGTTGAGATAGATGGCGCCGCCGCCGGCAACGAGCGCCTCGCCCTCGTCGGGCAGATAGACCATGGCGGCAGAGCCGCCCGCCGCCAGCTGCGCATTGGCCACGAGCTCCATCGTCACAGAGTTCGTGATGGATGGCACGAAGGGGCAGTCCTCCTTCGTGCGGCGCACCGTCGCTGCGATTTCCCGCTGTATGCTCTCACAATCCAAATCCAATCCCCCTAACCTTTATCAAGCCAATATCATTTTCCCATCGGCAGGTCCGTCGCCTTGGCATTCGCCAGGATCTCGGCCGGTACCTGCACATCCTCGAGCGTATTGAAATCGCGTCCCTGCAGGTGGAAGTCGACCGTACTCTCGCGAATGTCCTTTAGCAGCTGCTCGCGCTCCGAGCGCGGCATGTCACGGCGCTTCACGATGATGGATGCGGCCTTGCGGATGGGCTCCGTGAGATTGGCGTGGACATCCGTCAGCAGCTTCTTTTCCGTGTCGATCGTGACTGTGTAGCTGAAATCCGGCAGGCTGCGGCAGATCTCCGCCAGCGTCTTCTGCATCACTTCATCCTTGGCCGTCGGCACGATCTGATCAGCAAGCAGCTTCCCGAACGCCTTGCCGTCGACCATCACGAGATACGTCTGGTTGGCGCCTTCCTGTACGCCGAACGATACATCCTTGGCGATGTCCATGAAGCCGTCGGAGAAGGCAGCGGACCAGAAGTCATTGACCTTTTTGTCGGCCGGTTTGCGCGGCGTGACGGATTTCTGCCATTCGCCGTGGCCGAGCTTGCAGTAGAATGCTGTAGCCTTCTCCGTCTCGCGGATGTAGTAGGCCAGCTCGCGCTCAAAGGCCGGCGCGCCCGGCAGTGTGACCGTGATGCGCATCGTGCCCTTCGCCCGCGCGTACGGCTCCGAGACAAATGTGATATCGCTCGTCAGTCCTGTGCTGCCCCTCGGCGTCGAAGCCGCGAGATTGAAGTCATACGTGCCGTTCTTGACCTCTGCCAGCCGGTCGAAGTCCTGGTCGAGCGAGCTCCTCGCATCGATCGTGACGACTTCTTGTGCTGCAACGGCCCCTTTCGCCTCATCCTTGCCTGCCTCTTTGTCGGCAGCAGCCTCTGCTTTTTCCGCTGCAGCTTTTCCGTCTGCAGCATTAGCCGCCTGCGGTGCAGCCGCTTCAGTCGTCACGGCTGCCGCCGCAGCAGGATGCTCTGCGGCTTGTACCGCCTCTGCGCTTGTCATCCCATACGGTGCCAGGGTCATGGTCAGCCCCAGCAGGATGGCGGTCATCTTCTTGCTGCTTGTGGCACGCATCGTGCCGTTCATGAAATGGAACTTCATCGAATTCCCTCCTCTATTCCCGCATGTCGCAGGCGCCTGCGAACTGCTGCGTTTCGTTTTCGATACTCTACACTATTCTCTGAGGTACGAGAAAAATCCTTCTCGAAAGAAGGATTTCCCGATTTCTCTTTGATTTTATTGCTCGTATCCCTTGAGATGGTTGAGGAAGTTCTGCATCATCGTCCGTCCCGACGGAGTCAGGATGGACTCTGGATGGAACTGGATGCCCTCGATGTCTTTCTCCTTATGCCGCACGCCCATGATCGTGCCGTCGGCGAGCTCACTCGTGACCTCGAGGCAGTCGGGCAGCGTCGCCCGGTCGATGATCAGGGAGTGGTAGCGGCCGACCTCGACGTCCTGCGGCAGTCCCTCATAGAGACCGCGGCCGTTGTGGCGGATTCGCGAGACTTTGCCGTGGACGATCTCGCCCGCGCGCACGACCTTGCCGCCGAATACCTCGCCGATGGCCTGATGGCCGAGGCAGATGCCGAGGATTGGCACTTTGCCGCCGAGCTCGCGGATGACATCTTCGCTGATGCCCGCATCCCTCGGGACGCCAGGCCCCGGCGAGATGACGATGCCCGCGTACTGTTTCGCCTCGATCTCGGCCACTGTCGTCTGGTCATGGCGGATGACCTCGACGTCCGCGCCAAGCTCCGCCAACAGCTGGTAGACGTTGTAGGTAAAGGAGTCGTAATTATCTAAAAGCAACAGCATAATAAACACCTCAATCCATTGTATTGCAAGGGATATAGGTGATTCCTAGTTGCTTAAAAGTGCTTACTTCATCAATCTCTCAATGCACTCGTCAAGATCATCCTTGCGAACACGTACATGCTTCCCTATCTTGAATGACGGGATGACATTGTTACGAATGTACTCGTACACGGTTGATTCAGGAATCTGCAATATCCTTGCAACATCTTTGACCGTATATATCATAATCTAGCACACTTCCTTTACATCAACAATATCCATGTATTGCTTATTTTTCTTCATCATGAACTCATATGTCTTTCCCTGCTCAACAAAGAGCTTGTCCCTACCATACCGTGTTTTTCCATGTCCCCACAAGAATGGAGCAATAGAACCCTTGTATGTGCCGTAATCCTCTGTCGTGAACGTAACCAATGCCATCTTGTTGCCATTCTTTGTCGTGATCTCATGGACAGATGATGCCACACCACAGAGAACATCTGGAACCTTAGAGAATGAAAACCCTAGTGTTGCAATCTCCCCTGCGGCTTTATCCAATGGCTTTTCTTGACACTCAACAAAGTTTACACCATTTCTTTTCTCTGCCCATTGGTTCTCCATTCGTAATGCCCGTGCTCTTTCCTTGTCGTTCGTGGCTTTCTCATACTCATCTCGATAGAAGCCAATACGTTCCTTGCATTGTTGTAACCGTTTCACATACTTCTGTGTATTCGACAGGTTGCTCATCATCCATCCACGAGACTTATTAAGGAAGTCTAATGCTCCTGCCTGAATGAGTCCCTTGACTACACCACTGTTATTGTGCTCAACAATGCTATTCCAATCAGTCAAAGAAGAATAGTCGCAGTTCGTTTCCTCTTGGACAGACAAGGCTAATTCCTTACCAACACCCTTGATATACGTAAGACCGACACGAATACAATTACCTTCTATCTGCCATTCCTTGTTCCCCACAGAGAAATCAGGAGGGAGAATCTTGATACCCATTTCCTTACAATTCGCAAGATACGAGATAACCTTGTCCTGATTGTCATTCTTGGTGTTTAACAATGCACACATGAACTGAACAGGGTAATGTGCCTTGAGATACGCTGTCTTATACGAGAGCCGCCCATAGGCAATAGAGTGAGAGTTACACACGACAACACCATTGCCTGTTACGAAGTTATGGTATGGATTGTCCATTTCAACGTCGTAGCACATCTCGTCGCACTCATAGGAGATAGCAGCGATGCGCTCAATGTGTGTACCCAATACGTCAGACACGTATACACTGTCTCCTATAGACAGTTCCACCAACAACTTGATGCCACTAGGTGTTGGAATCTTATGGTTCAACGTACATCTTACCTGTTTGCCCGATTCAGTCACAAGGATGAATACAGGCATAGTACCAGATTCCCTAACGTCAACAATATAGTTCTCTACTATCTTGCCATCGTTATCCATTGAGCAAGCCTTAACGCCATGAACACCATACGGGTCAAGTTGACTCTTGTTGTACCTGTCATCATGGAAGAATCTGTACAGCTCACGGATAGACCGTTTTGTCCTTGCCCCTGTATGCGTGACAACATACTCACGGCCACTCAAGCACTTATTGAAGAGGTATCGTCCCGCTGCCTTAATCTGCATACCTACCTTCTCAGCAATCTCTTTGGAATAGCCATGTTCCATACAACGAGAAATGAACTCTTTGACCGCAGCATCTATCTTGGTCATCTCTTTACGTCCAATGACCTTACGCAGCATATCAGCTTCGCCAAGGGAATAGCCTGCCATCTTCATGGCGAGTTTCATGCACTGTTCCTGATAGACAATGACGCCAAAGGTGTTCTTTGTGATTTCCTTGTATGCATCACAGAGGTAGTCAATGGACGCACCATTCTTACCGTCGATGTACTGCTGCATCATTCCCGAATCTAGGGGGCCAGGTCTATAAAGAGCCACGAGTGCTGCAACGTCATCAAAGCATGATACGTGTAACTCCTTGGCTACCTTACGCATTCCCGGAGATTCCATCTGGAACACGCCATCGAGGTTGCCGTTAGAGTACATATCGTATGCTTCCTTATCGTCCATAGGGATATCATCGAGATTCATGTCCTTGCCAATGTACCCCATGCACTTATCAATGAGGTCAAGCGTATTCAGTCCCAACAAGTCCAGCTTAAGATTGCCACGCTGCTCCAATTCATGGAACGAGTAACAGGCAGTACGGAGATAGACACGCTTGCCTGTTGATGTGTCATTGGAATAGCATCCCTCTACAGGTGTATAATTCACAAGGTCATCTGGGGTAACAAGAACAGCCGATGCGTGCACACCGATTTTGTCAATGCGCCCACAAAAATGCTTTGCCACATCAATGAGTTCTGACTTTTGCTTCTCATCGAGTGAAATGGGCGCGTCCTGTAAATCGTCAATGGAGTCAACAACGCACTTCGATGCTTCTGTCTTGTACTTCGGTGCATACTCCCATTGTTTTTCCCATTCTGGGTCTACTGGATATATCCATGCATCAGCCCTGTCGCTCCATTTCTTAGTCCTTGGGGCTTTACTGTATGACTTATTCGCTAATGACTGCCATGCTTTCAATACAGCTTCCTTGCCTGCACTTGGCTTGTCAGGGTCTTTCGTGTATCCCAATGTCTGTACCTTGCAGACATTACCGTACATCTCTCTTACGTGTTCAATGACACGCCCACGATTCAATGTGGAAATATCACTGTCAACATCTGCCGGACTCTTTCTTTCTCTATTGCAGAAGCGAAAGAACTCCGTGTGATACTTAATAGGGTCAATCTTATGGATACCCATGAGATACCCAACGAGACATCCGGCTGAGCTATTGTGGACAACCGTGTTGTTCGCAACATAGCTATGGTCTACATCCGTTGTAAAGTCATAAACATATCCCTTAAAGTTGTCAATATGCTTTACGTCCTTCACCTCGGTATGATACATATTATCTCCATACCATCTCGATGTCGAATGTAGAACAAGTTTATAGGACGTATGCCAGTTTTTATGTGTCACATTCCTAATTCTAATTGCTGAACTTCCACCAAGGTATGACCACAGAGTCTTAATTTGGCAGACGAGGTTATACGATATAGAATCGTATGCTGTTCTGCCACCCGCCACGGAACCATCGGTTCTCATTAATCCTTCAAGCAGATGTACCGCCCACAATGGATTATCAGTCATCAGAATATCTGGGATGTGCTTGTTAATTGCATGGACACCACATAACTTGGCAAAAAGCATACCAACAATGCTTCTATAACAATGTATCTGAACACAAGTGTTTCTTTTATTTGGTTTGACCGAAGTATCTGCATTGAATATACTTTTGAGCAGTCTGCGACAATCGCTTACGTACTTCATGTGAGTTGTCGGAAATGCAATGCCGAAGCTATCCCCTCGTTTGGTTCCGTCCTTATCAACCTGCTTTGTTGCCCATCCGTTACCGATGAAATAACCAATGAGTCTGCAAAGATCTGGGGTAATATCAATATATCTAGGAATCTTCCCTTTATCCCATTGAGCATCATTACTGAATACATTAACGTACCCATCTTTTTCAATGACTTCTGGTAACAACCCCTTTAGGTCAATCCTCGTTTGATTAGGTTTAGTCAAATGGACTTGTGGAAAACATACAAGGTCATCTTTTTCCACTTCACTCATTGGAATCCATTCATATGAACCGTATTTTCGACAAGGATAAAGGCATGTTGGTCTGCAATATTTATATCCAGTTGTTTTCTTTTTATCACAACGTGACCCTCTGAATACAAGAATCTTATGGTCACAAGTGAACGTCATTGGATTTCTATTCTCGACCGTTACTTGAGTCATTGGTTCATTGACTTTATACTTGAATGTCTTGGTTACTTCACGAATCTGACCAGTATGAGATATAACCTTATCGCCAACAACAATATCCTCTATGTTTTTCACCGTGCCATTCCACATAAGAACCTTAGTCCCAGAAATTGAACATCCACGGCCTTCACCGAGCGGAATATGCTGTTCCTTGCACCAACTAAGGACTGACCAGATAATCAGTAGGTATTCAAGGTAATTCGTTGCTTCGAGGTCTTTCATCTCCATTTCAAATCTCTCAGCGTATTCCTTGTACTTCCCTTTTGGCACAAGCTCTTTCCAATGGCTCCTACAGATTTCCCTGACCTTTTCCTTTGGGTTAGAACAGGGATACTTTGGATAGTGACTGCCAGTGTCAGGGATGACTACGTTACATCTCTCTGCAATACGAGCTGTATTCTCGATGCACTCATCAATGACATCCTTTGGAATCCATTGTGTCTTCCGTATCTCATCCTCGAGCCAAATATAGTTCTCGTCATTGTGATACTCATGGTTGTTAATACGAATCCAAAGAGAGTGATAGACCTTATCCTCTGGAACTGAATAGTGAGCATCGGTTGTCACAACAAGGGGAACATTGTACTTCCGTGCCAGTCCAATGACCTTATCGTTGTACTTCCATTGCTCCTCTATGTTGAGCGGCTGTATCTCAGCATAGAAACGGTCGCCGAACAGTTCCTTGTATCTCTTGAACCACTCCTCGCCATCCTCTGTGTTGATGATACTAGCCATGCAAGCAGACAGACAGATGAGTCCGTTACTGTGTTCCTGTAAGGTTTCCCAATCAATCCTTGGCTTATATAACCAAGAGTCCTTATCGTATGCAAACGTATCGAGCTTCTTAAGATTCATATACCCTTCATCGTTCATTGCGAGGAGGACAAGATGGTGCGTCAAGGCTCTGTCTCTGATAGTAACGTCAGGGCAAAAGTAGAACTCACAGCCAATGATAGGCTTAATGTCATTGCTTGTACACTCCTCATAGAAGCGAATGATGTTACGCATTGTCCCGTGGTCGGTCAATGAGATGGCAGACATATTCAACGCTTTAGCCCGGGATACCATCTCCTGTACGGTTTGATACCCATCGAGCAAGCTGCCATCACTATGGTTATGTAATGATACGTACATTGTTACTCCCCTTCTTGTATACCAAACTTCTTGTTCAGGCAATCATTGAGTGCCTTGTAAATGTCCTTCTTGGGAATGTGGCGCTTCTCTTGCAAGAGATATGCAGAGCTGATTACGTTGGCTGCTTCACGCTGTCCAATGGAGTCAACGAATATGTACGAGAGCGCCAAAGAGAGAAAATCAACGTCAACGTTCTTTGTACTGTTTTCTTTCTTGATATTCTCCAACAGGCCACGGAAGGCACGCCCGAGATTATCTGACATATTCACAAGGTTATCTACGTTATACTCCTCGATGTGAACATACCAGTCATCGCCATCCTTGTCAATCGTCAGGAAATGCTTTTTGTCATCCATGTCAATTACCTCTCTATCTGAATATGATACTCCTCGCCATTGTATTCAATACATATCGGGTCGTACAGGTTATACGGAGATGTAAATCCAACCTCCTTGCCGTCCTTGTACAGGTAAACTTGGTCTGAATCGTCACCTTCTAATGATATGAACGGCTTTACCTTAACAACTACACCATTGTCAAACTGGCCTTCCACAGAGCGATACCCGCCATTCATGAATCCTAATGGGTCATCCCAGCCTTTCAAGATATCCCTACCTACCTTTATGGTCAACTCATGAATGACCTTTCTTGGTTTATCTCTATTCTTCTGTTCGTACTTCTCAGGTGTCTCATTAATACCCCCACAGGAGATATGATAGAAATACGACAGCAGCGTATAGGAGCAATCCGTGTCATTATGGTATCCATTACACCACTTGTCATAGCAAGGACACTCCGTACAGACACGGCATCTCGACGGCATCTCAATCATATCTTTTAACGTTTCCATCTTACTTACCCTCCCTGAATGTCTCTATTATATCCCGTACTTCATCATACTTCTCGTTGATAAACAGCTCCCTTCCGCTCGTGAAATGGATTGTTGTTCCAACTGTTCCACTGATTGCCAGTTTGTCTTCCTTAACGTACTCGACATGGTTCAGGTCGATGGCGATTTTCTCATCACACGCGTTTTTGGATTCAACTATGGTCTTACTTACTTTTCTCATTTTGCTTACCCCTTTCTTTGTTTGTGTCTATACGAACCGTGTTGTCAACACTTTTTTTAGCGTCTTCCCCATTTCCTTCCCCAGTTCTTTCCATACAAGTCATATCCATTTCCAACGCAGTACATATACAACGGTTGTTTCAGGTCATGCTCTTTTGCCCACGCTATTTTGCGGTCGATGACTCGCTGGATTGCCATTGCTTTTCTCCTGTATTTTGTATTGTCCCTCCATTGAATGAGTTCAATGACTGCCTGTGCAAACTCATTAGGTATTTTCTTCACTTGGAATCAACCTCTCTCCCTTGAATTTACAGAGGATTGCACCTTCTGAAAGACGAGCGTGCTTCTCTTTGGTGAAAAAATAGACATTGTATACTGGCTTTTCAATCAAGCCGGGAAAGATACTCTCCCAAACAATGCTGTCAATCCTAGCCACAAACAACCCCTCGTCTATTCTTGTGTATACATAGTCGCCAACCTCGTACTTATTCTTTGGCAGCCAACGGAAGAAATACAAACAAACAACGTTACCGATGATTAACAGCAAAGCGACAAATATTAATGCATTCATTTTCCTAACCCCGCTTTCTCTTTCCATGCCTTCAAGAATACGCTGCCACAATCAAAGAGACTCCTGTCATGTATATGCTCTTGGCAAAAGGCTCTCTCTGGGCAAACATCACACTCTTCAACACACTCCTCCATGTACTTCACTACGTCAACACTCGCCAACTCGAGTGCCATCTTGTACTTCTCAATCTGACTTTTCAGCTCGTCCTTTGCTTCTTCATCCTGTACACACGTTGGCTCATCATCATAAATCTCATTGCCGTTAATATCGTAGTACACTGTTCTACTCATTGTTTCTCCCCCTGTTTCAAGCACCATTTTTCCCATTGTTTGCGGTTGCAGTTTTGAATGAGAAATTTGTCGCCACGCTCCTTGATGGTTTCCCACGTATCATCTGGATGAACAGGGACTTCGTGCTCTCTCACAGAATAACACGAAGACAAACCTCTTGGGATAGCCTTGAACTCATCGATATATGCCCTAGACGCGTCCTTGTCGGTGAAGAACTTCAACTTGATACCAGCACAATCCTCGTACGTAACAACCATATATACGTTATTGATATCCATTATTTATCCTCCTGAACTTCCTTGAAGATGTAGAACGCATTATGCAGTCCATAGTCCCACCATACGTAACCATCCCCATGTATGACACGGATATACGGTGGACTATAGTTGTTCTTTTTCCACCAATCCCTTACAGAGTCCTGTGCAGCTTCTAGTGTATCAAATACACCGTGAGTATTATCTTGGCTACCACTTACCCAATGGACTTCATACTTCATAGTGTGACGCCTATGACGCGGTATCGGCTCCGAGTTCTTCTTCCAATAATGAAAGTCTATGTTTTCTTTCCTACGATAGCTAATCAATGTTTACCTTCTTTAATTCTCTGGATTTCCCTGTCAAGATACCATCTAGCTTTCTCTAAATCTTCCAGCAGCTTCCCAGGGTTCTTTTTTCCAGCTCGTGCGATGTACTTAATGCAATTTCCAAGGTTAAACCCAAGGTGTTTGTCCTCGATGAAATCAATGACCTCAATCTTGCCCTGATAATACTTTGGATGATTCACTGCATTGTCATTCATCACTCATTACTCCTTTCAATCTTATACTCCAAATACATGAACAGTGCTGACAGCACCGTGACACATTCGAAGATGAACATGAATACAATTGATTCGTCTGACATTGAAACACCCCTTTACTTTACATTGTTGACTGCATTGGCAATATTCGTAATCAACTCAACGATATGATTTTCCACACCCGAGATATTGTCAGGCGTAATTACCGATGCTGCAATCATGGCATACATGGTCTTTTTGTCTGGAACCAAGATTATCACAATCATGCACACAACGATGATTACCAAGCAGACCTTCATTCCCTTGGTTGTTAGCCCCTTCTGCTTCCTTGTGTCATCTGGGTCATCTATTGCGTAGTTGAGGAAAAACATCAACAAGGCACATAGAGAGATAATCAAGGCAAAGATCGATATGCCATACACCGTGTCTGCTACGTGGATTGCGTAGAGCCACACAGGCGGAATTATTGGATTCATCAAATCACCCCTTATATATGATTGACTTTGACAAGAATATTCTCTAGCTTATCAATAGCCTGTTCGTAGGCACACGCCTTGTCTTTGTACGCTAGGCACTTGTGGCACTCACGGTATCGAGCGCAGCAGTTGAATTTCATCCCCGACAAATGACCGTCTAATTCTACTAACCTATGATGTATGTCCCTGAGTTTATCCAACAGATCATCCATTTCTTTTCTCCTTCACGAACCGTGATATAATATCGGTGTATCTATTCTTCCCTCTACGCCAGATACAATATTTTCTTTGTACGAACATTCAGATATTTTAATCTTATGCTCACCGTATTGGAATACACCGACCTCTGGGGGTGAGTCACTGTTCTTAAATGACTTCACATTCTCAACGCCATTAATAACAAATTTGTAATAACGCATCTCAAGGTCACCTCCTTATGACAATATCTACTATACACCGTATAACTATAATTGTCAATGGAAATTTTATATAGACAATAAAAAAAGCAGGGAGCCACCAGTATTTCTACCGATGAACTCCCTGCTATTAAAAGAGAAGGACACCTAGAGCACCAACTCCTGCACCTGTAAGGAATGCACCGAGTTCATGCTTGTGCCTCTTTTTCTTCTCATCGGACTTGACCTTGGCAACCTCATCGTTCTTTGCCTTGGTCAGTTCCTTTGTATTCTGGTCAACTGCCGTTTGCACCTCCTTTTGTACAATCGGTGTAACATCAAGAGTTACCTTAGATGTCTGGTCAACCTGTAACTTTCCCTTGTCAAACTTTTGCGTCTCATTGTCTAACGTATCAAATTTCGTCTGTTCCCCATTATAGTCCACAACGACCTGTGGCTTTTCTTTCGTGATCTGTACATCGGCATCCTTTGGTGTTTCTTTCTCGACATACTGTATCTGTGTCTTTGCTTCTGTCTCTACAGGAACCTTCACTTCTTGTACTTCGACTTTTGTCACAGGAACCTCTACGACATTCTTATTGAAGTGTACGCAAGTATTCCATCCACACATAAAGGAGATAACGATGCAAAAAATGGACGCCACAATCAGCTTCCAATGGGCTACAAAGAAGTCCTTAATACGTTCAATCATAGATAACATCCGCATCAAACTCTTTTCCATCAATGTCAGCTCTGCTTGTGTACTGCCACATGAAACCCTTGATACCGTCCGTACCATCATCGTCAGCAGTAGGGTTGTATCCGTTCTTCCACGACGCATTCCATACGGCACAACCAAGCGACCGCCAATCAATGCAATCGTTCAGCCATGCTTCGGAAGCGTATACACCACAGTCAAGTGGATGCATGTAATTGAGGAAGGTACGACAAATCTCTGTCACGTTATTGCTGGAAAAGTCAAACCCATGTCTTGCCTTGTAACCATCCGCATCTTCCATGTCATAGAACACAGGCAGCTCAAGGAGCACTCCAGACTCAGAGATTGCTTCCTTGCAATTATTGGCTTCAATCGCTGCATCATACGGTGTAAGGCCATAGCCATAATGGTAAGCACCAACCTGTAGACCAACGGCATGAGCACCGTTTACGTTCTCAAGGAACATATCGTCGCGCCCTGTCTTGCCATAAGAACACCGTACAATAGCAAAGTCATAACCTGCATCCTTCACTGCCTGCCAATCGACAATACCATTGTTCTCCGAAACATCAATACCATATCTCATTTACTATCTCCTCCTTTGTACGGCAACATACTTTCTACAGAATTGTACTTGCTATCCGTGACATACTTTGCCTGTGCTGCTCTAGCAATGCCATATACCGTAGCACCTGCCGTAGCAATCGTTGCAATGCCACTGATACCAACGTTCAACTCGAAGTGATAGCCAAAGAGTCCATTGAGCCAAAAGCACAATAAAATAGACAGACTCCATAACGACAACAGTGTCAACACCCATGCTCCTGCAAGGTATATCAGTGTCATGTGATTGGATTCTGCCCATCGTCCAAATTGCAAAACCTTGTCTTTCAATGGAACACCCCCCACAACGCAATGAGAACTGCAATACCCCACACAAAGAGATTCTTCGTTGTGAATATCTGGGTATCTGCTTGTTCCAGATTGCGGATGCGATCTTCGTGCTGCTCTAGTGTCTCCACGATCTCACTTGTTGCGCGTGACCGTTCACTGAGCATTACTTCGACTTTCGCTAGGCGTTCAGAAATGTCACTGAGCTTCTCTAGCATCTTCACAACATCATTTGGTTCCATTATTTACTTTTCGTATTTGATTCTTTGGTTTTCTTATCCGTATCCGACGTATCTTTTGTCTTATCCGGCACATATCCAATAACGCACTCTGGATTCCGGCACGTACCATCCGCACGGAGCTTATGAGCACAATACGGACATCTAGGCGGCAGTGTAAACTTTTTTCTAGCCATTCAAATCACTCCTGTCCATAATAATCTTGTAAATCGGCATAGTCTTGACGTACACTTGCAACGGCTTTATCGTCGTTTCTCAGCATAGCTACATTGAGGTTATTGATGCATTCCTTCTGCATGGACTCATATTCCTCTTTCTCGATTTGCTCGTCGGTCTTAATTGGCTTCGGCGTATACACTCTGTACTGCCATGCGCCATTCTTCCACACCAACTCATAGCCCTTCTTTGAGAGCGGTGGAACAACTGGTGTCGTGCGTGTCGGATAAATCCAGTCGCCATTGTCTGCACGGTCTGTTGCATCGAGTACCACTGCTTTCACTAATACACCCTCTGCATCGTACTGATAGACTACTTTGTTTTCCTTGATGTTGAACATAAAATCATCCTCTCGCTATAAATGTTGCATTGTTTATTTTTGTTGAATTATTACCTCCACGGGAATAAATTTCTCCGCTTGGCTGTGTTATCCATATCTGTGTCGATTCATTAAATGGGTCAGCAGGGATATTAATTAATTGTCCGTACTGACCCGGTTGATTATTAATTTTAAAGTCGTCATAGTAGATAATGCAAAGTCCTAGGCTGTTCCATCCTTTATTTGATGTGTCCGATGGAACGTAATTAATCCCGTACCGATGGAACATATTCCACAATAACATACCGAGTTCATTGCCAGTTTTTGAGAATGCATCAGCCGTATTTGCATTGTCTACATTCGTGATATTTATATTGCCTGTATCGTCTGGACGGACATTATTGACACTCTGTACCCCCCCCGTGGAACGTACAAGGAATGTCGCAGAGCCATCTGTAATCTTATCTCCAATTTTCATGTGTTATCTCCTTTCTATCGTTAAGCAGTCCACTGCCAGAAATGCACCACGTACGAGGGCGGTGTGACCGTTGTCGAATTACCATAGACACTAGAGCAACGAGACGCATTGAAGTTGATATTTCTTCTGCGAATACCCCGCTGTGAATTTTCCCATGAAGTTGGGTAAGCAACTTCTCCATTAGTCTCACCTTGTCCTCCATCGCGGGTTATGTAGAATGCACCATATTGCGCTCCGCCCCAGTCGGATGATTTTTCTGTCCACTCACAGCCACCCGCATCTCCTGTGATATTCGGCAATCCTGCTTCAATGGTACTTCCTGCGGCATGACTATCGTCTGCGCCCCACAAGACACGTCCCTTCGATACTTCTTCCCATGTACCAAAACCATATTCACTGAATGGTGCAGTGTCGGTCACTGTTATCTTCACAGAGCCAATCGGATAAAGAATATCGAGTAACGTATTCAGTCGTTTATCACGAACGGCAAAACTGACCGTGCCATCTGTTCTCTTATTGTTTGCCATAGTTATTATTTCACCTCACTAAAGTCTGGTTCAGTTGCTCCCGTTGTACCTGCCGTGACACATTCAAGGTATGCCCAGCTTGGGAGATTCGGGCTATAGGCAATGTCCCCGACTTTGTAATCCTTGTTGCGTTGGAGCCGATTTGTATACGATGTTGTCTCATTGAATTTTGTATTGCTATTCGATTTGGTTTCATAAGTGTTAACGATGTTATTGCCGTTGCTATCATTTGTGGCATTGCCTGCATTTACTTTACTCCATGCGTCCCATGTACCGGCTACACAATATCTCACATAAACCTCAGGTTTGTTCTCTAGAATATATTCTTGCTTTATGCTACTATTTTTAATCTGATAGACACGTAAAACGCCCCATGAGTTGACCGGTGTGTTTGTATATGTACCATGCATACACGTATAGACACCCGTCGTTCGGATGTCATTAAAGTCTGCGTTGTCTAAGTAGGAGACATGCATATATTTCTGGGGGTCTGCAAGCTCGTTGCCATTCGCGTCTGCCGTTGCTCTATCCGCTGTCCCTTTCAGATTCCCTGTGAATGTCGTTGCCGTAACAGTGTTGAATTTAACGTCCTTGCCAAGTTCAGCAAACAGAGACATGTCTATAGCACCGCCAAAGTTATCCCAATCTTCACCGTTCCATACAACGTTATCCCCTGCGTTTACACCATGTGTCTTATCGGCATTTTTTACATTGTATGAATAGCCTACCTGCGGATTCGTCGGCAAATCAGAGTAATTATCGACAGAACCCTGATAGGTAATCATCTTCGCCAAAGAATCCCTTACTGCCTCTACATCGGCCAAACATTTCTCTGCATTGGCTTTTGCCGTATCGACAATAGACTGAATCGCTTGTGCCGCCGCAAGAGCTTCCTGTGCTTTCTGCATGTATTCCTTTGCTGTTGCCATGTAAGACTTGGCGTTAGTTTCACTGGTTGCGGCATTAGACTTACTGGTACTTGCGTTGTCTTCGGATGTCTTGGCACTAGATGCACTGGCAGCAGCGTTGGTTTCCGATGTCTTGGCATTGACCTCACTTGCACTCGCAGCGGCTTCACTGGCTTTCGCATTGGTTTCCGATGTCTTAGCAGCAGTCTCACTGCTTTTCGCTGCATTCTCACTTGCTTTGGCATTGGATTCAGAGCTATATGCACTGATGGCACGGTCTCTTGAATACAACGCCCACGACTTAGAGGACTGTGTTTTGCCCGTAGCCGAGTCCGTGTCATTCGTCGTATCAGGAGACTCATTGGATTCTGCCCATTTCTTTGCTAAGTCAGCACTATTTGACGCCATTGTCTCGCTTGTCTTAGCGTTGACTTCCGAAGCCTTGGCGTTGACCTCCGACGTTTTACTATTTGTCTCAGAGAGTTTACTTGTAGACTCCGAAGCCTTTGCGTTAGATGCACTGGTAGCCGCAGCATCCATATGATCCTTTGCATTTGCTTCATGCTGTGCAGCGTTGGTTTCGCTTGTCGCCGCTGCGGTTTCAGAAGCCTTACTTGCATCCTCAGAGGCTTTAGCATTGGTTTCGCTCGTAGCGGCCTTAGTCGCACTGATAGATACTTCGTTTGCCTTGTTTGTTGCCACTGTTGCATGGTCAGCAATAGACTGCTCCAGCTCCTTATTGGATGAAGTGAGTGCTTCCGCTTTCTCGATATAAGTCTTAATCTCTGCAATGGTATTATTGACTTCTGTACTCTTACTTGTGATGTCATCATAATACGTCTTTGCGTTTGTTGCAGATTCTAATGCTGCCTGCGCCTGTTTCTTCGCTTCTTCTGCTTGAGCTTTGGCTGCCGCTTCACCGAACGAGCTATCGTTTTTCATTTCGTTATACATGTCAGTTACAGACTGCTTAATGGCTTCTAGGTCAGATGTGTCTTTTACATCGTCTACATTCTCTTTAAGCCACCGTAAGTCCTCTGCGATAACATCATAGATACCGCTGTTATCCGATGTAGAAAATGGGCTATTTTTACCAACTACACCATCTTTTGTTATCGTATCATTGGCATCACGCTGTTCTAAATATTGGAATCCCGCATTTAGCATTTATATCACATCCTTTTAATCTGTAACTGTAAAGAGTTTGTTCGTGTCAGCTAATACATAGAAAGCACCAGTTCCATTCGTATCGAGAACTTCTCCAGAATCTATATCGAAGTCGCCGGAATTAACAACGAGATTAAATTCAGCAACACCAGAAGTATAGTTAAGACAAACTTTTATTTTCAGTGTCAATTTTATAGTTATTGTGGTGTCTCTGATAACAGGTATTCTTTGAGAAACAAAGTCACATGACATTCTAGGAATCTTCTTACCATTACCATCCACGTTACTTGTCTCTGAATAACCATATAAATATGTATCACCAGTCATACTGTAGTCTATAAATTTCCCAGAGTATGTTTGATTGCCGTTGCACGTGACTGTTGCCGTATCACTTCCATCATTAGGGAACTTCGCTTCAAATCTATCTACATGATTTCCACCAAACATATTGAATTTCCCGTATAACCTTATCATATTAGCAGACACAGGAGGAGTAATTGTAAAAGTATATGTATTCCAGACATCTACCCAGTTCCAATGCGACGGTTCAGTCCGGACGTACCAAGCCGTTACATTATTTACCCCAGAATTATGATGTGCGCCAGATATGGTACTATATACATGAACTCGAAATCCAGATGTTGTCAATTCATCGGCATAGCAATGAAGGTTTATTGTTGCATTCGTGTAATGTGTTGATGTTGTCAAGACATCTTGCGGCACGACAATTACAGATGGGACTTCTGGCCACGGATTACTAAATTTTACATATTGACCATTTTTTGCAACCCCCATCATCATGTGAGATACGTTGGAAAATTTGTTACCATTTTTATCCTTAGATACCATGCCTTCTTGCCCGAATTGGATAGTAGTACCTTTAGAGTCTGTGCATGTCATACCGTTGGAATCAAGTATTACATTACCGCCTTGAATGCCTTGGTTGTTGCTTAACGCTAATGTACTAGCACTAAGTTTGTCAGCCGTAATACTATTAGCCGCTATCATGCCGCCTACAATGACATTCTTATCAATTTTAGTATCGCCTGTGATGTGTGTTTTATTGCCATCGATGAGGATAGACTCTTTAGAGATGTTTATTTGATTGATGATATCATCCTTGGCAACACGGAGGTCTATATCGTCTTGCAACTGAGCAATAGCACTGTAGCTATTCTTTGCCTTGTCCGCATCGGAGAGATTAGTAACAACCGATGTAATACTATCCGCGTTCTGCTTGATTTGCGAAGATAACTCCTTCGTTTTATCCTGTACTGTTGCCTTAATTTCATCGTCTGTTTTCGTCAGCTCAGCGACTTTCTCATTAAGATTCGGTAATGCTTGCTGTGCGTCTTTTACGGCGTCTTGGATTTCCTTGTCTACCTTCTTGAGTGATATTGCTTCATCCTTGAGCCATTCTGGGTTCAACTCAGGCTTTATCGTGTACGCATACTGTACTGAGCTATAGCCCTCACCCATGAGGTCAACATAGGAAGCCCAGAAATAGTAAATGTCAGGTTCGCTATTAAACGTATACGATGCATTAGCCAAATCAAATGACTGAGAAACGTTATGACCTTCAACGTAGAGACGCATAGACTTGACGCGGGCAGGGAATGGAGCAACCAATACATTAACACCGCGTAATGCTTCGGTGAAATGAATGTAGCTCGGTGCATCTGGCTTTGGATAATTGTACGTTATCTTTGCAGGATAGCTGTACTTCTTTAGCGTGTTCACACTGTACACATAGACTGTACCCTTGCGTTCCATCAAGTTAACGTCAATGGATGTAGACTGTGTTTTGCCAAGAAGTCCTACAGGAGAACCAATGTTAGTATCCGTGCGAATCTCATAGTACATCACATCGGAATCAGGGACATCCGACCACTTGAATGTAAAGGCACTCGTGAAGTCATAGGTGAGATTGTATGGCTGTGAAGGTACAGTCTCTTTAGCTGTTACCTTGATAGTCACTGTAGGTGCAGATGCTTCCGAAGAGACTAATCCGTCTGTTGTACGGCTCTGTACACGGAACTCGTAGATGTCCCCTACCTTTGCGTTGGAAATAACAATCTTTGTAGGGCTATCTCCTGCGTATATCCAGTCTCTCGATAAGCCAACGGAATCAACAACTTCGCCCTCTTTGAATGTCCCAATCTGAGCACCTGTCATGTGATTCGTCTTATAGTAAACCAACCCTGTCTCTACATCGTATCTCTGTGGAAGTTCATAGGAGCAGATAACGTCATACCCTGTTGTACCGTCCTCATAGCGTCTATATTGTGTATATACCTTGAGGTTTACTGGATTCGATGGGATACGCTTTTCAACGGTCTGTGTGGTGTCTGTGTAGTTATACCAATGTACGCCACCGCCCAGTGCATCGCCATAGATGGTATCGTTGTACTGACGGCCAGTGATATCAAACTTGCCATCGTCATCCTGTTTAATCTCAGTGATTCTTACAGGGAGTTCTGTAAATACACCATGATAGCTAACGGTTACAACGTCGCCTGGCTCAAGGTGCATACCGTTGATACCAGTCTTCCACGCGAGAGTCAACGGACAAGCAAGGTTTTGATCGCGGTAAAAACGTGCCAACCGTAATGCCTGATATTGGGAAGTCGTGCCATTCAGGTTGACTTCCTTCGTGATTATCTTCTGACGTTCCTTCTGGTCTGCATAGTCCTCTACGTTACAAGCGACCGTTGTCCAGTTATTACGCGGGTCAATGATTTTCACAACGTATTTATTCGGAGTATCATTGAGGCTCAATGGTGTAACACTCAGGTCAGAGCAGTTATCATCATTGAATTTGTACGAGATGTCCGTTTGGCTTTCAATGTGTAGCTTGAACTTACCATTGGTAAGCGTAAGATAACCTTGGAAGTTTGCAAGGATTTCCTGTAGCCAATCCAGTGCATTGTTCTTTTGATCAATGACCATGTTCAGCTCAAAGCGTTTTGCCTTGATAATAGCACCAGATGCATCAAGGAGGCTAATCTCTTCATCACAGTAATCAGCTGCCTTATTCCATGAATCTTCATCAAGGTCATCCTCGGAAATCCAACGACCTAACCCATAGCGTTTCGACAGCATGAAGTCACGCAGACACATAGCAGGGTTCGTGCTATACTCTGTTTTCTTTGTACGAGTATCATAAACTTTCTTGCCCATGACTACGGCAGACACGCTAGGATTGCCGTTGAGTTCATTAGAGACAATGAAATTCATGTCGAGCCATGCCATTGCAGGATAACCGCCAACGGTATCATAATTGGATGGAGTATCGCCATCATGGAAAGTGTAGTTCGTACCGCCACGGACGGTGCTTGCACAGAAATTGACAAAGCCATGTGATGCGTCAATAGCGACGTAATTCTTCTGCTTCCACCGACTTGAGTTCTTGAATATCTTACTCCACGGCGTCTCTGAATAAACAACACCTTCCACATCCCATAAATCGCCCGGGTAATTGTTCGTAGCAGCACATGGGAACGCCTGCCATCCTTCTGCATACAGCTGATTAATATACGAGATAAGAGACGTTACTGATACCTGATATTCCCAGTATGTATCATGGCTGTTTTCAACCTCTTTCTTTGTACACAGATGGATGTGATGATGGTGGTCTCCTGCCCACAAATCAAAGTCAGAGCCATGTTTACGTACACGAGCATCTGGATACTTATTGTTCATCAATGTGAACACTGTGTTACCAGTCTGAGAACCCGTAGGGATAATCATGTCGTTTGCCATGACAGACACGACACCTTCAATGCCACCTTCACAGAGCACCACATGCTTGTGCAACGTATTAGCGTCGGCATTGGTCTGGTGGAAGGTCTGGTTGCCACTGATTTGTCTCGTGCCATATACAACAGGAATCTGTCCATCAGAACTCATGGTTTCCTGTGCTCGGTCAAAGCGGGAAACATCGGCAGAGCCAGTATCTACATTCTGTTGATGCGTTGCACTCCACACAGAGCCAAATAGGGATGCGCCCATGACGCCAGCAGCGAATGCCTTTGCACCAAACAGCCATGGAGTCGTGAAACCAACAGCGAAACCGATAATGCTTGCAAATATCTTACCGCCGGATTTACCATGATGGTGTCCAAAACGCTGTAGGTCGAATACTGCGGTATGACTCATTGCGTGTTCATACAAGTACCTAAGTCGTTCATCTGACATAGCATTACGAGCCTTGTAGGCGTTCGTTTTTTGTTCCTCTGTCATTAACCCTGTTAAATCAAATGTATCCAATTTCTCACCACCTTAATGATAATTGCTTTCAAACGGAATTGCAGGGAAACCGCTATAGTGCTTCATGTTGCCAAACGCACGACATGCTTCAACGGTCTTATTGCAACCTCTACGGAGTGTTGCAGAGTGTCCTGTGATGTCCTGTACGAAGTTCACATTTAGCGTGATAGTGTCTCCGTTGCTTTCCGTGATGATTCTTGACTCGCCACCAACGGAAATAACACCGTCTTTCCAGTAATTCTTGTCGTGACTCTTTTCCAGTGTCACCGTGTTGGATGCTGTAGACACAACAGACATCGTTTCTTCTGCAAGGCTCATGCCACATTCAGCATCGCCAAATTCACTGTTGCACGCCATACGGAAGTTACGGTTAGGACATTCGATCTCAGGGAGTCTGCTCTTGACTTTGCACGTGAACTCGCCATTGCTATACGATGGTTCATCAATGTATCCGGCAAAGACAGGCTGTGCAATCGTCGGGTCTTTCAATGAGTCAGGATACTGGATACGGAAAATCATGGCATTACAGCCACGGAAGTCAAAGCCCTCAATGACATATCTGAGCAATTCATAGCTGCAATCACCGAGACTCACTTCACAAGAATCCGTGAGGTTATCCATGCTTGTTGTGACCTCTCCACGCTGGAAAGGAACAGCGGTGTATTCCTCATTGTTGTATAAGATATTCTCATCGGTTGCCGCAATACGCATAACGCCGTCACGAAGCTGCAAGACATATAGCTCAATGAAGAACGGATTGCCAGATTCCTTTGCCTTTGCCATTGAAACTGGTAATGTAATCAAAACAATCCCTCCTTACGAAATGCATATTTGAAGAATGGTGTCCACCATGCACGATGATAAATTGTCGATGTGGACTCACCGTATACCGTTGGAACCTGCATTGCTAACAAGTCGCCATAGCCAAGGTAGATACCAGTATGCAAGTCGCCGTCTATCTTGAAGATTACGAAGTCGCCGAAGGACAGCTCATCGTAATACACCTGTGTCATATTGAGTAGGCAATACTTGTACAATCTACGCCAAACAGAAGGTTCGGAAAAATGGTCTTTGTCTACAGGTTTACCATCGTCAATCGGATGCGCCCACCCATGATTACGATAGAATAAACGGCACAATCCAATGCAGTCACATTTTGAAAAAGAGGATTCACCAAAATAATGTGGAATCCCAATGTATTTATTCACGTTTTCCATTAAACAATTTCCACCTCCATTTGACAGCTATAGCCAACAATGTTTTTCCCTTCGCGATAATCTGTAATCTCCATGGAATCCGGTAGAATCACAGAGATGAGCTTATGGTCATACATGACTTTGAGCGGAACACGACAATGAGAATTAAAAAGCTGAATCATGGTATCTCGTTCGTCTTTCAGGCCACTCCATGTTGCACTTAGATTCTCGTGTGGCTTATTGGATTTTGCGCGTCTCTGTGTAGCTCCCATCTCAAGAACCTGGACATTCCAGTCAATGGATCGTGTGAACTCATTGTATGGCGATGGTAAGATATCCTCGGTTGATGCATCGGGATACGACACAGACTGAGCGTCAACTTCTAATCCAATATCACAGGTGTACATTTGGATTTCCCCTGCTGCCACTTTTTGCTTCACGGACAATGTATTGGTGAAATAACATAAGTCCTTGATTCCGTCGTATTCAAAGAAGAATGGATTGAGCTGACCGTGCTGTTTATTGTAAAAGGCAATGAGCTTATCCATGTCCTCACGGATGCCTTGCACGGTAAAGCTATAGGTTTTCTTTGCATGGACACGTTTACGACAATAAAGTTTCGTGCCATTCTCTGATTCATATTCATTGGATGACCATGCGAAACCCAATTTCACTTTTCCATAAGGAATAAATGAAAATGTATCAATAGCCATTGTCTATCTCCTTTCATTGGATATTCCATGAGATACATCGGAACCAAATGGAAGAACTATGGTTTAGTTCTAAGGTTCTTCCATTGTCATTTGATGGATTCATGGTTATCTGAATAGAGGGGTCAATACCTCTGCTTGTTTAAATGATTACTTACGTCAGTAAGTATTTGCGTAAGCAAATCAAACACTGTATAAACTATTCGTCTTATTAAAACAAAACAAGCTATTGATTCATGTTGTCATTCCTATGATATGTTCTTCATAGTTTATTCAACAATCTTTCAATAGCTTATTTGGACTTAATGGTTTTTATAAACAGACCTTTAGAAGATTTACTTCGTAAATCATTTGCTTACGCAAATAACCTATAAACAAGCAAGGACTAAACCTCTCAAAGGTCATTCATTATTCTCATATCAACTCGTGAATCTCAATGGAAGAACCAAGGTTCTAACTCTAAGGCTTCATCCATTGTCATCCACGCAAGCTGTATGGAGATTCAATGTATACTCTATAGTACCCTCTTTATTTACCCCTCTATATATAATGTCTTTTTTGGGGCATATTGTTCGGTCAAATTAAAAAGTTTAATCAAAGTTTTACTTAGCGTTCTAAAAATTGTTCTATTCAACACAATCACATGTTGTTTTGTGCTTTTCTGTGTGGTTTATTAGTGTACTGGTAATGGACGTTTGTTTCACGCATCCTATAAAATACCATAGAATTGACGCTCCCATCCCTAAGGGTAGGGGATTCTTGGTTCGACAACCACTGCATTCTGGCCGTAGTCAAAACGTCTTACACGATTTCCCCAAGCGTGAATTTCCGTGTGCCCCACGGTATATATTGCCCACCTTAATAACTTGCGTAAATTCGGCAACGATTCATTATCTTATCGTCGCTCGCATAGAACGCGATTTTATACCACCAAAATTAGCAAGGTATATAATCTTGACGCTCCCATCCCTAAGGGTAGGGGATTCTTGGTTTATTGAGCATTGCGCCGCATCCTAAGAATTGGTGTCTTATATGCTCTCCCCAAGCTTAAAATTCCGTGCGCCCCACGGTATCGTATGTATGTTTTTACCAATCTACTTGTTTATATTCTAGTGCCTTGCGTAGAATATTCTTTGCGGCGTTAATGTCCCTGTCGTGGTGCGCTCCACATTTAGGACAAGTCCATTTACGAACACCGAGGTTTTTAGCCTTTGTATTCTGATAGCCGCAATGAGAACAAATTTGACTCGACGGATAGAAGGTATCCACTTTGAGTAGTTCGCCACCGTGCAGTTCCGTCTTATATTCGAGCTGACGGAAGAACTCTGACCAGCTTACGTCCGAAATAGACTTTGCTAGTCTACGGTTCTTCAACATCCCTTGGACATCTAAATGTTCCACGGCAATCGTTTGGTTTTCACTAACAAGCCGTGTGGACAACTTATTTAAGAAGTCTTTACGAATGTTTGCAATGCGCTCATATACTTTAGCCACATGAATACGAGCTTTCTCTCGGTTTCTCGACCTCGGCATCTTCCTAGAGAACCTTTTCTGCTCCCTAGCCAACTTTTTAGACAGCTTTTTAAGGACTCTAGGGTTAGCAACAGTATTTCCATTGCTATCAGAGTAGAAATACTTAAGGCCAACATCGATACCAATCTTACCGCCGTTGTTGGACGATACTAGCTTCTCCTTATCCGTTTCTACACAAAGAGAAACAAAGTATTTTCCAGAAGCGGTATGGCTTACCGTAGCATTTAGGATACGACCTTCAAAAGTGCGACTCTGTTTGATTTTCACAAAACCAATCTTTGGAAGCTTTATCTTTTTATCTACGATACGGATACCAGTACCCCTAATGTTGGTTGTGCGATAAGACTGATTATGACTATGCTTAGATTTAAAACGCGGATACCCTGCTCTCTTTTTGAAGAAGTTCTGGTAGGCGCGGTCAAGGTCGCGCAGTGATTGCTGTAACGCATAACTATCTGCTTCTTTAAGCCATGATGTACTCTCGCGATTCTTTAGGTCAGTGAGGAGCCGACTCGTCTTGACATAAGTCAGAGAATTACGATTTACCTTCCACTCGTCACGACGGATAGCAAGAAAATGGTTATACACAAAACGGCAACAGCCAAGAGTACGGTTAATCAGTTGCTGCTGTGTGTTATTTGGATAGATTCTGAATTTGAAACCCATATTGTACTTTTCCATTTTCTCACTTCCTTTTTGTTATTCCTATCGACACTTATGATTATACAACGTATAACTATGATTGTCAATATTTTTATGATGTTCAGTTTAGTTCTCGCGCCTTATATCCTCATAGTTAAAGCTAGGGGTTCTACGGTGCTATTGAATAGCATCTTATTAACGGAAACCGTGTCGTTTTTGATTATGGAGAATCGATTGGAATGCCCTTGGATTCCTCTGGATCGCATTCATGACATCATCACTGGATGCGTGTGTATTCAGTACAACAACATTACCAGAGCCATCGGAATTACCCATGTTCTTGATGGTATCCGTCTGCTCTTGCATGAGCTGTTCCATGCGTGCATTTGGATTCGTTACACGAACTCCCTCGGCTCTCTTTGCCACGCGTGGGGAAATCTGTGGGACATACGGTGTCGGATTCAATGCGCCACCATCGGCAAATCCACCGTAGTTCATAGCATCCAGATTGTCTTTGCCAATACGACTTGTTGCTTCGGCTGTCATGACATACTCGCCATTGGAAAGAAAAACGAACCTGTCTTTGTCCGCTAGATACGCAAGGATACTATCAGACTTACCAGTACCAGCACCACTAATCATACCACCGTTAGCATACGCTGTAGTGAGCAGACCGCCCATTGCATGACCGCCTATAATGCTGGCTGGGTTAGCACCTGACATAATGAGTGCCTCGGTGTTGGCCTGTGTTGCTGCTATCTGTGCCTGTGTCACTGCTGTATTCGTTGTAGTAGCAGTCGTGTTCAGCGCATCCTTTGCTGTAGCAGCCTGTGTCAACGTATTAGAAACATTGGTGAGTGCCGTTGCTTTCTGCGTGACACTACTAAGTTTGCTGGTCGCTTGCACAGACTTATTCACTGATGTTGTAAGTTGAGCACCATTGGACTTCATGGGGAAGAAGTTGCCATTTGTCACGCCATTCGCCATGTCAAGGTAACGATTACCCGTAGCAACCTGATTCCATCTCTTTGGCGTAGTCGTGAATCTCGATGCATTATTTGCAAGAAGTCCAACGCCTGCGTTGATAGCTGCGTTCTTCCCTGCATTACGATTACTGATAGCATCGTCAATCATCGTTCTTGCATTGAACAGCCAACGGTTGACTGTTGTTCTCATAATCTGTTGCAGTGCAATCTTAGCAACGTCATCCCAGAGCTTCCTCCACGATTCCTTGAAGGAACTACCCTTCTTGATGATATCGAAGAACATGTCATCAATGTCATTCTCAATGGTGCTCCAAAGGTTCTTCGTGACCTCCTCGTCCTTCTCAGTAATCTCACGGATTTTTGCTTCGGTATCTTCGACATCTTTCTGCAGCTTCTGGAAGTCTTCACTGCCATGCTTAGACAATTGGTCAATGTTTTCCTGTATATCTTTGACCTTTGCCTTGAGTTCTGCAATCTTATCCTTGGCTTCATCCGTGTTGTCGCCCTTATATTGAGCAAGACCCTTCTCTACGAGTTCACCCTTATCGTTATACTTACCGTTCTGGAAGTCATCAAGAGACTCGTAGTATTCCTCAAGCTGTTCTTGGTCGCGTCTACGAGCACCTTTAAGGCTCTCCTTTTGTCTCTTGAGCCTCTCTTTGTAGATGTCAATCTGAGACTGATAGAGTTCGTGGTTATCCAGATACTTTTCCTCGTCAGTCTTATTGGAGGTTGTACGGTTGTACCATTCTTCAAGGCGTTTCAAACGGTACTCCTCGTCTTGCTCTGGCTTCATATAGCCATCACGAATCTTTTTTGCCACACGCAGCTCAACGAGTTTACCATTCGCATTACTGAGCTGCTCACGAACTTTAAAGAGATTCTCGACGAGTTTCTTGAACTCACCATTCTTATCTGCCAACTCAGCGAGCTTGCTCAGTTCGTCGTGTGGCATATCAAAGACGTTCTTACCATTGAGCTTATTCTTGACTTCTATGTGGTTGTTTACGTATTCCTCAATACCATCTACAATATCATCGTAGGTATCCATCCATCCCTTACGGTTTTTCTCCATAGCTTCATAGTATGCCTTTTCGTTTGCATCGCTTGCACGGAGCAATTCGTAGGTGTTGCCATGAATCTTCATCTGATATTCAATGTTCTTCTTCTGAGCTTCGTAGAGTTTCTGCTGGCGCTCTTGGTCATAGATGGTTTCTGCAATCTGGTCTCTTGTGAAGTCTGCAAGGGTACTCTTACGACCATTCCAGAAAGACGGTTTCTTTGGAGTTGCATAGCCACCTATAGTCTGTCCGTTGGTCAGTTTTGACATATCAATATAACCAGCATAGGTATATCCATTCCCGCTATAGTAGCCATTGAGGTCAGTGTGGTGTTTGAGTCCATGCGTATCCGAAGAAACCCAACCGCCCTGACCATCGGAAATACCGATGTGCATCCAAGGGTTGCCATCTGGCTCTCCTTCACGACTCCATACGACCAGTGAGCCTTTAGGCGCTGTCTGTCCAAGGGAAGAATCAATCCATGCTCCTCTTGACTGAGCACTGTCTACCCAATTTTTAACCAATGGACTATCAATGCCAGTGTTAGCACCAATGCCACGAGTTACATAGGAAACAAAGGCTGCACACGTATTTGCGCCAAGGGCTTCTCCCTTGCGTTCTGCTGACTCCTTAAGTGCTTCATCATATACAGCATCACCAATAGGCGCAGCGGACGAACTAGAGGTTTGATTATTACTACCACCAACAAGTCCCTCACTGTTGATTCCATTGAGGTCAGACTGGTATGCTTCTGCGTCACCTGTGAAGTAGCCACCGGAATACATGCCATAGACAAGCTCACCTATGTTGTTCGGTGCTGATTTGAACATACCATCAAGCGTTGCGGCGAACTGTTGGGAGAAGAGCTTATCATTTATCATGTCAACTCCTGCACCGTCACCAATGCCAGCGAAGTTGTGATTTGCTACGGATGTAGGGTCTTTACCTCTACCAGACTCGTGCATCATGATAAGCCAATACCACCGAGGGTCTTTTACAACCTTTGCTTCGCTTGCGGTCATGACGGCAACATCCCAGAGATGCGCCTCATCTGCATCACTACCAACGTAGGATTCGCTACCTGTAGAAGTACCGCCACTATAGCCACCAAGGTCATAAAGTCCACCAGGCGCCTCATTCGGGTCGTTGAACTTCTGGTCATTCTTATTGTAATCATAGTGATTACGGAGGAACAATGCTTTATCGTTTAACCATGTTCTCCATTCTTGTTCTGTAATGCCCGGTGTAAGGTGTCCCAATGCTTCTGGTACAGAGAGTCCCTGAGCAAGGTACGGTGCCATCTTCTCATAAAACAAACGTCCAGATTCCCATGTATTGCGTCCACCAGTACCAAATGGGTCAGACACACCGTCGAACTCAAGAGTGTTAATGCCAGTCAATTTCGTGACAATAGCGGACAATGTAGCAATATCAAGACCATTCCTTGTGTCGAACTTGGCTTCAAACTTCTTGGACAGCTCTGCAAACATCTGTGATGTCGTATCGCCATACTGCCAATCCTCTTTTGGGTCTTTCTGCTTGCGTCCAGTCTTGCTATGCTTTGAATGTCCTCCACTTGGCGTTGGGTTGTACTCGTCGCCACCAGCACCTTCACCATAACCCCATTTTTGCAGTAAATCATTCGGGTCAATGGGATTGCCCGGATTAGTTAAAGTTGAACCGCCAAGGTTTTCAAATGCTTTCTTAGCATCATTATATTTGTCCATAATGGCTTTTCCACTTTCGGCAAACTCAGCATTATATCTATGATTATACAGTTTCTTATTAACTTTTTCCTTTTGCGCTTGCGCTGCTTCAATCTGGTCTGAAATATCGTTATAGTCTTGCGAGTCCATTTCATTCCAGTTATAGTCTGGGTCGCTCGCTAATTCGGAAAGTTTCTTCTTCTTTTCTTCTAATTCTTCTAGCCTAGAATCCAATGCTGCTGACCGATGTTCGTCGAACTTAGCTATGACTGCCCATGCAATACCAGCAGCGGTTGTATAGTCAGATAGTGCTTTTATCCTATCGCTAATGCCAAGACAAAATTCGTGAGTTTCCTCTTTCCAGTTCTGCATATTTTCTGTGGCAACCTGATAGTTTTTGACTGCTTCTTCTTGTTTTGCAGCAATGAATTGTGCTAGTGCCTTCTTCTTGTCATCTGTTGCTTTCCTATAGTCGTCCCGTACCTTCTTTGTAGAGTCATCTGTCCAGTTATCTGCCTGCATTTGTTGTACAGCAGACCATCCAACAACTTTTGCCATCTGGTTCTCTGTCTCGATACGGTCTTCGAGCAACTTCTTCTTCTTTTCATCGCTGGTTGTGGAACTCTCAATCTCATCCGTGAGTTTCTTATGAGCAGTAAACAGTGCATCAAGGAAGTCCTCTTGCTGTGAATACATCTCAATCTCTTGGCGTTTTACCGCAAGATTATCCTCTAGGGTTTCGCTCTGTTTCTGTATAGCGTCTGTTTCGCTATTAGTGCTATCAACAAGATATGAGATACCTTCAATGACCGTTGTTACAATCAGTACAGGGAGAATCTTCTTAAATGCCGCACCAACAGCTTCAACAGCAACACGTAGTGTAGCCATCGAAGCGGCACCTTCAACCCCCGTTGCAATCAGGCCTGCTTTCGTTGCAGCTAACGATGTGCGAACCATTCTCATGACTTTGTTTACGGTGTACATAATACCAGCGAATTTTGCCATACTGCCAATGGCACTATATGTAGATGCACTTACCGAAGACAGGAATTTAGCAAAATGGTCTAATTCCGTAACACATTCCTTGAGCCATTCAGTAAGGCCACTATTGTCACCTTGCGCGACCATGCCAGTCAAGTCAGCCTTGAGTTTGTTAATGCGACGAGATAAGGAATCCATCTGATTCTTTACCTGATTGTCTGTGAATCCCATTGAGTTGACAGCGAGTCCCCAGTTCTTAATGATTTCCTTATAATTACTGAACATGGCTGCTGCTTTTGCCCATTGAAACTTCAATTTGTTACTCATAAAAAATAAGCCATAGAATTAACTATGACTTATTATTACGGGTACGGTCATTTCTGCCGTACTCTCACGTTTTATTTTATGACTATATCGTGAGTTCGGACTATACGTTCATCCCTCGACTTTACGTTAGGGCGGCTATTTGTAGTCTCTACGGTTCCCTATATAGGTTTTACCACGGTCTTGTCCTGTCATTAGGAGTTTAACCGTTATTAAAGCATACTAATAATATATTTCTATATTATGCGGCAAGTTTAGGTCTACCGCCACTCATTTGAATCCAGAGGTCTTTTAGGTCTTTGTTTGTCCCTTGGGCAGCAACAGCAACATCCATTAAGACAGCCTGTGCAGAGCGTACTCTTTTTGTGCCATTGACAACCTCTGTCGTTGCAATGCCAAGTTTATTGAGTTCCTTTACGGCCTTATCACTGTTGAACGATGCGAGCATGGTTTTGAGCATATTACCAATTTCCGCACCACTCAATGCCGTTGCACGAGTACCCTGAGCAATGAGTGCATTAAGGAACTCAAAGGAGATTCCTGCCTGCTTTGCGACTGAACCAGAGCGTTCTACGCCAGCTGCAAGGTCTTGGGCAGAGACACCTGCATTGTGGGACAGCTTGGTATATACATCGACAATCTTATTGGAATATGCCAATGCTTCTGCGCTGTTCTTTGCAACCATGCCATACTGGAACATAGCGGCCTCAACAGCCTTCGTTGACTCTGCCATAGAGAAGTTATCGGCAACAGCCAGTTTTGCAGATTGAGAAACCAATGTATTGACAGTTGCCTGATCCTTGTACATACGTCCCCAAAGTCTTGCAGATTCCATGACATCCTTTACAGACTCACCGTATGCACTTGCTGTATTGATAAGTGCTCTCTGTTCATTCTGATATTTCTCAATAGCTTCTGACGATTTACCCTCAAGCTGTGGCATAACTGTTGCCAAGTTATGCATTTCTTCGTCGAGTTGGACGAGGGAGTTAAATGTTTCCGTTGGAACTGCAAAGGCCGCACCAAGTAATGAACCTGCGGTAATCCAATACAGATGACTGCGCAATTTCTGTTCAAATGACGCAAATTTTTTTGAGGTTTTCTCAATGCTTATTCCAGTGCCGTTAATGGATTTCTGGAAAGACTCGTATTCTTTTCGTACAGACGCAAGACTAGCTTTAACGTTATCCAACGCAATCTTATTGGCTTCGGTTGGATCGCTTCTCCAGAGTGCATAGACTTTCTGTTGTGTTTCTTCAAGTCTACGGAGTTCCCTCGTGTACGATTGGATGCCCTCCGCCCATTTCGTTGTTGGGTCAGATGGTGCATTTGTTGAAGCAGGGTTTTTTACTGTTGTATTTGCAACTCGCTGATATGCTTCTTGTTCTGCCCGTACTTTTGCAATGGTAGTAGCGAGCTTATCAAGGTTTTGCCTTGCTTCCTGTGAGCCATCGTGTCTCCAGATAATATACATTTGTTCTTGTAATGCCATTAACCGTGATAACTCCTGAGAATATGTCCTAAGTCCAGTTGACCATGCTTCAAGATTCTTCTGCATGACAGCCTTGTTTTGTTCTTCGGAATTATTGAATGAACTGAACGGAGACGTAAATGTCTTTGTTCCACCGAGTTTCTGGTATTCAGCAAGGAGTTGATTGAACTGCTTCGTTGACAATTCAAAGTCAGCTCTCTTGACCTGCTGTCCACGCTCCATGGCAAGCGTCTGTCTATCAATGATTCTCTCGATTTGTGTCTCAAGTTCTGCACGACGTTTTAACTCATCAATAGCAGCCGCAGTGTTGTTCTTGTAGGTAGCATAGTTCTCGCCACGGTAAATATTATCACGAACAATGCCATACTCTTTGAGTTTTGCAATGACCTCATCTAATGCATTTCTACGGTTATACCATGTAGATTCTGGGACGAGCTTGTTGTCACCCTTGGCAATCGAAAGAGTACGTGTTAACTGCTCGTACTTCTTGAGTAATTTATCAATGGCTTCATTGTCTTTAATAGCAGCTTCTTGAACCTTTGTCATATCCTGAACAAGGTTATTGAAAGAGCCTGCCTTGATATTTTTCAGAGTATCTTCCAGAGTCTTTTCAAGGGAACGTAAGGACTGCTCTGTTTGCTCCACACCATTGACCTTGATGGATGCACCCTTGTTCAGTAATTCAATGCCACGCTTTACCTCACGCAAGTCCTCACTAATCGTGTGAAGATTCGACTTGAAGTTGTCATTGACACCAACGTTTACATTGGAATTATTCAGCTTATCAACGAAATTCTTTGCACTTTCGAGGGATTTCTTGACACCCTCGATTTTGTCTGTGCCATTGGCAATGATATTGATTTCATATACCAACTGTTGTTTGTCTGCCATTATATCCCTCCCTAGATAATAAAAAATAGGGATACCATGTTTCCATGATACCCCCTTGTAAAATCAATTATTTTATTTCTCTGCCACAATATCGGCAAACCTTGGCTTCTTTCTTGATGTACTCTGCACAATATGGACACTTCTTCATGTCAAACTTGCTTGGTTTACGGTCCTTAGCAAGGACACAAATTAATGCAATAAAGAAAAAGAAAAACCCGAAAGCTCGCCATAGGCCCAAGTCTGTGAAGTTCTTTCGCTTGGCAATGTCAACAACGATGCTGGACAAGAGCCAGTATCCAAGGAAAAGAATCCCCAGGGATACTAAGAAACCCCAAAGGTTGAAAAAGTTCGAGTGAGGTCTAGTAAGTGACTCGTTGTAAAGCTCAAGGATAAACAGAACAATAGGCATACCGACAATGAATCTCAATACATTTTTCATTTTCATCACCCCTTGATTTTATTTTACCACATTTCTAATCATTTTGGCTCAATTATTTGCCAAGGAGTGCGCGGATAGCATCATCGCCCTCTAATTGTTCTGTTGTGCCGCCACCTTCGTATTGCTTGCGAAGGGACTCGCTATTCTCATTGATGCCCTCAAGTAAATCTTCCATTTCGTTTATCCGAAGATTTTCAATGTCATGAATATTGAGACTCGTGTTCTGTACAAGACTTGCGATTAGATTTCTCCAATGGGTTTCTTCTCCAGACTTAACGGACTGTTTTTTTTAAATTGAGAAACACGAAGATATACCATAATGATATTCCTTGCCACTTCAATGTCGAGCCATTCTTCAATCTGTTCGCGAGTTTCACGATGGTCTAATGCCATCTCAATCATTTCCATGAGGTCATCATAGAATCCGTTATCATAATTGATATTGCCCTCTGCGTCCATGTCTACCTCTCCATCCTTGTCGATAACAGGAGCAAGCATGTACAGACCAAAGGAATCAGGACTATAGTGCTGTGTAAAGTTCATAATCGTATGCAAATCCTTGAAGCGAGCACTGTACACCTTGTGTTTCTTACCATAGCGATCACGGACAATCTCATAGAGTCCAATGACATTATCGTCTTTTTTCTCGTCGTTCATAAACTGTTCCTCCTTAGTGTTTAATGGTTTAAGCAAAGAGCTGACCGTAGTCAGCCCCAAAATTAAGCCATTAAATCAAATTAGGCTGCAAGCGGTGTCACCGTTACAACAGCAAAGTCATCATGACCATCGCCCGGGTCAAGAATCTTGATCTTGAGCGACGGCGTAGTTGCCTTATCGCGTTCCGTCTCAATCTTGAGTTCGCCATCGGCACGGACACGACGAGCATAAATATCAACCTGATACTTGTTGCCCTCGGAATCCTCCGTGGTGAACATCCAGTTAAACGTTGCGACCTCCGGCATTGCGTTCTTGAGCATCTCAGCACGAACACTGTTGGCATCCGTTGCCTTGAACCATACAGCATACTCGCCCTCAACAGCGGCTTCACCGAACGTTACAGCACCAACATCCGTGACCGTGACATTCTTAGATGCATCGTTGCCATCCGGGCCAATGACTGCAATGACCTCGACACCCGTCAGGGATGCACCCTCGATAAGTGTCTTGGATTCCTTCGTGAGAAGGACACGATAGTTGCGCTTGCCGCCCGTCGTAATCTTCGTTGTCTGTGCAACCTGAACCTGAGAGAGCTTGAACTCTGCGTTCGTAATCTCCACGTTACCTTCCTTCTTGGAAATGTACGTATAGAGCGGGAACAGACCGTCACCACCATAGACATCCTCTGTCGTAGCCGTGATGTCCATCTTCATGCTCTGCGAAGTAGTCATCTCAGCAATCTTACCCGTGACACTTTTCAGTACACCTGCACCAATACCATGCAGGAGCAGTCCCTTATTCAAAAGGTCTTTAGCTGCCATTTACACATCATCCTTTCTTATGTGAAAATCAATGGAGTAAACTCCAGTCTGTATTTGTATACATTGGTAATCCCTGAACTTCTTTGTCCTTCTGCACGGATACGCTCATCGAAATGTTCATGGATGATTTCCGTGATACGTTTACGAATTGGCTCTACGTCATCCCGATAGGATGTATAGATGTCAATACGAAGAAGTCCAAGGTTCAAATAGTCGTTCACTGTAGAAGTTGCGTCTGCAAAATAAAACGTAATAAACGGTAGATTTTCTACAGAAAATAACTCTGGTGCAACATCGTCTTGTCGATAGTGTTTAGAATACGAAGATTCATCATTCACATCGACATTCAGTGCTTGAACCAGAATTTCATCATTCGTAAATAGATTCCAAAGCTCATTACCGTATTCAAAGGCGTTCATTTCTCATGCACCACCTTTGCAATGGATTCCTTTACAGTCGCCCCAAACGAACTCAATAAGTCCTGTTTGAACTGTTCGTTGTATGCGGTGTTTCCAGTAAGAGTTTCCTGTATTGTATGTTTTGGCTCATGAGCATCCACGGCAAGGTTTCCGAAGGTGCTCTTGCTTTCCAGTCTGAGTCCATGCGGCATACCAATGCCAGAACCTCGATGATTGTTTCCATCTAAGTCCTGATAGAAGTGACCACTTGGTCTTGTACGGATTGCATATTTGAAATCACCAGTTTCATTCAGTCGTTCTTTATTGAATACCGAAGAACTTGTGTATTGTGATAAAAACGGATTGCTTCGGTCAAGTTTCGAGCCAGAACCATACTCATTCATCCACATTTTCTGTCCACTAGCAGTAAATCGTCCAGTAATTTCATTGGGACTGTCATCTACAATTTCAAATTTGATTTCTGCTTCGCCATCAATGGTCGATTTTCCCCATTCCCGTTCAATATCTGCCATATTCTTCTTTGCCCATGTCTCCACGGACTTTGCAAGATTACTCATTGTCTCGTATCCTCTGATAACTGTAGTTCATACAGTCCGACATACTTTGCCGTATCAATATTGTCAACTTGATAATCCCGTTCACCAAAAGAGACACGATCAAGCAATTTTATAGGCACAGAATTGTGAATGATAATTTTCTTTACGGTCTTTGGAAGAAGTCCTGCGTCATACGTGTGCATTGCTGCCGACACATCTTGGTAATACGTTGGGCAATCCGACGCAACGGTCTTTTCCTCTGTCCCAACCTTTTTATGGTTTACATATTTGTCCGCCAATGTACGAATCGTAATATACGCATTGACTCGTTTCCCTTGCATCTGTACACAGTCTGAACTCTGTTGTTTCGAGATAATAAAGTATTGCTCACCATTCTGACGCTTGAGAATGTCACCGCCAACGAATTGAGTTCCAAGGTCTACAAGCATTACTCTACCATCTGCAATCGTCCGTGGACTCATTGTTTTACCTCTACGCAATACCAGTGCTTGTTCCGTTATCCCTTTTTCCGATGTCAATGGTTCCATTCGGTCAGTATAGTAAGCTAATACATTCATTGAATCTCTACACCTCGCAATATATCCTCAATCTCAGGAGAAAAGACACCGCTATCACTGAGTGTTACTTTAACATCATAGTCATCACGGCTTTTCCATCTCAAAGTGCCACCCATCTGCTTGATATTACAAGCAAGGATTCCACAGGCTCTCTTGACAGACTCAGGAATTTCACTATATCCGCTTGTATATGTCACCTTGATAGCCTTTGGAGGTTTACGGAACATAAACGACTGAGGAAATTCAAAGGTGAAATACAAGGATTCATCATCGTCAAAGTCAAGTGTGCTTGCATCGAGTGTTAATACATCATTACCAAAGCAACTATGTGTCTTTGCTGTGATTTTTTCAATGGAAACACGAGGGAAGTGTTTGAGTTTCCCACGAAACTCATGGTCTACACGGTTATGCTTTAATTCGACACGTTCCGTATGCTCCATTGGAAAAAACGAACGTCCCTTGTACGCATCAATGAGTGTTGTAGCCGCTTCAATGTGTTCAATCTTAACGCCACTGATAAGCCCACAGTATGCAGGAATTTCATCCTCAGTCAAGTATGTGTTCATTTCAAAAACCCACTCTTTTCAAGGACTTCTTTCAGTTTTGCACTGACTTTGACCTTGCCATCAACAATAGGAATAAACTGAGTGCCAACCAGGATAGAACCATTCGCTTTCATATCATCTTTTACTTCAAGTTCGCTGTTTCTGATCACTGTTTCTTCCGTGGCTGCTTTCTTTGCTACTCTTGGCATTTAACTACCTCCTTCTAAAAGCCGCTTATTTGTTTATTTGTTGGGTAATACCATGCGACTGTTTTACTCAGTTATATCAGTTCTTCACCGTTTTCGTGAGGATGAAGTGCATACCCGTGTCAACACCATGAACAATGTAGTTGGCGAAGTCAAGTACGAACTTATCCGTGAGGAGACGGTCATTTGCAAGCGGCGTGTCAGGGTTTGCAATCTCATAGACCTTCGGGCCATCATTGAAGAGCCATACGCGGTCAATCATTGCAGTGTTAAGAGCAACAATCTGATGTACAGTCGTGCCCGCTTCGGAGTTGACCGTCGGCTTGATGAACGGCGTAAGGACAATCGGGAGCTTGCCCATCGGCGTGAAGAAGGCAGGAACCTTGACGCCCGGAACAATTTCCGTCGTGATGTCACGCTGGTACAGGGAACGCTCTGCTTCCTCCTTGATGAGGATGTCATACGTTGCAGGGTTCATTGCAATGACATTCGGATAGCCCGTGTAGTCAAGGCGAGCCATGAGGTTTGCAATCTTCGTGTTGAGTGCATCGGCAATCTTCGTGCCATCCGCAATAGCCGTGACATTGTCATTGTTCTCAGAAATCTGAGCGATAACACCGTAGTACGTGAACGCATCCGTTGCATCAAACTTCGTTGCGCCATTCCAGAAGTCGTTGCACGTAGTCTTCGTAAAGTCAACGAACATGTCGTTGTAGTCCTTCTCGGTCAGATTCTCGAACGTACCGTAGTTGTTCTCCATGTTGCGCGTGAAGAAGTCATAGCGGATACCCGTAGCATAGCAACGAGCAAATGCCGTCTTCCAGTTATCGCGCTTGTACTCCGTGGAGAGCGTCTTCGGACGATAAGACGGAGCATCTGCCGTGCCAAAGCCAACCTTCGGGTCAACAGCCTTGGTATTTGCAGGGAGACCCTTCTGCTCATTCCATACATGCGGATAGCCAGATGCACGGACACTGTTAACCTTGACGGCGAGAGCAAAGTCACGCTTCAGATAGTCATGGAGAACTTTGTCGTAGTCCCCAACGACCAGCATATGGTCTTCATTGTAAACACTAATCGGGTTCGATGCAGCCTTAATCGGCTGACCTTTGTCTGTAGTTGCGATAGACGCACTATAAAGTACACCATTACTCATTATTCACATCATCCTTTCCAATAAAAAAAGACCATTGCAAATGCAACAGTCTTATCTGTTAATCTAAATTACTTGCCGTAACGAACTTTCGTGATTTCACGGAGCTTTTCAGCGAGAGACATATCAGAAGCATTGATTTCTGCAATCTTTTCTTCCTTCGTCTCCTCCTTGTTTGCTTCAAACGGATTCGGTGCAATCTCCTGCGTCTCAGGAGCAGGAACTTCCTTAGAAGCCTCAATCTTATCCTTTGCTTTCTCTACGTCTGCCTTAATCTCCTCAATGGATGCCTTGACAGACTTCTCAACCTCATCCTTGACATCACCGACAGAAGCCTTGATTTCATCGATCTTCTTCTCATAGTCACTCAGTCTCTCATCAAGACCTGCCATAATGCTATCAATAATCTCTTTCTTTTCCTGTTCATTCATTTTCTTATCACTCCTATTCTTTTTCTCCATGCTTGCTGCAAGGGTTTCAATGAATGTATCGCTGAATGCTGCACAGTTCTTCCAAAGGATTGCACATCCTGCACCCTGGAACTCATCCATGAAAATCGTACTATCATCTTCATGTGTATTTGTTGGATACCACTCAGCACTAAAACCAAGCGAATCTGCACCATTTACAATCATGAATGCTTCCTCTGGGAACTTGTCTTTCCAAATGACCATTTCTGCCATCAGGTTGTCATCTTTTGCTTCAACACTACGGATATAACCAATGTTTGTTTCGCCATGTCCTGTAAATAAGTCAGTGCCATCTGCAAAGAAGCCCTCTGGATACGTGCAATTCAGCGGCATACCAACAAACGAATCCGCACATTTCTTAATGGATTCCGACGTAAACACTACGAGCTTTCCATCTGAACCACATGGTGCACCCGTCGATGCCTTGTCAATCTTTGCAATACATCCCTTAATAACCATCTTACCGAGTTCCGAGGACATTGTGATGTTTGTCATGGAACTCCTCATCAATTCTTTCTTGTTCAACCACTATCACCGTCCTTACTTGAACCAGTATCATCTTTTGAATTATCTTTCAAGTCACCAACACCATTGAATCCTCCGCTAATGCCAAGGTCAACATTGATATTCGCTGTCTTTTCAACGTGCGTCATATTGGCGTACTTAGAAGTGCTTTCTTCATATCCAGACAGAGCACGGAACTCATTCTCTGTAATAAGGTCAGCCTTATATTCATTAACAAGACGTGTACTCTTTGCTGTCTTTTGGTTCTCACTGTCCTCATGGATAAAACGGAAACGCAATACACCACCAAGTCCCATCTTTGCAATGACATAGTTGTTATACAAATCTTCAAGGAGATAAGCGTATGGTTTAATCGCGCCCTCTGTCATGGAATTATCACGATCATCTTCTGTGCTTCTATCGTTCTGAATCGTGATGCCAAGTTCTTCTGGCGGAATACTGAACGACATGGCAATAATCTTCGTGAGCCTGTCAATCCAATCAATACCAAGGTTATCCTTGTTGATACTACGAATCTGACGAGAGTCAATCTCTGTGCTGCCAACAATCGGGATATGGCCAGTTCCTTCAATCTCATTGTTCATGTAATCGCGGAACTTATCAATTTCCTCTGGCTTTGCATTGCGAAGTCCAATGAGGAACGATGACGTTGTATTCGTTGCAATGTCATTGGCTCTTGCACATGCTTCAATGTAATCACTGATATACTTATACGCATATCGTACAGGGGAACAGCCATAGTGTGTATCCGTGAAGTTCTGTCGTGTTCCGTAGAAGATATTGTCTGCCGTGAACTTCTTTACGCCATCTCCCTGATTCTGTACATAGCGGAATCCATGCGGATTTGTGTAATCCCAAGGTTCAAGCAGCTTAATCGTTCCCGCATCAACAGGGTAAAGATATACTGGATGATTCCCATCAGATGACTTGACAGATTCAACGACCATCGCATCCAATACCAGTGCATCATCCATGATTCTCTTTATAAAACTGCGTCGACTATCAATGACATTCGGGTGTTCTATCACATTCTGAATCACAGCAATCTCTTTGGTGTATTTCCTACGCCCAGGAGCAATGACATCAATGGTATACGGCATAGATGACACGGCATCACTGATGATATTCATGGCTTTCCGTACAACAGGTTCACGAGAAAGATTACGAAGCCTACGTTTATCAGGAGGTGGAAGGATTGTCTTTCTTGTCTTGTTCCCGTTTGGGATATTCATACCATAACGGTCAGTCCAAAGAAGTTTCATGGCAGGAATCTTGGACGCTAGGAATTTCTGTAGTTTATTCGTTGGTCTCACCTCCTAACTTCTTTAATTCTTCACCGAGTTTTTTCATGGTAAATCTTGAACCATTATTATGCGTTGTATTGCCGCCAAAGCTACCAAATGAGAACTTGGCAACGGATGACTCAAGCATAGGCTGTAGTGCCATATGCAATGCATCAGGGCAATCATCGTGTGTTCTAGGATACATACGAAGCTGATATAGTAACAACGTTTGGTCTTTTTTGAATTTGATATGACCTTGACGAATATGCGGTGAAAGACTCTCGATTCTCGTTGCCTTTCTGTCTTTACCCATGTGCATGACATCAATCCATTCCAGGTAAATGCCAGAGTCTATCAGGTCTTTCTGTAACGTCGTTGAGAAGAACGCCTGAAACTGATTGGTTTCACATACGATTTTCGGACGATACTTATAGTATTGAGCAATGATATTCTTTGCATCCTCTATGAGCTTGTCGCCGCTTCTCTTTTTCGCGTCACACTCAAGGACATAGAAGTAATTGTCCATGCCACGAGCAAGTACAAGGATAACAGAGTAATCCGCACTGCGTTTCGTACTGATTGCAGGATCCAATGCAATGTTGATTTCCTTGATGTCAGGTGGTTTATCATAGAAGTTATTCTCTAACCATTCTGTCTTGAAAATACGAAGGTTCTCAGTCATTGGATCGTTCTGATATTCGCTCGCAAACGACTCCTCAGATTCCAGTCGTTTTTCCATAAGATACAGGTATTGGTCTTTCCGTTGGTCAGGCCATAGTACCTTTGTGTCTTTCAACATTTCTTCCTTATGGTCATAGTAGAACTGCTTGGCATCTCGATAAGAGTTATCGCCACGGGACAAGTCTGTCATAATGTTTTCCCATGTTGCCCAAAGCTCACTCGGTGAAAATTCAATGACTGCTTGGAATCTCTTGCGCTCCCACGATGCGAACCTTGCTTCTGTCAATAAACGCCACAGGACAGAGTTATAACTCAACACTGTTCCGATAAAGATTGCATCGCCATCAACAGAAAGCATTGGAATGACATCTGCTGTTAGCCAGTGCTCTAATGCATCAACCTGCGCTGGGCTATCGACTTCTTCCTGGGACTCCATATCATCAAGGAGTGCCAGGTCAGGACGAGTGCCGCCAAACTGAAGGCCACGGAGCTGTGCATTTGCACCCTTACAGATGATATAGACGCCAGTACGGAGCAATATCTCCTGTGAGTTCCACAGGGAGTCATTCTTAATCATGCCAAAGTCACGTTTAATCAAAGGGTTAAATTCAATCGCATCACGGATATTCAAGATGAACTGTTTCGCAACAATGGCTGTCGCAGAGATGATGACAATGAATTTTTTGTAGTTATATAACGCACACCAAAGGACAAATGCAAAAGAAGTCAATGTTGACTTTGCATGTCCACGAGGAGACGAAACACAGACCTTATTTTGTTCATCTCGATGATTGAAGATAATATCTTCGTATTTATGAATGAGCCATTTATGAAAGGCTTCACTCCATGGGGAACTAAAGTAATCACTCAGGTAATATTCACAGAAGAACTGAAAATCATGTGCTGCTCTATCCTTTGGTGATTCTTTTTCCCCTTTACGTCTAAGGGAATTGCCAAAGATTTCCTTCATGATGTCATTCTTAGGCAATCTCTAGCACCTCCCTTATAATTTGTATTTATTGATATGTCTTTTAATTGCAGAGTATCTTGTATCTGTGTAGAAATCCTGTGCTCTATACCATTCTTCCCAGTCATGCCGTAGTTTACTATGGTTACAATCAGAGCAGCTAGGGACGATATTTTGAATCCTATCAACAAGCTCTGGATGTTCTTTGCTGAGAATGGTTTGAGGAATGAGATGTTCTGGGAGCAACGGCTTTTCCTTGCCGCAATATGCACACTTTCCATGAAATTCCTTGACGATCTTATCCCACTCTACGGTATTACTATCAAATCCGCCTAGATGAACCCAGGAACCTCTTTCGCTCCTGATAATGGTATGTGACTGAACACCAAGGATAAATTCCTTGATTTTCTTCATTGGGATGTTTTGTAAAATCCAATCACGGACTGTAATGTTGATTCGACTGCTGTATGGAATGGCGACGCCAATCCAATTACCAATGGAATCATAGAATCCTCTCGGTGTATCGTCTCCAGTTACATCCTTGTAGATTGATTTGAGGTTATCAAGCTGATACCTTGGATTAACCCATGGACGAATCACACCAGCTTCATTGAGGTCATGACGAAGTGCCGTGAATTCCTTATCGATACAGGTAATGGATTTTGCTATGTCGTAGCGGTGAAGGACACGTAAGCACTCATTGGACTTATTGCGTATACTTGTCATCATCAGGACAAATCCATCACGAGAGACAAGATATGAGGTTCGTTTTTTACCCTGTGTATCCTTGTAACAAGACTCAATTGAGTCCATCGTGTATTTACGTACTTTTTCAAGGATGTCTTTATGACGAAGATGCAAATCCCATGCTAACACACGGCTATCCATGTAAATATTGCCATGAACGATTACCGTGTCTTGTACTGCATAATTTCCTTCTTCGCCCATTTCTTATCCTCTCTGTTTTTCACTGTACGTCTAACGTCCTTTCCTTTCTTCACATGGTTCAGACGCCTGTTCTTTTCTTCCATCGACATTGTGTTCACTCCTTAGACATTTGATGGTGCAACTTCACGTAATGCTTCGCAGAGAATCGGGTCTTGTCGAAGCATATCTTTTAGTTCTTCATACTGATCTGGTGTAATCCATACGGATACCTTTGCCATTACCGTGCCAATAATACGAGATACCGTCTCATATTTGTACACCTTCTCTTGCATATCACCAATGGCTGCTGTGAGAGTTTGACGGCGCAGCGTGAGTTTATCCAATGAGTTAATCATGGTACTCAAGTCTTTGACATTGACAGAACCTTTGCCAACCTGTTTGTTCATTTCATCAAGCTGTACAGAGATAATATCAAGAGCCGTATTGATGTCATGGAGAGATTTACAGTTCTCTCGATAGACATTTACAGCTTCGTCCGTGGATTCCTCGGAAACGTCACCGCCAAGACCATGGTCTCTACAGTAGCGTGCAATAGAATTGTGTGAAATCTTGTAGTTGTTCGGGATGAGTCCGGGTGTGTTATTGATGTAATCCGTCAACTCACGGTAACTCATGCCCTGCATACGCTTTTCATGGACAATGTTGGTCAGATTGTACTGTTCGACCAATGTCATGCCCGCAGCTTCAAAATGAGGATGATCTGCTCTGTTGATTCTTGGTGGCGGTGGCGTTGGATGCTTGTTTGACATAAAATTTCCCCCTTGTTTTTCCAATAGGTCTAACTATATAGGCCAACGGAACGACAAGGGAAATACGCTAAGTTCTTTGGCTATATTTAGGAATTATTGGATTTACGAGCCTTACTAAGATTCTTTTTTACAGCAATCCTATGTGCATCGCTATTGGAAAACTTACCTGTCATCCTTCGTTTCCTAAATGACAGCAATCCTTTGTCAAATTCATAGTATGCCGCAATAGGCTTTCCGTTCACGTAATCCTGCTTAACTCTTTTGTGAATTTTGTCTAGCTTCGTCATCACTGTGGAGTCCGTTGTATAGACATGGCAAACCGTGCCATTGCGGTCAAACTGAATTACCGTCTCCTGTTCATCCGTTGGAACTCTGTAGTCATCCATATATTGATACCTTTCTATATGTTATTCTAAAAAAATGGAGCTGCTGAGAGGGCTTGAACCTCC
>ENA-ORPK01000369-ORPK01000369.1-human-gut-metagenome-genome-assembly--contig:-NODE-369-length-43252-cov-5.029817_pt1 | contig 43252 bp, 39 predicted proteins | sample MGYA00242139_ERZ509068 | MGnify/ENA primary metagenome ERZ509068 (study PRJEB26280, sample SAMEA2338687) | human gut metagenome | biome: human gut; feature: human-associated habitat; material: faeces...
GTTAACTTCTTCTTTTGTTACAGCCTTGTCAACTACTGCGAATAACAGTGTTGTAGATCCTGTAGGGGTAGGAACACGCTGAGCAGCGCCGATTAACTTACCGTTTAATTCAGGAATAACTAAGCCGATTGCTTTAGCAGCACCTGTTGAGTTAGGAACGATATTAACAGCACCTGCACGAGATCTTCTTAAATCGCCTTTTCTCTGTGGTCCGTCAAGGATCATCTGATCACCTGTGTAAGCATGGATTGTGCACATGATACCAGATTCGATCGGAGCTAAGTCGTTTAATGCTTTAGCCATAGGAGCTAAGCAGTTTGTTGTACAAGAAGCTGCGGAAATGATTGTATCTTCTTTTGTTAATGTTTCATGGTTTACATTGTAAACGATTGTAGGAAGGTCGTTTCCTGCCGGAGCAGAGATAACAACTTTCTTAGCACCTGCATTGATATGAGCCTGTGCTTTTGCTTTAGATGTATAGAAACCTGAGCACTCTAATACTACGTCTACTCCGATTTCACCCCAAGGGCAGTTATTTGCGTCTGGCTCTTTGTAGATCTTGATTGTCTTGCCTTTAACAGTGATTGTACCAGCTTCGTCATCAGCTGTAACCTGATCTTCTTCGCCGATAGCTACATATCTACCCTGTGAAGAGTCATATTTTAATAAGTGTGCTAACATCTTTGGAGATGTTAAGTCGTTGATTGCAACTACTTCATAACCTTCTGCACCAAACATCTGTCTGAATGCAAGACGACCGATACGGCCAAAACCATTGATTGCTACTTTTACTGCCATTTTAGTTTCCTCCTAAAAATTGAAAATTTTTATATTATTCTATCAATCCCAAAGATGAAATTGATAAAATTTTGTCAGCGAATTTATTGTAACCAATTTGTCCCTAAAATGCAAGTCAGTTTTTGAAATTTATTTGAATTTGACTGTTTTTTTACTCTTTTTTCTCGTTTTCAGATAGTACTACTCCCGGTTCATTTCCACTCCCCTGTGTATTCATGCCATACTCTATGTACGGATATTACAATTTTCTACATATTTTACATACTTTTCGCCAGACAAGAATTGCACTTCTCTCTATTTCCATTTAAAATAGATGCTGATCAGGGAACAGTCTATAAGGAGGTTGTATACTATGGCAATTTACGCAGATATGCATGTCCATACGACTTTTTCCAGCGACGGAAAAGGCAGTATGGATGAAATGATACAAAAAGCCCTCTCTCTCGGGCTCAGACACATCTGTTTTACGGAACATAATGACTTTGATTACCCGCGTCATGAGGGAGATCCCGAAAATATCTTTCTTTTAAATGTGGATTCTTATTTGTACGAACTTTTGACAAAACGTGAAAAATATGGTGACAGGATCAAAATCCTGTTTGGAATCGAGCTTGGTGTGGATCCTGCGATCGTACAGAAAAATATCACACTCAGCCAGTCGCACGATTTTGACTTTATCATAGCCTCTTCCCATGTATGCCACGGAAGAGATCCGTATTATCCTGATTTTTATGAAGGAAGAAGTGAAAAAGAGGCTTATCGGGAATATTTTGAATCAGAGCTTGAAAACGTACAGAAATTTTCCAATTTTGACGTGTATGGGCATTTGGACTATGTTGTCCGCTACGGTCCTACCCAGAACCGGAACTACCGCTATGCGGATTATGGTGAGATCATTGATGAAATCCTGCGGTTCCTGATCAAAAACAATAAAGGACTTGAGGTCAATACCGGCGGTTTCCGCTGTGGTATCGGCTCTACCAATCCCTGCATCGACATCATAAAAAGATATCACGAGCTGGGTGGCAGGATCATTACGATCGGTTCCGATGCACATGAGCCGAAATATCTGACCGATCAGTTTTCTGCCACCTGCGAGATGCTGCAGGAGATCGGATTTAAATATTATGCGGTTTACGAAAAAAGACAGCCGGAATATTTTAAACTGGACACGCTCCTATGATTGTTCCGCCGCCAAGCACATATTCTCCGTCATAAAATACGACAGCCTGTCCCGGTGTGATCGCCCGGACAGGTTCGTCAAAGATGACGCGGATCCGGTCTTCTCCGTTCTTTTCTATCGTGCAGGCTGCTCCCTGGTGCGCATAGCGTACCTTGGCGATGCAGTGGCGCGGCGTGGGCAGATCTTCCATTCCCATATAATTGATCTTATCGCAAAGCAGCGCACGGGCAAACACATCCGTGCTTTCTCCTATGACCACTTCATTGGTATCCGGTCTGATCTCTGTGACAAAGATCGGATGTCCCATGGCAAGTCCCAGACCTTTTCTCTGTCCTACCGTATAATGTGTGATTCCTTTATGCTTACCTAAAATCCTGCCGTCTGTTGATACAAAATTGCCCGGACCCGGAATCTTGTCCGGTACTTCCTGCTCCAGAAAGCTGCCATAATCTCCGTCCGGTACAAAACAGATATCCTGGCTGTCCGGCTTATTGGCGATCGGCAGATCCTGCTGCCTTGCGATCTCCCGGATCTGATCCTTCGTATAAGAGCCGACCGGCAGAAGCGTATGGGAAAGCTGTTCCTGTGTCAGATTATAAAGTGCGTAAGTCTGATCCTTTGTTGCCGTCACAGAGTTGCGGATGGCAAACCTGCCGTTTTCCAGCTTATCGATCCGCGCATAATGTCCTGTCGCTATGTAGTCTGCACCCAGACCGATACAACGGTTTAACAGAGCTTCCCACTTCACATACCGGTTACAGGCAATACACGGATTCGGCGTTCTGCCTGCCAGATATTCCGCGGTAAAGTAATCGATCACGTCTTTTTGAAATTCTTTTTTGAAATTCAGCACATAATAAGGAATTCCTATTTTCTGTGCAACGCGTCTTGCATCATCGACCGCAGAAAGCCCACAGCATCCACCGTTTTCCGATACTGTTTCCGTATCTTCATCCTGCCAGATCTGCATGGTGACTCCCATTACATCATAGCCCTGTTCTTTTAATAAATATGCTGCCACGGAGGAATCAACGCCTCCCGACATACCTACTACTACCTTTTTTCCCATATCTCTCCCTACAAAACTTGTGTCATTCTTTTCACGCCGATAGACCGGTCTTTAATATTCGTCGTCTTCCTCGCCCTCACTGATATCATTCTTCGGTTTGGAGAGACCTTCTATTTTAATATGATTTTTCTCTGCATAATCCCAGAGCGCTGCATGGATTGCTTCCTCTGCCAATAAAGAACAGTGTACCTTTACAGGTGGCAGTCCGTCAAGAGCCTCCATAACGGCTTTGTTGGTTACTTCAAGTGCCTGTTGGATCGTCTTGCCCTTTACAAGCTCTGTTGCCATGGAACTCGTAGCCACTGCCGCACCACAACCAAATGTCTTAAATTTACAATCCCGGATGATGCCATTGTCATCAATATCCAGATACATACGCATAATGTCACCGCACTTTGCATTACCGACGGTTCCGACACCGCTTGCGTTTTCTATTTCTCCTACATTTCGTGGATTCTGAAAATGATCCATTACCTTTTCACTGTACATAGTATTCTCCTTGTAACTCTTCAATTTATATTTCTTTTTCTGTCTATATCTCTTTTCTCTGTATTTCTTTATATCAGTTAGCCATTGCTTACTTCTGTTTCTTCATGAAATCTTCGTAAAGCGGTGACATGCTGCGCAGTCTTTCCAAAATGGCAGTAAGCTGCTCTACTACATAATCCATTTCTTCTTTTGTGTTTTCCTCTGACAGCGTCAATCTGAGGGAGCCATGTGCAATTTCATGCGGCAGTCCGATCGCCAGAAGGACATGGGACGGATCAAGCGAGCCTGACGTACAGGCAGATCCGCTGGATGCTGCGATCCCTTTGCTGTCCAGAAGGATCAGCATGGATTCTCCTTCAATAAACTGAAAACTGAAATTCACATTGTTTGGCAGACGTTTCTTACGATCTCCGTTTAACCGGCAGTATGGGATTTCTGCCTCGATCCTGCTGATCAGGTAATCACGGAGCTCGATTTCCTTCTTCATTTTTTCCTCCAGCATGGAGAAGGAACGCTTTGCAGCAGCAGCCAGGCCTACGATACCCGGAATATTTTCCGTACCGGCTCTTCTGCCTCTCTCCTGCTGTCCGCCATGGACAAAGGAACGGATCTTGATGCCCTTTCTGATATAAAGGAAACCAATTCCCTTCGGTCCGTTTAATTTATGGCCGCTTGCGGAAAGCATATCGATATGCATTTCATCCACATTGATCGGTACCTGTGCATATGCCTGTACTGCATCGGTATGGAATAAAATATCATGTTCCTTTGCGATCTCCCCGATTTCTTTGATCGGTTGGATCGTTCCGATCTCATTATTTGCAAACATGACAGAGATCAGTATCGTATCCGGGCGGATCGCTGCCTTGAGCTCATCTAGTTTGATCACACCGTTTTCATCCACGCCTACATAAGTCACTTCATAGCCGTGCTTTTCCAGATACTCGCATGTATGCAGTACCGCATGGTGCTCGATCGCAGATGTGATGATGTGTTTTCCCTTCTGGGCATAAGCGTCTGCTGTTGCCTTGATCGCCCAGTTGTCAGACTCGGAACCGCCTGCTGTAAAATAAATCTCGTTCGTTTTTGCACCGAGTGTTCCGGCGATATATTCTCTCGACTCATCGAGTGCTTCCTTACTTTTGGCACCTAACTGATAGATGCTGCTTGCATTTCCGTAATACTCTTTAAAATAAGGCAGCATCGCATCCACTACAGAATCCGCTACCTTTGTTGTCGCTGCATTATCCAGATAAATCATCTTGTCCATTTCTTATTGTTTCCTTTCATATCGTTTTAGTAGGAAATTGTCATCTGCATCATAACACCACATATAGGTTCTGTCAAGAAACAGAAAAGCATATGCATAATAATAAACTTCTACAGGTAAGTATGCGCAATAAATATCCTTTTTTATCCGGTACGATCTTACTTACGCTGACCGGTTTTCTCACAAAGATCATTGGGTTCTTTTACCGTATTTTTCTGTCCCGCAGCATTGGCGAGGAGGGCATGGGGATTTACCAGCTTTTGGCTCCCATCATGGCACTTTCCTATGCTTTTACCAGTGCGGGCATCCAGACAGCCATTTCCAAATACACAGCCGCCTATCACGCACAGGGCAGAAAGAGATCCGCTCTTGCAACATTATTGACAGGTTTTCTTCTCTCTATTCTGCTTTCTGTTATTGCCACTGTCTTTTTATATCAGAACGCTGCCATGCTCGCTGCCCGCTTTCTGCTGGAGCCGCGCTGTGAACCCCTGATCCGCATTTTTGCCCTGTCTATTCCGTTTGCCAGCATCCACAGCTGCATCAACGGCTATTATTACGGGCTGAAGAAAACACTGCTTCCCTCTGCCAGTCTGCTTGTGGAACAGCTTGCAAGAGTGCTCAGTGTATATGCCATTTACACCTACGGCTATACGATCCACACCCGTCCCACGATCGCCGTTGCCATGCTGGGTGTCCTCATCGGTGAAGTCTGCTCCACCCTTTTAAGTACGATCGTTTTATTTGTGCAGGAAAAACAGGCTTTTCATCTGCCCGCTTCCTTTTCCGCCCGGGCAGGCGGCAGATATACAAAGGAAATCATGCTGCTTGCGCTTCCGCTGATGGCAAACAGGCTTGTCCTAAACGGTCTGCAGAGCATCGAAGCAGTTTATATTCCAAACCGTCTGACACTGTACGGACTTTCCACCGCAGATTCCCTGCGCTGTTACGGCGTTCTGACCGGAATGGTACTGCCACTGCTTTTATTTCCAAGTGCCATTACCTCCTCCGTCTCTGTGCTCCTGCTGCCCTACATTTCCGAAGCCCAAGCCGTCGGAAATCACAAAAAGATCCGTCAGGCGGTCAAAAAATGCCTGCTTGCCTGTCTGCTGCTCGGCAGTATCTGTTGTCTGTTTCTGCTCTTCTTCGGTACCTTTCTCGGAAAACTGCTTTTTAACAGCACACTTGCCGGTGACTATATCCGTATGCTGAGCATTGTCTGCCCGATCCTGTATATGGGCAGTGTGTTAAACAGTATCCTGCATGGGCTCGGACGCGCGCTTTCCGCTTTTCTCTATAATGTGGTCAGTCTGCTGCTGCGTCTTTCCTTTGTTTTCTTCCTGATCCCGTCCATTGGTATGTACGGTTATCTGCTCGGTATCTTTTTCAGCCAGCTCTTGTTTACGGCCCTGATTCTTTTCTCACTTCGGCGTTATTTTCTTGCAAGATAGGTATTTGTGGGCTATAATGGCATACGGACTGCGCTGCAGCCAAATATACCACAAAGAAAAGAGGGTACCCAGATGGGAATGGATTTTATACAAAAATTACCAACGCCAGCCGAGATCAGAGAACAGTACCCTGTTCCGCCGGCACTGGCTGCTTTAAAGAAACAGAGAGATAAAGAGATCGCAGATGTACTGACCGGACAGAGCGACAAGCTGCTTGTTATCATCGGTCCCTGCAGTGCGGACAATGAAGATGCAGTCTGCGATTATGTAGACAGACTTGCAAAGGTCAATGAAAAGGTTAATGACAGATTACTTGTCATTCCGCGTATTTATACAAATAAGCCACGTACAACCGGTGAAGGCTACAAGGGCATCGTCCATCAGCCGGATCCTTCCAAAAAACCGGATCTTCTGCAGGGTATCGTAGCCATGCGTAAGATGCACATTCATGCCATGGATGTATCAGGGCTGACTGCTGCTGATGAAATGCTTTATCCGGAAAACTACCGCTATGTATTTGATTTTCTTTCCTATGTTGCCATTGGCGCACGTTCTGTAGAAGACCAGTTACATCGTCTGACGGTCAGCGGTTTTGATGTGCCTGCAGGTATGAAGAACCCGACCTCCGGTGATCTGACAGTTATGATGAACAGTGTGTATGCTGCCCAGCATCCACATACCTTTACCTACCGTGGCTGGGAAGTGAAAACGACCGGAAATCCACTGGCACATACTGTACTGCGTGGTTCCGTCAATCCATACGGCAGAAGTCTTCCGAATTACCATTATGAAGATTTAAGCCGCTTAAATGATCTGTATCAGGAACGCGAGCTGTTAAACCCTGCTGCGATCATCGATGCCAACCACAACAACTCCGGCAAGAAATTCGAGCAGCAGATTCGTATCGTCAAGGAGGTTATGCATTCCAGAAAGGTAAATCCTGATATCCACTCTCTCGTCAAGGGTGTCATGATCGAAAGCTACATTGAGGAAGGCAATCAGAAGATCGGCGAAGGCATTTACGGAAAATCCATCACAGATCCTTGTCTTGGCTGGGCGGACAGTGAAAAGCTGCTTTATGAACTGGCTGAGCTTAATGTATAGTTAATTATATCAATAAACATCCCTAAAAAATCAAGCCGGTGTCACATGAAATGTGACGCCGGCTATTTCATACACTTCTATTCTATTGTTTTAATTATGATATATCTGTTTCTTATGCAGAGCTGTTTATTCCACATATGGTTTCAATACCTCATATAATTCCTGCCGTAGTCCATCACTATTATTCACAACATAATAATAATTTCCGTAATTTCTGTATGCTTTGTCCTTATATATGTCCAAAAGCCACCATGCATCCATACGATCCTTTTTCTGTGAAAAGTATGACAATGTGCATTCCCAATCTTCATCACCCTTTTGAGGATCAGCGCATAAATGACATGTATATTTCTGTAAGATCATCCTTACTTTTTTCTGGTCTTCTACACTGATTCCCGTAATCCCTGTACATCTACCATCAGCAATTTTAATTGTCACCGCATCAAGCTGAAGCATTGCATTCTTAGGCAGTAATCTTCGCGGCCAAAATATAAAAGCCGCTATTACCAATATAACAGTTATAATGCTTGCACCGATCACCAGGATCTTTTTTCTGGTCATTCCATGTCCCCCTGCTCATATGTTCAGAACTATTCAACATAAGGCTTTAACAATTCATATAGCTCTGTTTTCAATTTACCGCTGTCCTTAACAACGTAATAATAATTACCACCCTGCCTGTAAATCTTGTCTTCATAAATCATAAGATACCACCATGTATCTGTCCCGTATGATGTGTGTATCAGATATTGAATATCTTCAAACGAATCATCATATCGCTTTGGATCCGGGCAAAGAGTACAACTGTATGATCTTAAAATGTGTCCCAGTTTTTCCTTATCCTGAGCACTCATCTTATCATCTATTAAAATTTCCTGTCCTTTATCATTCTTTATTGCTGCAGACATTATCTCAAATTTTGCATTACCCGGCACTAATTTATGTGGATAAAATAATCCTGCAATAACCACAAATACTATAAGTACAAAACATCCACAAATAATTGCCTTTTTTCTAGTCAATATAATCCCTCCTTGTTCCGCCCTACTCTCTTTCAAAAAGAGCAAATCAGTCTTTTTTACTGATCTGCTCTTATTTTACCTTGTATCATTATTATGTTCTATACCATTCAGCCCGTTTTTTATACACTTCAGCCCAGTTATATTTCCGGAATAATAATTTCTGTTACAAATATGTGATCTTCCACCTTAGTTGCATAACAGCCACTATTCTTTATTACACCGGCTTTGGCATTCTCTATTCCGAATCCATGCTCATCTCCTTCTTTGGTACTCTCATATCTTCCGTTCTTCATTATAGGTACTTCCGCAAAAGAATTTTGAATATTTATATACAAAATATTTTTCATATATCTTGCTTCTGCTTCAACAATTTTTTTATCAGCTTGGCTAGCCGCCTCAAACGCATTGCGAAATACATTATAAAAAATTGTACATGTATCATAATAAGACATTGTAAATGTGCTCTGTATCTTTCCCCTCCATACAAACTCCACATCCGAATACTGAGTAGTCAGATCCTTCAATATTGCCGAAATCATCTCATTTCCTGTATCAATCTCTTGTTCTGTCTGTTTCCAAAAGTATCCAATATCTGCCAAGTAATCCTGCATATCTTTGTACTTCTGTTTTTGAGCTAATATCCCCAAACAGGTCAGATGATTGGTTATATCATGTCGAAACGCTCTTATTTGTCTGTTTTTTTCTAACATAAGCGTATAATATTCAGCCTGTGTTTTCATGATCTGTTGACTCATGAGCTGTTCTCGTTTTAAAAGCTCATTCTCACTTGTCTTATGAAATAACAGAATCTCGATAACGAAAAAGATTATAACACTACATGTCAGGCTGATTAATGCTATATCATAAAAACCAGACTTATTTTCATGTGTGAAAGCCACCTGCATGCATACCAAATATAATGCTACGCCTCCGCCTCCCACAGTATACAAGACAAGATGTTTTTTAGGCGGTAATTGCAACTGCAATTTACCTTTTCGCCCAATAATGACATATATGAGAAATAATTCTATCAGTGTAATACAATTAATTCCTGTTGACACTAATAAATTTTCCTGCATCTGCTCATAACTCAGTCCCACAAATCTGATCATAACCAGAGAATGTATTACATCTAACAGACTGACAGATACATAAATAGCCGGTATCAGCCATATCTTTTTACAGGTCTTCATGCTCAATCCCAGTGTTAATAGAATTGAAAAAAAGATTACCAAAGACTGATCCCAGCCAACCATTGTTGTTATTGAAACCACTAATATACTGATTAAATAAAGGAAAAATCCCCTTTTTCTTTGCTCTACCCGCAAAATACCAGCCTCTACTATGCCCACTTTACAAAGCTCTATCGTATAACGCATAATATTTACCCCTACCATAATCCCCTCCTATACACAGATTGAGTGTCTGCTGACATATGTAAGATAAGCCTGTTTCACCTCATTCATTTTCCCTCTCGATAAAGGTATCCGTGGGCAGGTATCTTGTAAAACGATCTCGTTTCCCTCTATCTTCCAAATTGCCTGCAATGCCACAATATAGGATTTATGTGTTTGTACAAAATCTTCCTTAGGCAGCTTCGCACATAAATTTTTCATAGGAATCCGAATTTCAATTTCTTCCTTCTTAGTCATGATATAAGATCTGTTATGTATTGCCTCAATATATATAATGTCCTGCAGTTTTACAGATTTTTTATGTCCTGTGTCCAAATATAAATAACGTTTTCTAATTTGTTCTTCTGCCGAACATAATGCTTCCTCCAATTGTCTTTCCACAATCGGTTTTTGCAAATAACGAAATGCTCTTACTTTAAATGCCTCTTGTATATACTCCATATAACCGGTCAGAAATATTATCTCACCGCTGTATTTCATCTTTCGCAGATTTTCTGCAACCTCCATACCATTTATCGAAGGCATTTCTATATCAAGAAAAATCAGATCATATAACTGTGCATCCTCTAAAAGCGCTTCGCCACATCCATACAATTTCACCATATAATCTGGTCTGTACTGCTTAACGAGTTCACAGATGTGCTCCATCATAACCTGTTCATCATCACATATCGCTATTTTCATTACAGGGATTCCTTTCTCTGTATCTTGTTATTCTTCCGTCTCTTACTGCCTCCTGAGCCACGGATCAAGTTGATCCATGCGCTGTGCCCAGGTGTTCTGCAGTCCGGTCTTCAGCCCTGCCTCTGTGATCTGTTCCATTTTGGCAGGATCGGCAAGAAGCGATCTGACAATATCCGGCAATTCTTCTTTCCGTGTCAGAGAAAAGAGGCGGCAATTTTCGCCGTCCCGCAGGATCCCATCCAGATAAGGATTGGTATCGGTCAGGCAGACCGCACCATTTAACATCGTATTATAGATCCTGTCATGTGCCCCCAGTTTAAACCACGGAAGTACATTTAAAGAAATCCTGCTGTCTCTGATCTTTTCCAGACATTCCTCTGAAAAAAGAGAATCTCCGTTGATCAGATTTTCCGGTCTTTCGCAAGGAAGTTCATTCCATTTATCACCGAATACATGCACCTTGATCCCTGCATCCACGAGTGTCTTTACGACCTCACCTCTCGTTTTATAACGCACATACAGATCAAGAAAAGTAATATTCTGCATCGTTTCCTTCAGCTCTGCCTCTGTCACCTGTGGGATTTCGCGGCGTAAAAAATGTTCCACAACCGCTTCGACCGTCTGCGACGGATCCGCCAGAAGCGAATCTATCATCTCGTAATAAAATGCCGTATACTCGTCTCCCAGACGTGTGATGTACTTTTCAAACCGGGAGGGCGAGGCATAATTGCCGGTAAAAACAACATCCATGCTCCGCTCCGGCATTTTCTTTAATGCCGGATGGTCGATCTGTGTTCCGCCAAGTGGCAGAAACGGCCCCAGCTCAACCTCCGGGAAGAAGCGCCGCATAAACGCTTCATGATTTTTGTCTATGGACAACTGACAGTAGTTACGCGGTCTTTGTGCCAGCAGCTTATAATAGTAATACGGGTGATCCGCCAGAATGTTACAGCACTTCACGTCCAGCGCATCCCAGATGTACGTACCGTTTTCATCAAGGAACTGTGGTTCCTGACACATCCCATGGAAGTTAAAGGAAAGCAGCATCGTATTTCCTTTTTCCAGAAAGCGCAGCATTTCCCCCGTACTTTTCCACGGTTTCTTCAGGTCATACAAATAGACATCATACCCGAGCCGCAAGAGCTCTTTCTTCATCTGTCCGGAAAAATAGCCCTGTGTCTCTATATCCCCTTCAAATAAAATAAATTTCTTCATACGATTACATTTTCTCAAGCAGCGAAGCTACATCCTCTTTCCGTCCGAGGATCATCAGATGTTCTTTTCCGGTAAAGCAATATTCCGGCTTTGGAAGAAAATCCGTGTCTTCTTCTGTTTTGATTCCCAATACATTAATCTGGTAAGTTGCTCTGATATTAATATCGCGGATCGTACGTCCGATCCAGTCCTGATGTACCGGTATTTCATAAATCGAATAGTCATCGGAAAGCTGGATATAGTCAAAAACGTGGTTGGCAGAAAGTCTGACTGCCAGACGCTGTGCAATATCCCTGTTTGGATAAATGACTTCATCCGCACCGTTACGCAGCAGGAACTTTGCATGAATATCACGATTCGCCTTACTGATCACATATTTTGCCCCCATTTCCTTTAAAAGGCTTGTGATCTCCAGACTGCTTTGGAAGTTACTGCCGATGCAGACAATGCAAATATCAAAAGAGCCAACATCCAGACTTTTTAAAAATTTCTCACTTGTACAGTCACCGATCCTGACATTCATCACCTTTGAAACAAGCTCTTCCAGCACTTCCTCCCGTACATCTACGACCATCAGTTCATTTCCGAGCTTTGACATGCTGTCGCAGAGGTGGCGCCCGAATTTTCCCATTCCTATCATTAACACTTTTTTCATCTGTTGTTTCCTCACTTTTATCTATACCATATATCTGTCAGCAAGTGCTGTTATTTTCAGTTACCCTGTGCTTACTGTCCGTTTTCCGGGCACCTGCGCTGTAGTATCTGTGTCAGAATCTCATTTGCTACTTCATCCTTGCTCATCAGCGGAAGCTCTTTGACCTCTTCTTTTGTGATCAGTGTCACAACGTTGGTGTCCGTCGCAAAGCCTGCGCCTTTTACTTTCAGGTTGTTCGCTACGATCATATCCAGATTTTTCTTCTCCAGCTTTTTCTCTGAATTTTCCAGCATATGCTCTGTTTCCATGGAAAAACCGCATAAAAACTGTCCGTCCGGCTTATGCGCACCAAGATATGCCAAAATGTCCTGCGTTCTTTTGCAGGTGATCGCCATCGTATCATCGCTTTTCTTGATCTTATTGTCGGCTGTCTCAACCGGCGTGTAATCCGCAACCGCCGCTGCCTTTATAATAATATCTGCAGTCTTTGCTTCTTCCTTGCAGGCTTCAAACATATCTGCTGCGCTGCTCACGCGTCTGATATTCACGTAAAGCGGCTCCTTGGCACTTGTATGTGCTGCCACCACGGTAACATCCGCACCTCTCTGCATAGCGGTTTTTGCCAGTGCAAATCCCATCTTACCTGTGGAATGATTGGAAATAAAACGGACAGGATCAATCGCTTCCTGCGTTGCACCTGCTGTCACAAGTACTTTTAAGCCCTGCATATCCTTTTCGTAGCGGATCTCCTTTAAGATCGCTGCCACCAGCACTTCCTCTGACGGAAGCTTGCCGCTTCCGACATCACCGCAAGCCAGTCTGCCGCTGTCCGGCATTATGACATCCATTCCGTAATGTCTGCACTTTTCCAGATTGTCCTGCAGGATCGGATTTTCAAACATCCGTGTATTCATTGCCGGTGCGATCAGCTTTTTACAAGAACATGCCATAACCGTTGTCGTCAGCATATCATCTGCGATCCCGTTTGCGATCTTGCCGATCACATTTGCGGAAGCCGGTGCAACCAGCACGATATCCGCCTTCTTTGCCAGCGCCACATGCTCCACACTGTACTGGAAATTCCGGTCAAACGTATCGATCAGGCACTTATGTCCTACCAGCGTTTCAAACGTGATCGGATTAATAAACTGTGTCGCATTCTGTGTCATGAGCACATGTACCTCCGCATGCATTTTCACCAGCATGCTTGCCACATTTGCCATTTTATAAGCTGCAATGGAGCCAGTGACTCCCAGCAGCACTGTTTTTCCTGTTAACATAATCTGATATCCTTTCTGCCCTCTCAGTATCTAATCGCGAATTTGGCATCCACCGTTATTCTTTCTGCGTACCTGCTTCATATCCCAGATCCTTTTGTACAAAATCAGGAATTCCCTTTGCCTTTAAGACACGGAACGACTGTATATTACCGTCACTTGTATAGGTACTGACATATACATCCGATATATAATCATTCTGTTCTTTCCACCAGGTACCAAAATTTGACAGCTGGCAGCTGCTTATAATTTCTTCAATTTCTGCCCTGTCATCATAATTTTCCGTTTTCACATTCATATAATCGTCATCTACATAATAGGTGATCTCTACACGCTTCACCTCATCAAGCAGAGTACGGTCAGATTCATAGTACCCTTTCTGTTCCAGGTAAGCAAGTGTCTTTTTACAGAACGGATAAACCGCATAGCTGTCACTCATCTGATCTATATAGTTTTTATCAGAGGCATTAAACGAAATCTGCCCGATTTCCACTTCATCCCGCAGGTTCGTATAAGAATAAGACGTATAATCCTGCTTCAGACACTCTATCAGATCCGCAATCTCTTCTTCCCGCAGAGTTTTTGTTCCGAACACATCCTCAAAATAGCACTGTTTTCTGTCATATCCCACCATATAGTCTTCATCATAAATACGAAAAACCGCTTTTTTATAATCCTCATTCTCGAGCAGCCGGTCCATCATATCACTCTGTGCTGCCATATCAATATAGTAAGTGCGATAATATTCTTTTCCGTTTTTCATACGATATAAAACAGTTGTTACATCATACTGATTATTGTAATCCAACAGCTCATTATCACCGGTCTGATGGAAATAGTCAGCAGCGGCAAACTGCAGCGCTGCCTCTGTATCCTTCAGATACATCCGCTTGACCATTACTTTAATAAAATCTCCATAATAGGAGGAACTGTCATTCTGTTGTGCGGACAGTGCGATCGCCACGGTATCGATATCTGCCGCCTTTGGTACACGGTCATCAAAGCGTGTCAGATCAAAGGCAAAAACAGAAAATATCAGTCCGGATATTACAATACCCAGTCCAAGCTGCCACAGATTATGAAACACCGCAGACAGCCGCTGTTCCAGTATGATACCGACAATACAATGGGCAAGCAGTACGCCCATAAAAATACCAATCCCTACAATATAATTTGATTTTCCGGAAAGATCCGATAAGATCCAGCCGAGTGTCAGCCCCGCCAGTACCATCGCCGTTATTTTTACAAGTGGTTTCAAGAAGCCGAATGCCATGGAATGCCCTGCTGCTTCCGCCGGTCTGTTACGATATGCCAGGTAAGCGAGCGCTAACGCTATTACCGCTAAAAGCAACATGCTGCCTACACTGCTTCCCATCTGCCGAAGTAGGGCGGTAACTGTTTTCTCTCCATTTACGGCAAATTTCCGAAGTCCCTGCAAAAAGATCGTAGCCACACTGAAAACAGGACTCATGATCTCGTCACGCGAGTACGATGAAAAAGTATGGTAATATGCCAGACAATATCTGTACACCAGACTCCGGATCGCCCATTCTATCCCAAGAAATGCCAGGATACCGCAGACGCCCGCAATATAATTTCCGGTCAGGACAACTGCCAGTATAGCCATATGATAGACCGCAAGGAAAAACAACATTGCAAATACAGTTATCCCCACAAAATATCCGATCATTTTTCCCGTCAGAAGATGATAATATCCACCGATCAGCACAGATAGCAGAACACTGCACAGGTAAGGCAGTGCAAAATTCTTAAATCCGTTCAGATAGATACTGAAAAAGCGTATACGGCAGCTGACCGGTTCACTGTGGAATCTGTCTACCTTCCTGCGGTCATATAAATAAGAATATCCTTCCATGGCGGCAATTACAGCCGACAGCATGATCAGCAGAAGCGTTGTAAAAGAGCTGTACATGACAGAATAAGAGGTCAGGCTGGATACATTTCCGAATCCAATGTTGGACATCAGCAGATTTCTTGCACTGTCTGCAAAAATGTCCCCCGCATTCGTTCCGTAGTCTCTTTGCAGGCTGCTGCACATAGCCAGAAAACGAATTGGCATCCACATAAAAAAGACGAAACAGTTTCCGATCCAGAGCCATCTCCTGCGTCTGGCATTTTCTTTTGTTCTAACCCATAATGAGTTTCCGGATGTCATATCCTGCCACCTCCGTTTCACTGATAAAAATTTCCTCCAAAGATAACGGCAATACTTCAAAAAAGACTGTACCAACCTGTGAAAAATGTGCTATGATCTCTGCTTTTTTCCCTCGGATCGTAAGCGTATACAAAGAGCCTCTCTTTTCCTTCTGTACAATATCCAGATTCTGCATACCGATCAGAGCATCTGTCTCTGTCTGAAACACACACTGTACCTTCTGGATATTGCATTTCATATCCTGCAGATCTTTGGAAAGGAGCACACCTCCTCTGTGCAAAAGACCGACATGATCGCAGATATCCTCCAGTTCACGCAGATTATGGGATGCGATCACGCAGGTCAGCCCCCGCTCTTCCATCTGACTTGCGATCATACTTTTTACACTCTGGCGCATGACCGGATCCAGCCCGTCAAAGGTTTCATCACAGATCAGATATTTGGTATGCGTACAAATAGACAATAACATGATCAGTTGCTTTTTCATTCCCTTTGAAAAAGTCGCGATCCTTCTTGTTTTTTCCAGACCGAATTTATCCAGCCACTCATAAAACTGTGCCATTTCAAACGCCGGATAAATGCTGGCATAATACTGCGCCATTGTCACAGGCGTGGCACTTGAAAAAAAGTATGGCTCATCCGGTATGAACGTAATACGTTCCTTCCTTCCCACATTCCGATAAACCGGCTCTTCATCTACCAGTGCTTCACCCGCATCCGGTTTCATGATACCTGTCATAATACGCAGCGTCGTACTTTTCCCGGCTCCGTTTGTTCCGATCAGTCCGAAAACCTGACCTTCCTTTATCGTCACACTGACATCCTCCACAGCCTTACAGCTGTCGAATGACTTCGTGATATGTTTAATCTCTATCATTTTCTTCCTCCATACACTGGCGCAGCATCTCTGTAATCTCCTCGCCGGTCAGCCCCATCTGCCTTGCTTCCCGGATTATCTTCTGGCACTTCTCAATAAACTGCTTCCGCTTCATTGTCGGAATTTCATCGTTGTGTGCCACAGAATTCCCTCTTCCTTTGACAACATACACTAGTTTTTCCTGTTCTAACAGACTGTATGCTCTCTGAATTGTATTTGGATTGATCGATAACTCCATGGCAAGCGATCTGACAGAAGGAAGCTGTTCTCCTTCTTTTAACGCCTCTGTCATGATCAGCGTACGAATGCGCCTGTATACCTGTTCATAAATCGGACTGGCATCCTGACTGTCAACTAAAATCATATAGTCTCCTCCAAATGCGAGTGTACTAATTCCACTAATTCACTCAGCATAACATCTGCACTCCGGTGCGTCAATAGGTTAATCGCGGCCGCCTGTGACACATTTCTTCTTCACATAAACAGCTCCTGCACTCTGATCTGCCACGCGATGCATATACAGCCGGCTGCAGTAAATCAGAATACAGGAGCTTGTTTAAATTCTATATAAAAATCTATATAAATGCAGACCGGTATATCAGGAACGGTAATCTCCGTTGATCTTGACGTAATCATACGTCAGATCGCAGCCCCAGGCTGTTGCTTTTGCACCGCCATCATGCAGGTTGACCAGAATCCGGATCGTATCCGCATGCAGCACTTCCTTGGCAAATTCCTCTGAAAATGCAATACCGGAACCGTTTCTGCAGACCGCAAGCACACCTGTTTCAGATGCCAGATCCACGTCGACCTTCTCGATCGGGAAATCCGCTTTTGCATATCCGATCGCGCATAGCACACGACCCCAGTTTGCATCCGCTCCGAACATTGCGCATTTAAACAGTGGAGAACAGATCACGCTCTTTGCCACGATAATGGCAGTATCCAGATCTTTTGCTTCGGAAACAGTACATTCCAGAAGCTTGCTTGCGCCCTCTCCGTCTGCTGCAAGCATTCTTGTCATATTCATGAGAACCAGATATAACGCTTCATAAAACTGCTGATATGCTTCTCCCTCTTCCGTGATCATGGCATTACCTGCCTGTCCGTTTGCCAGCACGCATACCATATCGTTCGTTGATGTATCACCGTCCACACTCAGACAGTTGTAGGTCACTTTTACGATCTCGGAAAGTGCTTTCTGCACAAGCTGCGGTGCAACACATACATCCGTTGTTACGAAATTCAGTGTCGTTGCCATATTCGGATGGATCATACCGCTTCCCTTTGCCATACCGCCGACATGGCAAGTCTTTCCATCTATCGCAAAAGAAACTGCAACTTCCTTTTTGACAGTATCCGTTGTCATGATCGCTGTTGCTGCCTTTTCATTACCATCTGCTGTCAGCCCTTTTGCAAGCTCCTCTATATGCGTTTCGATTGGCTCGATTGGCAGGATCTGTCCGATCACGCCGGTGGATGCCACAATGACTTCTTCTGCTTTGATGCCCAGCTGCCCTGCTGCCAGCTGACACATTTTCTCTGCTTTTTCTTCTCCATCCGCATTACAGGTATTGGCATTTTTTGAGTTAGCGATCACTGCTTTTGCCTTTCCGCCTGTTTTTGCCAGATGCTGCTTTGTTACCAGGATTGGTGCACCTTTTACTTTATTCTGCGTGTAAACCGCTGCTGCGCTGCACTCGCTTTCGCTCATGATCAGGCAGAGATCATTTTTATTCTGATCACTGTTCAATCCGCAGTTGAGTCCATTTGCCAGAACCCCTTTTGCCGCGCATACGCCGCCTTCCGTAAAAGTAAAACCTTCTTTTCCAATCAGTTCCATTTTTGTATCCTTCCTTTTTCATTTCTATCATTTTATCAGGCTGTTCTCTTTCAGTCCCCGTAGATAAACACCTCTGTACTGCTCAGCTGCGCGCTGACATCGGTAAGCTGTGCGACATAAACCTCTTCGCCGCCTTCGAGCTCCTTATCCGATACCATCAGTGTATTCTCATTTAAAAATACCGTATCCTGCTTCTTTCCGTCAATAAAGACAAAGCTGCTTTCCGTAAAGTTTTTGCCCATGACATATACTGAGCCACCGACCGAAGAAACATCCGTGATCCGGATCGGATCAAAGCCCATCTGCAGATCCGTCGGCTCATATGGCGAAAGTCCGTCATAAACCTCTTTTTTCCCATACAGCATATCATATTGCAGAATTTTCAGATTTGATTTGTAATTATCATAGTTATGGTACATCTGATGAAATTTCGTAAGCAGTCCGTTGTTCATACCAAACAGCTTCAGCAGATGGGCAGAAAGCTGGTAAGCATACAGATTTTCATTTTTTTTGGATAACTCGTAATCTTCCAGCATCTTTTTATTTGACCAGATCACATATTCTGTCTGGAACAGATTTCCGCTTGCAAGCTCTTCTTCCGTAATATCCAGATTCGGAAGATGATCGCCGTACAAAACAAGCACGACCGGCTCCTCAAAAGCATTCAGTGTTGCGATCAGAGAACCTAGGAAGGCATCCGTTTCATGACATTGATTGACATAGTAAGTAAAAGCGTTTTGCCGTTCTTCATCCTCCGGTGCAAACCCACTTACTTTAATATGCGGATTTTCTAAAAGCTCAGTCGGATATTTACCATGATCCTGTACTGTGATCGTATAGATCAGATCCGGCTCAGATGTTGCCTTCAAAATATGCTGGATCTGCCCCGTCAAAACCTTATCTTTTGCCCATCCGATCGGATTGTAGGACAGATTTTCCATATATTCCGATGAAACAAAATAATCAAAGCCCAGGTTTGCAAACACCTTATTTCTGCTGTAAAAGGATCCCGTATTATTATGAAGTACTCCGGTCCGGTAACCCAGCTCCCTCAGATTGTATGCCATGGATTCACATGTTTCATCCTGCAGAACCGTCTTATAAGGATATTCCCCCGCGCCGAAATAATCCAGCGTCATACCGGTCAGTATTTCAAATTCCGTATTTGCCGTTCCTGCTCCCACACTCGGTACTTTCAAAAATCCGCCCGGACAGGTTTTCCGTAAGCTGCTGTAAACCGGTGTCGGCTCTTCCGAATACGTTACTCCCTGCATGCGTTTTAAATCCATAAAAGATTCCAACTGTATAAAGATGATATTAGGCTTTTCTTCCACCTCGTTGGTCTTCTGCTTTTTCATATCCTCCAGAATATTATCCACAGTATCTTCATCATAAGTATCCGGCTTGGAAATACCCCGGTCAAACAGACTTCTGGTAAAGCAGTAAACAAATCCGTTATCCGCATATGCATCCGGCAGATTGGCAAACTCTGTCTGCAGCCAGCCCCTTGCATCCCCGATATGGATCATCAAAACGACCGCCAGAATAGAAATCACTGCATTACAGACCGCAAGAAGTGGATGATACGCCTGTTTTTTCATACGGACGCCCAGATAAATAAGCCCCACTATCACTACAAGAACCAAAAGTACCAGCAAAATGATCTGCCATACTGTCAGGTAAATCCCCATGATCTCGAACACAGAAGTCAGCAGCGCAATATCCGTTGCTGCCAGCGGTGTGATACGGAAGCAGAGTAAAATAGAATTGGTCACCGCTAATCCCACAATAACCACTGTAATACACAGCCATACAAAATTACGCTTGGGCACAAGCAGTGCCAGTGCATAAAAAGCAGTCAGTATCGCTGCACTTAACAAAATCAGAAACGGATGATCCCATACAAAACGGATCCCATCCGTCAGAGAATGCCTTGCCAGCACTTCGATCACCAGTATCAGCAGAACCGAGATCAGATAATTATTTATCATGTAGCTTCTGATAGATTTCAGATTTTCTTTTATCTTTTGCTTCATATTACACCTTCCGGATCATCTTCCCTATTTCTGTATCCATTATAACGATTTTACTCTATTTTGCAAGGCGGAGCGCAAAAAAGGATTTCTTCCTGTTTTTCCCGGAAGAAACCCTTTTGCACATTCCTATATTTCATTCCCTATTACAGGCTTCTTTCACATCCGTCCGGACATTTCCTTTAATATCCGAAAAATTCATTGAAAAAATCCTGCATATTTCCATAGTACTGACTTTCGTCCTGCTGCTGATCTTCTGACTGATCTGCATCCGGATCCGGAACGGTCAGCCCGTCTTTTGGATTGCCACTCTGACTGTCGGTACTGTTCTTCTGCTGCGCGTTCTGCTTTGCAGCGGCTTCACTCTTTGCCAGCGTAACACTTACGGTATGTTCTTCATATTCACCGTTGTTGGCGCGCATATAAGTAACATCTACAGTCTCGCCTTCTTTGTAGTAGGCAATTGTGCTTTTCAGTTCGGAAGCACTTGAAATGGAAAGTCCGTCAAATTTTGTGATGATATCGCCCTGTTTGATACCTGCCTTTGCTGCTGCTCCATTTTCTTCTACGGCTGCCAGATATGCACCGGATGGAATTCCGTAGTAAGAAGAAGCTTCCTCTGATACATCCTGTACAGATACTCCAAGGTAACCTGCTTCATCTTCGGAAACAACATCTCTGGTTTCTCTTGTCATCAGATTATCCAGAATCGGCTGTGCTGTTGCTACCGGAATCGCATATCCCATGCCTTCTACTTCTGCGGAAGCATATTTGGCTGAGTTGATACCGATCAGTTCACCTTTCATGTTTAATAAGGCACCTCCACTGTTACCAGGGTTGATCGCTGCATCTGTCTGGATCAGTTTGGATGTTACATTATCGATCGTAACCTCTCTGTCCAGTGCGGAAACAATACCTGTTGTAACGCTTTGTCCGTAACCGAGTGCGTTACCGATGGCTACTACCTGATCTCCTACCTGAACGGAAGAAGAATCACCGATCGTTGCGATCTTAATATTGGAAAGGATATCATCACTGATATCGGATAATGCTACGGATACGATTGCAAGATCATTGGAAGAATCTGTTCCTTTTACCTTTGCAGATACAACAGAATCCTCTGAATCATCAAAACAGACAGAAACTTCTTCCGCACCGCTGACTACATGATTATTAGTTGCGATAAGCAGCTCTGTATCATTCTTTCCTACGATAATACCGGAACCTGCACCTTCACTTTCTCTCTGCTGTGTACCAAACATACTTCTGACTTCTTCAATTCCCTTTGTAGTGATCGCTACGATGGAAGGCATACAGTTCTTAGCAATATCGGATACAGAATAACCTGTGCCTGCCTGCGAAACAGTCTGCGCTGTGCTTGTCGTTGTGTTTGGAATATCAGCTTTTTTATCCGTTGCATCCGTCGTTTTTGCTGTTTCTGCACTTGCCACGGTTTCCTGCTGCTCCGGTTTTAAAAACGTTCTGTTACCGACTGCTACCACCCCGCAGAAGATCAATGCTGCACAAAGCCCGAATACCAGACCGTTTAATGCACTTCTGCCGGTTCCTTTCCCCGGTTTCTTTTCTTTTTTATGTTTTTTCTTACCATTGTCCTCCGGCATTGGGACTTCCGGATTTCTTTCTACATATGTTAAATCCTGATTCAAATCGTTGTCATACATAATTCTTACCTCTCTTCCTCAAAGTTGTCTTTTTGCAACTATCTGTGTTTTCCCTTTCTTTTGTTTACAGAATATTGGAAATTTGTTATAGAAATTTGTCAACTTTGTGAAAAAAGTATGTACTTCTCTTCAATCTCCGAAAACGTTTTTTGCTCGAAAATGGGCGCTGAATATAGCTTTGGCGGCTTTTTCTGTAACTTTTCTCCCATGTAATGATCAAATTCATAATATAAAAGTGTGTCGTCCACAGAAGAAATTGCGGTCTGTTCCGTCTCTGTCGGAACACGCCCCAGAAATTTTTCATAAATCGTATCCTGCAGCCGCTTTTCAATTTCCAGATAGCCGGGCAGAAACTGCTTGACCGGTCTTGTGATATCTGCCAGATAGGCTTCACTTGCATCATGTAAAAGACATGCCTTGCAGAGAAACGGACTGTATTTTCTGGCAACCGCTTCCTCATAACAATGGATACAATGCTGTCCCACGGAATAAAATTCCGGAAAATGTCCGTTTGCCCGTGTCATCAGGGAAAGGGCATGTGCGATATCACGGATCACGATCTGTTCCGGATCCGGTGAAACCGGTGTAAAATGGATCTTGCTGCTTGTTGTGATATAACTACTCATTTTTCTTCTCCCCAGTTTGTTCTATAATAATGATTTCTGTACTGTCGCGGTGTCATTTTCGTTTCTTCCCGGAATACATGCGTAAAATGACTCTGCGAGGAAAACGCAAGTCCTGCTGCAATATCCGAATAAGAATAAGAAGAATATTTCAACATATTTTTTGCAGTGTCGATCTTACTCCTTCTGATATATTCGCTGATTGTCTGTCCCATTTCCTTTTTAAACAGGCGTGACAGGTAATTGACATGCAGTCCGCAATGATCCGCAAGCATCTGTGCTGTAACCCGCTCTCCGATATGCTGATATATATAATCAATGCACTGCACCACATTTTTAGAATAGACTTTCTCTTTTTTCAGTTTCTGCATTCTTTTAGCATAATCCATACAAAGCTGCTTCAGCAGACTGTTCAGTTCCGGGATCGAATGCGTTTCATCCACCGTCTGGATATACATATCGGAAAGACCGTACGCAGTTTCCGGATCCATCCCGCCCTCAATACAAAAGCGTGTGATCATAGCGATCGATATGATAATATGATAGGAAATATTCCGTACAGGATTTTGGGACAATACACCCATCCCACCTTCCGAGCCCATTCCTTCCGTCTCATCTGCCCATTTCCGTATTTTCTCTACATCCCCCTGTTTGACCCACTCATAAAAAGATAATTCTCTCTCATAAGGAGCATGGACAACTTCACGTTCCATGAATTTTTCATAATTCAGCTTTTTCATAACAGCCTCACTTTTTACAGATAAAGTTGTTTATTTTCTCTCTTCTATTGCATCATAATTCTAACATATTTATCACACATTTGATATCATTTATTTTATTTTCTGTTAAAGTAGCTATATCAGATGAAGTCATTTAAGTTATCTATCATAATTATACAAATAACAGGAGGTATTATCTATGAACAAACAGGCGCTGATACAGCTTTTAAACACGCTGACCCTTGATGATAAGATCACCATGATCCATGGCGCATCCATGTTCCAGACAGGTGCGGTGACAGAAAAAAATGTTCCCGCCTTTACTTTCGATGACGGACCTATGGGTCCAAGAAAAGAATATCAAAGAGATGACTGGATCCCAATCGGCGGAAATGACGATGCAACCTCTTATCTGCCAAGCAACAGTGCTCTTGCCGCTACTTTTAACAGAAAATGTGCGCTGGAAAGCGGTACTATTTTAGGACGTGAAGCCAGAGGGCGCGGTAAAGATATGATTCTTGCACCGGGCATCAACATCCACCGTTCTCCGCTTGGCGGCCGTAACTTTGAATATATGAGCGAAGATCCTTATCTGACAGCAGAAATTGCAGTTCCTTTTGTAGAAGGTATACAGCAAAATGATGTTTCTGCCTGTGTCAAGCATTATGCCCTTAACAACCAGGAAACAGACCGTACAGGCTACAACGCGGACGTCAGCGAACGCGCCCTGTGGGAAATCTATCTGCCTGCTTTCCGTGCCACAGTCAAAAAAGCGCACACAATGGGCATGATGGGCTCTTATAACCGCTTCCATGAAGAATACCTCTGCCACAGCCAGGAAATGATCGATGGTATCCTGCGTCAGGAATGGGGCTTTGACGGCATTTATGTTTCCGACTGGAATGCGATCAAAGATACCGTAAAGGCCGGTAACTGTGAGATTGACATCGATATGAACGTTACCGATGATTTTGACAATTATAAAATGGCACAGCCGCTCAAGAAAGCAGTTTTAAACGGACGGGTCCAGGAAGCAGAGCTTGACAAAAAGGTGATGCACATCCTGCATGTCATGAATGAGCTTCATATGCTGGACGGCAAGCGGCAGAAAGGAAGCTACAACGATCCTTCACATCCGGGTAAACTGCTGCAGACCGCAGAAGAATCCATGATCCTTCTGAAAAATGAAAAGAAGCTGCTGCCACTGAACCCTGAAAAGCTGAAAAAAGTCGTTGTGATAGGCGATAATGCCGACAGAACCCATGCTGCAGGCGGTGGCAGTGCGGAGATCAAGGCACTTTATGAGATCACACCACTGATGGGGATTAAGATGTTCCTTGGCGGTAACTGTGAAGTGGTTTATGAGCCCGGTTATTATGCCTGTGTTACCGGAAATGCATGGCATGACATCACAGCCCAGAACTGTATGCTTCCGGTCAATGATTCCATATTCGGTCCACGCCAGGACAGACTTGTAAAAAAAGAAGAAATTGCTGCTTTAAATAAAAGCTATGAAGAACGTGCGATCGCTGCCTGCAAGGACGCAGACGCTGTCATCTATGTCGGTGGTCTGAACCACGATTTTGATGTAGAGGACAGGGACAGATCTGATTATCATCTGCCATACGGACAGGATGCGCTGATCAAAAAGCTTTTGTCAGTCCGCCCGGATATGATCGTCACAATGGTTGCAGGTTCTCCGTTCTCCATGACAGAATGGATCGATCAGACAGATACACTGCTGCTTTCCTACTATGCAGGCATGGAAACAGGACGTGCCTTTGCAAACCTGTTATTCGGCGAAGTATCTCCAAGTGGTAAGCTGCCTACAACATATCCAAAGGAATTATCCGACTCTCCTGCACACAGCATCGGACAGTTCGGTACTTCCACAGATGTTTCCTATGCGGAAGATGTTTATGTTGGCTACCGCTACTTCGATACGTATCAGGTCAAACCACAGTTTGCGTTCGGACACGGTCTGTCCTATGCAGCATTTACCTATAGTGATCTGCAGCTTACCGCTCATCCGCAGGAAATAACAGATCAGCTGCAGTCTCCCGATGCACTGCCTGCACTTTACACTGTTAAGTTAGCAGTAAGCAACGATTCTGATATTACAGCAAAAGAATCCGTACAGCTTTACATTGCGGCAAAAGACAGCAAGGTAAAACGCCCTGTCAAGGAGCTGCGCGGTTTTGACAAAAAAGAAATCGCAGCCCATGCAAAGGCTGCTTACACCTTTGCACTGACTGCGGAAGCATTTTCTTATTATGATATAGAAAAGCATTGTTACATTGCACCTGCAGGCACTTATGAAATCCTGCTTGGCAGTGCAAGTGATGATATCCGTCTTTCCCGGACGGTAACCCTTTCTGCAGATATCATGATCAGCAGAAGCTAATCCCCTTTATCTGGCAGCAAGTACTGCCTGTTTCATAGAGGCTACGTAGTCATACAGAGGCTGCGCAGCCTCTTCTTTGTATTCTGCCACGATCTTGACGATCGCGCTGCCTACGATCGCACCGTCTGCAAGTGCAGCCATCTTCTCTGCCTGCTCCGGTGTACTGATCCCGAAGCCGATCGCACACGGTACATCCGTCACAGAACGGATCTTTTCTATGATCTTTGCAAGATCTGTATGGATCTCACTGCGGACACCCGTTACGCCCATGGAAGATACCACGTAAATAAAGCCGGTTGCTTCTTTTGCAATTCTTGCGATACGTTCCTCGGAAGTCGGCGAGATCATGGAGATCACATCGACACCGTATTTCTTAGCGACCTCTTCCACTTCTTCTTTCTCCTCAAACGGAACATCCGGGGAAATAAAGCCGTTTACGGAAAGCTCCTGACATTTTGCAAAGAAAGCCTCATAGCCATAATGGAATACCGGATTGATATAAGTCATGAAAATAAGCGGAATATCGGTCTGGCTACGGATCTGCTTTACCGCATCAAACAGTCCTTCCATCGTAAAGCCGTTTGCAAGTGCACGGATATTGGCGTTCTGGATCACAACACCTTCCGCTGTCGGATCTGAAAACGGAATACCAATCTCAATGATGTCCGCACCGGCTTTTGCCATCTGTACTACATATTCCACTGTTTTGGAAAGACATGGATCTCCTGCCGTAATAAACGGGATAAATGCCTTTGTATCTTTGAATGCGTCTGTGATCTTACTCATGTAAATCTACCCCCTTATATCTGGCAATCGCCGCCACGTCTTTATCACCGCGTCCTGACAGGCAGACGATAATACTGTCATCCTTTGACATACTGCCTGCGATCTTTTTCACATGGGCAACAGCGTGGGCACTTTCAATGGCACAGATGATACCTTCCGTACGTGCCAGATATTCAAATGCTTCCACTGCCTCATCATCCGTTACCGGTACATAGACCGCACGTCCGCTGTCATGCAGATATGCATGCTCCGGTCCGATGCCCGGATAGTCCAGACCTGCGGAGATGGAATAAACCGGTGCGATCTGTCCCTGCTCATCCTGACAGAAATAAGATTTCATACCATGGAAAATACCGACACTTCCCTTTGCAATCGTTGCTGCATGCTTATCGGTATCTATGCCTTTTCCCGCTGCTTCGCAGCCGATAAGCTGCACGCCTTCATCCGGAATAAAATTGTAAAACATACCGATCGCATTGCTGCCGCCACCGACGCAGGCAACTACAGCTTTTGGCAGTTTCCCTTCTTTTTCAAGGATCTGCGCTCTTGCTTCCTGACTGATCACGCTCTGGAAATCTCTGACGATCATCGGGAACGGGTGTGGCCCCATAACGGAACCGAGCACATAATGCGTATCTGAAACTCTGGTAGACCATTCACGCATTGCTTCGTTTACCGCATCCTTCAAAGTCATCGTACCGCTTGTGACCGCATGTACCTTTGCACCTAACAGCTCCATTCTGTATACATTCAGAGCCTGTCTGTCCGTATCTTCTTTTCCCATGAAGACCTCACATTCCATACCGAATAAAGCTGCTGCCGTTGCAGTTGCAACACCATGCTGTCCTGCTCCGGTTTCTGCGATCAGTCTCGTCTTTCCCATCTTCTTTGCAAGCAGTGCCTGCCCCAGTACGTTGTTGATCTTATGCGCACCTGTATGGTTCAGATCCTCTCTCTTTAAATAAATCTTTGCACCACCCAGATCCTTTGTCATCTTTTCCGCATAATACAGAAGAGACGGTCTGCCTGCATATTCTACCAAAAGTCTGTGCAGTTCTTCTTGAAATGCCGGATCCTTTTTATAATATTCATACTGTTCTTCCAGATGGATCAGTTCATTCATCAGCGTTTCTGAGATGTACTGTCCTCCGTATATGCCATATCTTCCTTTTTTCATTCTGTACCTCTTTTCCTGATCGTTTCCATCAGTTTTCTTATTTTTTCCGGGTCTTTCACCCCGTCTGTCTCCACACTGCTGCTCAGATCGAGCGCATATGGTCTGAACGCTTCTGCCGCCCGTTCCATATTTTCAGGACTGATCCCGCCCGCCAGAAAAAACGGTTTCCTGCAGATCTTCCCCTGTAATTCTTCCTGCGCAAGCTGCTTTAAAATAACGTCCCATGGAAACAGCTTTCCGCTGCCCATTCCGTTATCCAGCAGAATATAATCTGCATCGGTCTGATATGCCTCCTGCAGATTCGTTTCTTCTGTTACCTTTACCGCGCGGATCACAGGCTTTCCCGTCTGTTCCCGGATCTTCCTGAGCTGTTCTTCGCTCTCCTGCCCGTGCAGCTGTGCGATATCAATGATATTCTTCTGCAGCAGTCCAATGACCTCATCGGGATCTGCATTGACAAAAACACCGACTGCCCGGATACACGGATCCAGCTTTTCTTTCAGCTTCTGCGCCTGCTCTCCTGTTACATACCGCTTACTTTTCGGATAAAAGACAAACCCTATGTAATCCGGCAGATAGGCATTGACACAGTAGATATCTTCCTCTCTGCGCAGCCCACAGATCTTTACCTTACAGTCTATCATATACCCTTTAGATCCTCCAGCATTTTCTTTTTATCAGGGCTTCTCATAAAGGTCTCCCCGATCAGAACCGCATCCGTCTCGTTATCCCGCAGTCTTTTGATATCCTCCGGTGTTTTCATGCCACTCTCCGATACAAACACGATCTCCTTTGGGATCAGCTTCCGCAGCCTTATGGAATTTTGAATATCTACCGTAAAATCCTTCAGATTCCGGTTATTGACACCGATGATCCTGGCTCCTGCCGAAAGAGCCCGCTGTACTTCCGCTTCATCATGCGCCTCCACCAGTGCGGAAAGTCCCAGAGAATCTGCAAGCTGCAGGTAACTTTTCAACTGCTCATCCGTCAGGATGGCACAGATCAAAAGGATCGCACTTGCACCGATCACCTTTGCCTCATAGATCATATATGGATCGATCGTAAAATCCTTCCGCAGCAGCGGAATGGATACATGTTCACTGATCTGCTGCAGATAACTGTCTGATCCCTGAAAGAAATAGGGCTCTGTCAACACGGAAATAGCATTTGCACCCGCCTTTTCATATTCCTCCGCGATCGCAACATACGGAAAATCCGGTGCGATCAGTCCTTTGGACGGGGATGCCTTCTTGACCTCACAGATAAAGGAAAGTCCCTGTGCCTTCAATGCTTTTTCAAACGGAAACCCCGTATCTGCTGCCATGGAAAGTGCCTGCTTCTGCAGTTCTTCCAGCGGCAGTTTCTTTTTATTTTCTTCCAGCCGCACCTTTGTTTTTGCTACAATTTCATCTAAGATCATCTTTTTTCCTTTCGCTCATGTAGTTACCTCACCATATAAAGCTGTAAAAACCTGTCCATAAATGGCCTGTTTATTACGGATTTACGGATTTACATGTCCCTGAATTTTTACATATTTGAATATTTCACGAATTCTTCCAGCTTCTTTTCCGCCTTACCGCTGTCGATCAGTTCTTCCGCAAGGCGGATTCCTTCTTCGATTGAATCTGCTTTTCCCGCTACATAAAGTCCTGCGCCTGCATTTAATACAACCGCTGTTCTTCTGGCTCCCTGCTCGCCTGCTAAAACTGCCTTAGTGATCGCAGCATTCTCATCCGGTGTTCCGCCTGTCAACTCTTCCTTTTTGCATCTGGTCAGTCCAAACTGTTCCGGACTGATCGTATAGCTTTTAAATGTACCATCCTTTACTTCGCATACCGACGTTTCCGCACTTGCTGAAATCTCATCCAGTCTGTCCTGTCCGTATACAACGAGTGCTCTTTTCACCCCAAGGTTGGATAATACTTTTGCAAGCGGCTCTACAAGACTTTCATCGTAAACACCCATTACCTGCAGATTTGCACTGGCAGGATTTGCAAGAGGTCCTAAAATATTGAAGATCGTGCGGATACCAAGCTCTTTACGGATCGGTCCCACATATTTCATTGCTGTATGATAACTCTGTGCAAACAGAAAGCAGATACCAATGTTCTGCAGCAGCTCTGCACTCTTCCGGGGTGAAATAGTGATATTGACACCAAGGCTTTCCAGCACATCCGCTGCACCTGATTTACTGCTGGCTGCACGGTTTCCGTGCTTTGCAACCGGAACACCTGCGGAAGCAATAACAAGGGAAGCCGTTGTGGAAATGTTAAAGGAATCTGATTTGTCCCCGCCTGTTCCGACAATCTCCAGTACATCTCCTTCATGAGAAAGCTGCACTGCATGATTTCTCATTTCTTCCGCAGAACCTGTGATCTCGTCGATCGTCTCACCTTTCATGGTAAGTGCTGTCAGATAAGCACTCTTCTGTACATCGGAAGCCTCTCCGCTCATGATCTCATTCATAACGGCTTTTGCTTCCTCATAGCTTAAATTCTCTTTGTTTGTCAGCTTGATAATTGCTTCTTTGATCATTTTTATTTCTTCCTTTCTTTGTATATTTAGATTTTATAGTATTTCTATTTGTTTCATATGAATTATTTTTATATCTTTATTGCGTTTTCTCTTTTCTATTCCCTGTTTTAAAGGGAGCAGGCGGATTATTTAGAATTTTTCTTACTATACTGCAAAAGATTCCTTATCATTTCGCCGCCCTGCGGTGTCATAATGGATTCCGGGTGAAACTGGAGCCCGAAAAGTGGATATTTTACATGCTCCACTGCCATGATCTCTCCATCCTCTGCTTTTGCCGCTATGGAGAGCTCCTTTGGAAGTGTTTCTTCCCTGACAGCCAGAGAATGATATCTGGCAACTGTTACCGGCTCTTTTAAGCCCTTCAGGATCCGGCTTTCCGGTGAGATCTGAATCTCACTTGTCTTTCCGTGCATCATTTGTTTCGCATAAGTAACTGTTGCGCCAAAGGCTTCACAGATTGCCTGATGCCCCAGACATACCCCAAGAATCGGATATTTCGTATACAGCTTCTTGACGACTTCCTCACAGATGCCTGCATCTGACGGTTTGCCCGGTCCCGGCGAAAGAATGATCGCATCCGGCTGTAATGCATCCAGCTCGTCCACTGTGATCTTATCATTTCTGTAAACGTGGATATCAGCATCATATTTTCCGATCAACTGATACAGGTTGTAAGAAAAGCTGTCATAATTATCAATCAGTACGATCATCTTAAATTCCTCCATCCGCTTCTTTTAAGGCATTCATGACTGCCTTTGCCTTGTTGATACATTCCTCATATTCCTTTTCCGGGACACTGTCTGCCACAATGCCTGCACCGGATCTGACATATACTTTACCGTTCTTTGCAAATGCCAGTCTTATAGCAATACAGGTGTCCAGATTTCCGGTAAAATCCAGATAACCGATCGCACCACCGTAAATGCCACGTTTGTTGTCCTCCAGCTCATTGATGATCTCACACGCCCGCAGCTTTGGTGCACCTGAAAGTGTTCCCGCCGGCAAAATAGCATCCACCGCATCTACCGCATCTTTATCCTCTCTGATCGTTCCTGTTACGGTCGATCCGATGTGCATGACATGGGAGAATCTTTCGATCTCCATATATTTCACAACCTCGACCGATGCAATCCTGCTGATCTTTCCGATGTCGTTCCTGCCCAGATCAACCAGCATATTATGTTCTGCTCTTTCCTTTTCGTCGGCTAACAGTTCCTGCTCCAGTCTCTGGTCTTCAGCTTCTGTCTCGCCTCTTTTTCTTGTGCCTGCCAACGGGAAAGTGTACAGCTTATCATGTTCCAGCTTTACAAGCGTTTCGGGAGAAGCACCTGCGATCTCCACATCTTCACTGGAAAAGTAGAACATATACGGGGAAGGATTACTGGTCCTGAGTACGCGGTAAGTATCCAGAAGACTTCCTTCCATATCTGCCTCCATCCGGTTGGAAAGCACGACTTGGAAAATATCCCCTTCCTTTATGTAATCTTTTCCTTTCTGCACCATTTCGCAATAGGCATCTTTGGAAAACAGCGGTCTGAATTCGGATTTTAAATGCAGCGGTTTTTCCTCTGCAGCCTCTCCGTGTAAGATCAGATCTGCCATATCGGATAGCTGTCTCTGCGCCTGATGGTAATTCGTTTCCAGATTGTCTGTCTTGCAGTTCACAATGAGCTGGATCTTCTGTCTGTAATTATCAAAACAGATCACCTTGTCAAACAGCATCAGATCCATGTCCTTAAAGTGCTCATCCTCTTTGGCATCTAATGTAAGCGACGGCTCACTGTACTTAATATAATCATAGGAGAAATAGCCTACCAGTCCACCTGTAAAAGGTGGCATACCCTCCAGCTTCGGACTTTTATACTGCTCTAAGATCTGGCGCAGATATTTACCGGGATGTGTGACCGTTTCCGTTATGGTCATACCGGAGCGGATGCTGAGTTTATGATCATGACAGGTGATCTCCAATGTCGGCTCATATCCTAAGAAGGTGTATCTGCCCCACTGCTTTTTGTCCTCTGCGCTTTCCAGCATATAGCAGTGACTGCTCACATGCTTCAGGATCCGGAGCACTTCGATCGGTGTCTTTCTGTCTGCATACAGCTCGCAGCAGACCGGAACAACGCCGTACCGGTTTAAATCCGGCATTTCTTTCAGTTGTTGTAGGGTTGGGTAATAATACATGGGATTCTCCTTTCGTTTTTCTTCTGATTTTAAGGTCGCAGACTCGAAAATCCTGCCGCTATCGCGTCAGTCGTGCTTCGCACTTTCTGATTTTAAGGCCGCAGACTCGAAAATCCTGCCGCTATCGCGCCAGTCGCGCTTCGCACTTTCTGATTTTCTCGTTGTACGTTCGGAAGAAAACAAATACATGCTTCGCATGTGCTTGTTTTCTTTCCTCACTACAAAAAAGCCCTTGACAGAATCTACTTCTGTCAAGGGCGAATAAACTTTCCGCGGTGCCACCTTGCTTCACGACAATATGCGTGCACTTTCAGGATACTGACATATCCCAGACAACTAACGTATGTCTCACGTCACAGAATACTCAGATATCTCCTTTCCCTGTGCCCTCCGTGGTCCATTTAACAGGCTGCGTTCTGTCCGGCTCTCACCTTTCCGGTCTCTCTGTAAGTGCACGATCTGTTTTTATCTCCACTTCATCGGTTTAAACTATTAACTTGGTGATATGATACCACCATCTTTTCCGGATGGCAATAGAAAATATAGATTTTTTCATTTTATTTAGGATTTATTTTCGTACTGCAACGATCACAGCATAGTATAAAAAACCATCCTCATCCAAATAAACACCTACACCAATTTCATTGTAGCGTTTACTGATGATCTTCGCCTTTGTAGATGCTCTGGACATCCACGCATCCACCACCTCTTGGGGATCTGTATAGTAGCGGGCTGTCAATTCAGATGCCTTTTTAAAATTATAACGCATACTGATCGCAGAAGCCCAACTATATCCATTCGGCCTTGCATGGGAGAATTTCTCTGCCAACTCTTTGGCACGCTTCTGGGCTGCCTGCTGCAAAAGAGGGTTTCTATCGTATGAATTAAATCCATAGCGGCGCCTCTGTATATTGATCTGCCTTTGCAGGGTATCTATATAGGCACGCTGCTGTGTCACAACTGTGACCTTACATGCATACTTTTTCCCATTTACCTTCGCATAAATGACAGCTGTTCCCTTTTTCTTTGCTGTCACTTTTCCGTTTGAAACAGTTGCGATCTTTGCGTTTGATGAATACCATTTAACTTTAGCCGTTGTGCCCTTCACATACAGCCTGTAAGTATCTCCTCTTACAATCTGCACCTGTGTACGGTTCAGCCTTACATTGGACGCAGATACAGAATCATGCATCAGCACCGTCATCATACATATGGTAAGCAGCATGAAAAATATTGTCTTTATTTTATTCTCTTTTCGCTTCACCTAAATCCCTCCTGAATCATTTTTCATAACTATTCAGCATCTCATCATATTTTATCACACCTAGTCCCGCTTGTCTGCAAAATCACTGTATATTTTTTCCCACTTATGCACATTCTTCTATCAGAAGAAAAAACAGGAGGCATACAAAATGGCACAGGGAAAGGTTGAAATCTGCGGTGTCAATACTGCAAAACTGCCCCTTTTAGGCAGTGCAGAACAGGAGCTTTTACTGAAGGAGATAAAAGATGGAAATAAAAATGCACGGATCCAGTTTATCGAAGGAAATCTCAGACTTGTACTCAGTGTGATCAGAAGATTTTCCGCCAGCACGGAAAATATGGATGATCTGTTTCAGATCGGTTGTATCGGTCTCATTAAATCAATTGATAATTTCGACCTGTCACTCGGTGTAAAATTTTCTACCTACGCAGTCCCCATGATCATGGGCGAAATCCGACGTTATTTGCGTGACAGCAACTCGATCCGCGTCAGCCGCTCCTTAAAGGACATTGCCTATAAAGCAATTTCCGCCAGGGAAGCCATGACAAAACAGACACAAAAGGAACCAACGATCGATGAGATTGCCACTGAAATAGGAATTGCCAAAGAAGATATTGTTTATGCACTCGATGCCATGCAAAGCCCCATGAGCCTGAACGAGCCGATCTACACGGACGGCGGTGACACCCTCTATGTCATGGATCAGATCAGCGACCGCAAAAACAAGGAAGACATCTGGATAGAAAGCCTTTCGCTTTCAGAGGCAATGCAGCGACTGAATGAAAGAGAACACGAGATCATTTCTCTCCGCTTCTTCGAAGGAAAAACCCAGATGGAAGTCGCAAACAGCATCGGCATTTCACAGGCACAGGTCTCCCGCCTCGAAAAAAATGCACTCCGTATTATGAAAAACTATCTTGCAGGATGATACTATGCTGTCATGCAGATTGTTTCCGGTATCACATATAGTCTACTTCCAAAAGACAAAGTCCCTTTGCCGGTGCTGTTGCACCGGCGAGCAGACGATCTTTGGCTTCCAGCGTTTCTTTTACCTGCTCCGCCGTCATTTCTCCCTGTCCGACCGCTACAAGCGTTCCGGTCAGGATCCGCACCATATTGCGTAAAAATCCATTTCCATGGAAAGTCAGTGTCACATAATCGCCTCTCCTGCGGATCTCAATCTGATCCACTGTGCGGACAGTCGATTTTTTCTTCTGCGGGTTTTTACAGAAGCTCATAAAATCGTGTTCACCGGTCAGATATTCTGCCGCCTTCTGCATCCGTTCTATATTGACCGGCTTCTCCAACTGCCATACATATTTCCGGTCAAACAACGGCTTTGTTTTGCCATCAAATACTGTATAACAGTATGTCTTTCCGATCGCATTGTATCTGGCATGAAACCGCATGGAGGCTTCCCGCACCTCCTGCACGATAATGTCATCCGGCAGATATCTGTTCATGTAGTCCCGCAGCTGCTCCGCCGTCATATCCACAGAGAGCACCACATTAGCTACCATTGCCCGGGCATGCACGCCCGCATCCGTCCTGCCTGCTCCTATGAGCAAAACTGGCTCCTCTGCCAGATAGTTTAGAACATCCTCCAGCTTGCCCTGGATCGTATCCTTGCCCGGCTGATGCTCCCAGCCAAAATATCTTGTTCCGTCATATCCGATGATTAATTTATAATTCTTTTCCATATGTTTTCCTGTCTGTGTTATTTCAGTTTCTGATAGTCTTCTATGCTGATGCCGATTTGTTTGCAGGCTTCTGCCTCTGAAATGTGAAGTTTTTCAGCAAGCAGTTTTACAGATTTTTTTAATAGTGCTTTATCTTTTTTCGAATTCTTTTTTTGATTTTCCAACGCTTCTTTCTGCGCTGCTATTACAGCCTTGCTTTCCTCAAGCGCAGTCCTTGCTTCTTCCAACCTCTTCTGGGTGCCACGTTCATGATTGTAGTAGTCTTGCCTTGCACGGCATTGCTGTTTTACTATTTCATCCTGATTGTAAACATATAATGCCTCAGTGGCTTCCTGTAATTCCTGATTTCTTTCTGCCATCTGCCTCAGTTCCTCCCACGTTTTCGCTTTGAATACCTGCGTCCAGTAGACCAGCCCCGTATCTACATCTTCTTGTGTTGCCAGTTTTGTTTGTGTTAAGTCTACCACATACAGGTTAAATTTTGTAGTATATACATGGTGATTTTTGATATTCATCATCCGGTATCTGGCAAAAAATTCCGGAGATTCCGGGAAAAGCGTATAGTTTAAAAATCCGATATGATATACCGGTTTGACATTGATGTATTCATCTCCTTTTGCCACATTATCATAGCTTCTGGCAAGATAAGACAAAGACCTTTCCGGCCAGTCTTTCAGATCCAGTACCTGCATCTCCAGATTGATGATCGTATTATTGTTGAGAAGTACATTGATATCCAGAATAAATGTTTTATCGTCAATCGCTTCCCCAAACTCAATCGGATTTTGCACAACAATATCCTGCACATCTCCCACTTCCAATTTCAGGCAGGCGCATACAATGGATCTCAATACATTCTTATGCTTCTGTAAGATCACCCGAAACATGTAATCGTTTAAAAACGTATACGGAATTATACCCGTTGCTTTTTTCAGTGCCTCCGATACCCATTCCATCTTCAATGCATCTGAAATAACTGCCTTTTCATTTTGTGACGTACTTTGTCCTCCTTGTATGATTGATAGAATAATAATTGAAAATTCGGGCGAAATGCCCTTTTGAAATGAGCCTGTAAACTCATAAGATACTGCATAATGCAGTCATTGAATGATGCTATGATAGCAATGTATATTGGAAATGTCAAACAGAAAATGCAAAGACCTCTTTTACAAGATCTTTGCATTTTCATACCTGATCACTTCTTGATCTTTACTTTCTTTACCGTACTCCAGCTGCCATATACTTTCTTATGGTTACTGTCATACACATAAGCTCTGACACGAACATAATAATACTTATTCTTTTTCAGCTTCTTGAAGGAATAAGTTGTTTTACTTAAAGTCTTTGTTTTCTTTCCCTTTGTAAACTTTTTATTGGAAGCTATCTGGATCTGGTATCCTTTTGCCTTCGAGGTCTTCTTCCATTTTACTGTCAATTTCTTTGTCTTGACGTTCTTGGCTTTCGTTATTTTAACCTTAGCCGGTTTCTTTACAGTCTGTTGAGGATTCTGGTTTCCATTATTACTACCGCTTACCGTAAATGACACACCGGTAGCATCTGTCACTGTCGCAGTTACAAAGGAACCGTTTCCTGTTAAGTTCTTTTTCACTTTCTGCCACTGTGCTTTCGTTCCCGCATATGTGATCGTCGTAACCCCTGCTCCTTCAAAGGCATATACAGAAATTGATTTCAGAGATGCAGGCAGATTCAAATGCGTCAATGATCTGCAATTCAAAAATGCATACATGGCAACATTTTCCACTGTATCCGGGATCACAACTTCTGTCAGCGAGGTACAATTTTCAAACATACCATACACAATATTTATCCTGCCCTTGTTCAGCACTGCTTTTTTCAAAGCCGTACAGCCACTAAAGCAAAGTTGTCCTGCTCCCTGGATCGTATCCGGTAATGTTACTTCCAGAAGCCCTGTACAGTTAGCAAACGCTTTTACTCCTATCTGTTTCAGATTCGCCGGAAACTTCACCATCTGAATACTTGTCTGATTTGCAAATGCATTTGCTCCGATCTCTGTTACCGTATATCCATCGATTGTATCCGGAATCACCAGATTCACATCACTTGTCTGGCAGGATGTGATCCGAATGGTGCCATCTGATAACACCTCATATGTGTAAACGCTTGTAGAGGCTGGCGTGGTCGGCGTTGGATTCGGGGTTGGAGTTGGATTTGGAGTCGGAACAGGAGCAGGCGTTGGTTCCAAAAGATTACATCCATCATCTTCTGGTTCCTTTTCTGTTCCCGGTAAAAATATGATACCCTTTCAGGTTCTTCTGCTATAATCCAAGCATTTTTTTGGCATCAGTTTCTGAAAGCTTCATTGACTGCATAAGATGCTGCACAAGCTTCTTCTCTGTTTCATCTTTGCCACGTTTTTCGCCAATTTCTTCGCCCATGGCTCTGCCACGCTGCTCGCCAATTTCTTCACCCTCGCGTTTTCCGGCATTGAATTCAGACAGCAGACATCTTTCATAGTCCTCTCTTGCTTCACACTGCATACGGATCTTTTCATCTTCACTCAGTTTCTTCATTGTTACTACCATCTTCTCAAATACCTCCTCTCCGTTTGCCAGCTGTTCCAGTTCTTCCAGCGTCTCAGCCTTAAATATGCTTGCCCATTTCACAAGCTTTTTATTTATATTTGCCCGTTTTCTCGCTGCATCCAGCTGTGTCAGATCAAGTACCTTAATACAAAGCTTATCCGAATATAGGAACTGATCTTCCACATCCATGAGTTGATATTTCCCCATAAATTTCGGGTGTTCTTCAAATAAAGTAAAATCTAAAATACCAATATGATACGTTGGAAGCAGCTTACTATAATCTTCTCCGCTTTTTAAATTATCATATGCCCTTGCCCAGTATAAAAGTGACCGTTCCACCCAGTAGGTCTGCTTATACACCTGTAGTTCAATATTGATGATCTTTGCATGATTCAGCGTGAGCTTAACATCCAGAATGCACTCTTTACCCTCAATCTCCTTGCCAAGCTCGATTGGATTTTCAATGTGACAGCTTACAATATCCGCCTCATCCATTTCAAGCAGTGTTGCCAGAAGATTCCGTAACACCTCTTCATTCTTTTGAAGTACAGCATGAAACATATAGTCATTCTGCATCCCATAAAATTTTCTCTTTTCTGTCATCTGTATGACCTCCTTCGTTTACCGCAGGAGTGATCAATACAGTTATCCTATCTTCCGAAACCCCTGCTTTATAAATGATTTGTGTGAAATAAAGCATGAATTTCCTGAAATAAGATATGTTTCAGATATAGCGCGTCATCCAATGGAATCTGTAGTGAATTCAGATTTTCAGCGCCATAGACATGATAAAAGAAAATATGCTTTGCAATAACTATACCATTATTGTAAAGCATTGACAATTTATTTCTGATATCCTGCCCGAACACAGGTATTGACTGCATATAGCCGCAATTAAACTGTAAAAATATTCATACATCCGCACCACCGATTTCCCTGTGACAAATCCTTCTCTTCTATGCTATACTGATTCCATAAGTCAAATGAAAGGAAGCACGAAAATGCAACGCAAAGATTTACTGGAAATAAAGAAACGCTTTAAGAAAAATGAATGTACTTTCACCCGCATGACCGGATGCTATGTGAATGCGACAAAGGAAAAAGTGACAAGCTTTAGCAATGTTTTTCTGAATCTGCCGGACGAGGAATATTATAAATATCTGGAGATTGCCAAAAAGACTTTATCGGGAACGATCGGAAACCAGCTTTTAGAGCTGTCCTTCCCAATGGAAGAAGAATCCGGTGCCATGAGCAAACAGCAGTTTTTTATGGGACTGAAGGCTAGTGCCTTAAAGGACGAAGGACTGCTGGAACGATTCTACGATCTGGTGATTGACAGCTATGACTATACAGGCAATTACCTGATCCTGCTCTTCCATGATGCTTATGATGTCATCACAAAGACAGAGGATAACTTAAAGCTGGATGAATCCGAGGAAGTATATGAATATATTCTCTGCTCACTCTGTCCTGTTACCCTCTCCAAACCGGGGCTTGGTTATCTGGAAGAAGAAAATAAGATTGGCGTCCGTCTGCGTGACTGGATCGTGGCACCGCCGGAAAATGGCTTCTTATTCCCGGCTTTTACCGACAGAAGCAGTGATATCCACTCTCTTCTTTACTTTACAAAGAATACAAAAGAGCCACATGAAGCCTTTATGGAAAATGGTCTTGGCTGCCCGGCTAAGCGTACCAGCATGCAGCAGAAAAAGGCATTTGAAAATGTCGTAAAGCAGGCAGTCGGCGATGACGAAGCAACGGAAGAAGTTTTCTTAAAGTTGCAGGATAGTCTCTGCACCATGCTTGACAGACAGGAAGAAGCAGGCAACGAGGATACTCCGATCGAGCTGAATCAGGATGTATTCCATGATGTCATTACAGACAGCGACATTTCCGAATCACTGGCACCAAAGATTGAAAAAGCATTTGCCGCAGAATTTACAGATGCCCTGCCTACTGCCGATGCACTGCTCGATAACAAAGCAGTTGCAAAAAATGAGCAGCGCAAGGTACAAAAGGCTCTGATCACAGAAGTTGCCACCTTAAAGGAAGCACTCTCCAAAGCACAGATCGATCCGGAACAGTTAGCAGAAGGCAACTATATGGATGACGTATCAGATGCTGTCAGCGGAAATATGGGGGATATAACAGATGATGCAGCTTCCGAAACAGATCTTACCGGAAATAGTGATATAAATGGGCAATCCGCACTGTGTGATGTATTCCTGCGTATGAAACCGGAGCGTGCCAGTCTTGTTACAGAGCAGATGATCGATGGACAGAAATGCCTTATCATTCCTGTGGAAGATGACGATGATATTGATTTAAACGGCATTAAGCTTTAAGAAAAGGGAGCAGATCATAAAACATGAGCATATTTACAAAGCCGGACACAAATTCCCGGAATGGATCAGTCACTCATAATAGGAACACGGAAAAAGCAGTTCACCGCTATCGCGCGATCAGTTACCTTCTGCTCGCGTGCATACTTTTTTTGCTTGCCGTGGTACTTGTTTTGCTAAAGCGTGGTAACTATTTCTCCATGCTGCAGGATGCTATGAGTGATCATACCTTTCAGTATACGGACAATGCCTCTTACATACAAAGAAAGACGCAGTTTGAGCTGATGCCGGAGCGAAATACAGATATTGTTTTTTTAGGCGATTCCATCACAGCCAGATTCGAATGGCAGGAATATTTTTCTGACCTTACAGTAACAAACCGCGGTATTGATTCTGATGTGACGGAAGGTGTGTTAAACCGTCTGGATACAGTCGAAAACCAACATCCGCAAAAGATTTTTTTGATGATCGGCATTAATGACATCATGCACAAGCTGCCTCCGGATGTGAGCATGCAGAATTACAAAAAAATACTGACACAGCTCTCAGAAGAGCTTCCGGACTGTAAGATCTACGTCCAGAGCGTTCTTCCGGTCAATACCTCTACCGGTATCGACAACAGCGATGTGTCAGCTTTTAATGCAGAGCTCAGACAGCTTTGTGATGGTCTTGCTCTGCCTTATATTGATCTGTATTCTTTGATGGTAACAGACGATAACAATTTCACCTATACAGCAGATGGTGTGCACCCGACCGGTGAAGGCTATGCGATCTGGATGGATGGTATCAGGGAATATGTATACGAATAAAAAGAATACGAATACATATCCAAATTCAGCTTATTCGTTTTTATCAGCCCATTCCAGTGCAAGTGGATTCACACCCTGCTCCCAGGTCGTCTTAAATTCATAAATATATTCTTTGAGGCTCTCTACATCCCAGTCTGCGTAGCGATTTTCCCGGATCTGGCGGAATGCTTCGCATTCCATATGTATGAGAGCTTCTATTAATTCTTTCTTTTCTGCAGACGCTTCCTGTCTGTCAAACTGCTCCTGCTGTTGTTTTCGGATTACTGCAAGCAGCCTGTCGATCTGCCGGCGTATCACCATGGTCTGTTTCTGATATTCCGGCTTTCCCTGAATAACCGCAAGTGCCTTTTCCAGACATTCCACTGCCCGCTCATACTCCTGCGTCTCCTGAAATAAGAGTCCCAGATTTTTATACAGACTTGCATAGTAGGTATCATCCGGTGCAAAATGTTTTTCAAATACCGGAAATGCTTCCATATATAATTGGTAAGCTTCAGGTAGCTTTCCTGCTTCCCGGCAGGCATTTGCCACATTCAAAAGTGTTGTACCGAAAACAGCCGTCTTTGTCATGCCAAGCTGTTTCATCAGCTCGATCGCCTGTGCGCCGTAGGCTACTGCCTTATCCGGCTTTCCCGTTTCTTTCTGATAGCCGGTCATTTCGTTTAGCAGAGCGATCAGACTGTTATAATCGCCCTCCTGCTGTGCCCGCCCCATGGCAGCGATCAGAAAATCCTCCGTTTCCTCTATTCTGCCCATTTGAAGCAGTTCATCCAGTTGTTTATAAACAAGCTCCATATTCATTCGTATCATTCCTTTATGTCACTATTCAACTTCTTATCCGCAAAATCTGCATCTTACTCTGGCTTATTCAATTCCAGTTCCTGCAAAATCCGTTATGCAGATAAAGGATAAAAGCAGCAGGTAAGACACTATATTATTAGAACAAAGCCGAATAGCCTATTTTTATTTACAAAATAAGTGTATCATATGCAGCAGGAATCTTCAAATCTACACCATCTCCTTTTTCAGCCGCTTCATGATCTTTTTCTCCAGTCTTGATATGTAAGACTGTGAAATGCCCAGAAGATCTGCCACCTCCTTTTGCGTCATTGCTTCTTCCTCGCGGTTGTTCAGACCGAATCTGAGACTGATGATCAGCTTTTCCCGGTCAGAAAGCTTGGAAAGTGCCTTTTTCAGCATTTTCTGTTCGGCTTCATTTTCCATATCTTTATAAATAATATCCTCATCCGTTCCCAGAATATCCGAAAGAAGCAGCTCATTGCCATCCCAGTCCACATTCAGAGGCTCATCAATGCTGACTTCCATCCTGACCTTATTATTCCGCCTTAAATACATCAGGATTTCATTTTCAATACATCTGCTGGCATAGGTCGCCAGCTTGATATTTTTTTCAGGATTATAAGTATTGATCGCTTTGATAAGACCGATCGTTCCGATGGAAATCAGATCCTCAACACCGATTCCCGTATTATCAAATTTCTTTGCAATGTATACGACCAGTCTGAGATTATGCTCGATCAATACCTGTTTTGCATCCTTTTCCATATCTGTTGCAAGCTGGCTGATCCTTTCATTTTCTTCTTCCTGAGAAAGCGGCGGTGGCAGCACATCCGTCCCTCCAATATAGTGCACCTCCCCCTGTCTGGAGAACCAGAAGCTGCTTTCTCTCTGCAAAAGTCTGAACTGTAATCCCGGTACTACCACTTTTAAAATCATGTTTTCCTCCTGTCTCATGCCTTTATTCCCAAAATGCCGGATGCAAAATCACCTGATATTCCGCCTTATGACTTAATTTCCCGTGATATATGCCAAGCATGACCTTTCTGTATCTTTTTTTCTGTTCTGCCTGCAGTTTTTTTCTGCTTGCAGTATTCTTTTTTC